>Ga0209121_10005939_pt1 | contig 10879 bp, 10 predicted proteins | sample Cruoilmetagenom3_FD_187292 | JGI IMG/M metagenome (GOLD analysis project Ga0209121, IMG submission 187292) | Oil polluted marine microbial communities from Coal Oil Point, Santa Barbara, California, USA - Sample 3 (SPAdes) (version 2) | ecosystem: Environmental > Aquatic > Marine > Oil seeps ...
GTCGCATTCCTAGTTATCCACGCATTGGTATCGCATTTTATTCAATGGATCATTACGGTCCGATTGTACGTTATGTGAAAGATGCTGCTCTTATGTTAAATGCTATGAAAGGCTATCATCCTGCGGATAACAATTCGTTCCCTGACGATGACATAGATTATGTAAAAATACTTGAAGATAAACCTAAAAAATTAAAGATTGGCTATTCAATGAACTTGGGTTATGCAAAAATTCTTGAAGATGAAGTTAAAGAGAGTGTTCTTAATGGCATCCAAAAGTTTGAACAATACGATTGGGATGTGGAAGAAGCAAATTTAAAGATAAGAAAACCAGAATCAGCATTTAAGACTTTGGTCAGTGTTGGCTATGCCTATGACTTACAAAAAGATTTTAATAATAGACCTGAAGACCTTACTCCAGATCTAAAAGGTACAATAAGATTAGGTTTAGATAATAGTGCTATGAATTTTGGAAAAGCTAGAGAACAAAGAAAACAAGTTTACGAAGTTATGTATCAGTATTTTAAGAATTATGACATATTGATTACACCGACTATGCCATGTCCAGCTATTAAACCAGGGTGGATAGAAACAGGAACGACATTTCCAACAATAGGGAAAAAATCGTTAAGTATTATGAGTTGGATGACATTCACATATCCTTTTAACATGACAGGGCTGCCTGCTGCCTCAATTCCATCTGGTTGGACTAATTCGGGGTTACCAATTGGAATGCAAATTGTTGGTAAGCGTTATGATGAAAGAACAGTTCTTCAAGTCTCAAAAGCATTTGAAGAAGTTTCGCCTTGGCAAGAAAAGCGTCCAAAATTAAACTAATTCAATTTTTTTTTATTTATTTTTAAAATGACTTCATATTTGACGTTGTAATATAAGAAGAGTCGCCTATAGTTATATTATTTTTTATTAAATCTTCTAAAATTGAATAATCGCCGATAATACTGTTAGAAGAGATAATTTTCTTCAATAACACGCCATCTCCTATTACTGATTCGGAGAGAATGCATTTTTCTAATTCTAGATCGTCCCCAATCGAAACATTTGGACCTACAATTGAATTTTTAATTCTTACATTTTCTCCAATAAACACAGGAGGTACTATTTTTGAGTCAACAATATTTCCTGATTTGAACATGCTTTCGTAAAGAGGATCTTTTAATTTACTCTCTGATAATAAATAACGATTTCCCTCAAGTAACGTTTCTGGCCTTCCAAAATCTAAGATCTCTTTCTGCATTACGTTACCCTTAAGCTTTATTCCCTCTTCTATAAGTTGTTCGATTATGGGTGTAAATTGATGTTCTTTTCCATTTACTATCTTTATCTTACTCTGCTCCTCTAAAAGTTCAAATAATCTATAAACGGATTTCTTTCCAAAAAGGTACGCACCGGAAACGGCATAATCAGAAATGTGAACTTGTGGTTTTTCAATAATTTTTGTTATAAAATCATTAGTGTCTAATACTGTAACACCGTAGAATTGAGGGTTCTCAACTTTTTTAATATTAATGACTCCATCGCAATTTCCTTGATGATAAGTTAATAGAAGAGAAGAGAAATCTTCCATTGGTAGTCTATCACTTAAAAATATAAAACAATCGTCGTCTATAGCAAAATCCTTAGCCAATAATATGGCGTCTCCAAGACCGCTGAAAAAAGGCGTATCAGCTGAAAATCCTAGGGGTTTCTGTTCGATAAATTGAAGCTTGAAATAATCTGAAAAGTGCTCAATTAGGTATTCAGTAATCTGCCTTTTTTTATACCCTACTATAAATACTATAACGGTTCCTTTAGGAAAAGTGCTTTTCAATTTTATAAGTATGTGGTCGATTAGTCTTTTGCCAGCAACTTTTAGAAAAGCTTTGGGTTTTGAATAAGTAAATGGTTGTAGTCGTTTTCCAACACCTGCAATTGGACAAATAATTTTCAATATCAACATCAACTATCTAATAATTCTCTTAAAATTTCATAATATTCCGCTTCTTTTAATTTTTCTTTTACAAGATTTTTTAATTTTCTTAAATAGTAGTTATCTGAAGTCGTTCTCGCCGTGTTTTTAAGCTTCTTATTTAAAGCTATTCGCGTCTTTTCATCTAAAAAATTGACCGGAATAGATTTATAGTTATTAATCAAATTTTTTTTACCAAATTCTCCCGAATCTTCTTTTTGTTGTTCCAAACTGGCGTTAAGAATTAAGTATAAATTTGCGACCCATGTTTCTATTCTTTCTAAATCTCCTTTTAAATAAGATCTATTAATTAACCAATCCTTAAACTCAATAACACTATTCAAAAATTCTGTTCTTTTATCGTTTTTATTACTTGCGTTTTCATTCTTCTGTACTATTTTACGAATCTTTTGAACTTTTAAATCTTTTCTTTCTTCTTTAGACAATTTGGCGTATGTGTCCTCTCTTAATTTCTTTTCCTCAGCGGTATCTTTATCGTCCAGCCATTTATCCATTGACATTATTCTAATAATAATTAAAGTTTGATTGTAAAAATTACTTATCTATTAAATAATTAATATAAAGAAAAAATTCCGTTTTAAATTCTAAGAGAGATAGTTTAATATTGATTTAAGTTATTAATATATATAGAATGAGAGTAAAAGGAGTGATATTTGATTTTGGTTTTACATTGTTTTCCTTTGATAATCCGTCAATTGAAAAATATTACGATTGCTTTAATCGTGGATTATTGAAATCACTTGATATTTTAAAACAAGAGAAAATTATTGAAGAAAAAGAAATTGAAAATTTTATTAAAATCTTCAACAGAAAAAGAAATACCTTTTTTAAATCGTCAATAAAAACGAAGGAAGAATTTCCAACTACACTATTATTCAAAAGCGTGTTAACTGCGTTAAAAGAAAGAGGTTATAATATTAAAGACAAGAATGTTAAAAAAGAGTTTATAGAAAAGTTAGCTGAAATTTATCATTCTTGTGAAGAGGAAGAATGGAAACCCTATAAAGAAACGAGATTCACCTTAGAATCACTATCTCAATCCTTGTACCTAAAAATAGGTCTTATTTCAAATCATCCAAACCATAAAACTATAAAAAATTTGCTCAAAAATAATGAAATGAGGCATTATTTCGATGCAATCGTTACTTCTGCAAAATTTGGTAAACGAAAACCCAATCCAGATATTTTTTTCTATACATTAAAGAAAATGGGATTAAACAAGGACGATGCAAAGGATTGTATGATGGTGGGTGACGAAGCTGCCGACGCTGTTGGTGCTGACAGGGCAGGCATGCAACTCATCTTAAAAGAAAGAGAATACAAATTTCCCTTTGAAAGAGAAATCAATTTACCAAATTTAATAAAAATAAAATCGATTAAAGAAGTATTAAATTACATAGAATAGATATAAAGTAGCCCAGAGGGGAATTATTCCTTCTATAAGAGGCTTTAAGAAGATTGAACCCCTGATCACTTGCTTCGCAGGCAAGCGTCTTATCCACTCGACTACTGGGCTAAGCTTTACTGCTTTTCCTATAATAATTATAAACGTGAATAATACTTAAAATACTTTATTTCTCTATTATAATTTACTAAGAAATGTGTAAGGATAAAAACATGTTTGAAAACTATTGCGTAATATTCGACATGGATGGTGTATTAGCGGATACTGGGCCTATCCACTATGAAAGTTGGGTAAAATTAGCCCAACAGATAGGAGTTAAATTTTCCAAAAGATTTTTTAACCTCACTTTTGGTCAGCAATCTATTTCAATTACTCGGGAATTAGTAGGTCCAAAGATCAAACAAGAAGTTGTTGAAAAATGGGCAAACCTTAAGGAACTGTATTATCGAGAAATGGTTAAAGACGAGTTAAAACCTTTGCCAGGTGCGTTGGTTTTAATAAAAGTACTTCACGCTCGTAATTTTAAATTAGCCGTTGGTTCAAGTGGACCACCTGAAAATGTAGATCTATTATTGTCAACATTAAGTATAAAAGATTACTTTGATGTAATCATAACAGCAGCAGAAGTCAAAAATGGAAAGCCGGCACCAGATGTTTTTTTAATAGCCGCTGAAAAATTGAATATTAAAGTAGATAATTGCCTTGTAATTGAAGATGCTCCTGTAGGCATAACCGCAGCACGGAAAGCAGGAATGAAAGTTATTGCTTTAAGAACAACACATTGTAACGTGGATCTTTTAGATGCAGATATGGTTGTTCAAGATTTAAGCTACGTTAACATAAACGATATTTTGAGATTACTGGATTTTGAAAAGAATGATTAAGCATGAATATATCAAAAAAATCAAGAATTTCTTATAAAATCTTAACTTGATCTTTGCATTTTTCTTTCACAATAAGTTTACCTACATTAGTAATTCGTTGCGCTAATTCAGTAATTTTCCACTTTTCGTGGTCTTTTACATAAGTAGCAAATGTGTCTTGTAGAGGATCTTTCCATTTAGGAAGTATTTTCTCAGCTCCCAATTGGACGCCTAAAACAGCTCCTATGTTTCCGCAGTTACAATCCGTATCAAGTCCCATCATAGCGGCAATGCAAATTGATTTGCCAAGAGGGTCTTTCTCATCTTGAGCGCCATATAGTAAAGAAAGAATAATAATTCCAATATTGGGTAAAACGTGTACTCCTGAAGTTTGAGTATGTAAAAACCTTCTTCTTTTTTTTTGAAGTAAAGACTCTGATTGAGAGCCCTTAACACCCGTTAACGCCAATTTATTTTTTCTTACATCGTCCCAATAAATAATTAAATTCTCTCTTGCCTTTCTAAAGTTATTTGGAAATAGATCATACAAGTTAATTGCTTTTTCTACCATTTGAGTATAATAACTCTCACTATTAGAAGGGAGAAATTTGAGAGAGTTCTCGATATTTACCCTAATATTTTCTTCAAAAAACGCGTGAGAAATTAAAACTGCTAAGTAAATTTCGCCTTCGATACCAATGCCCGCATGTGAAATAGATCCATCCATTTCTGCAAATCTTTTAGCTACTTCGGGACATCCAGGGGAAATTTGACCCCAAATATCTGCCCGCATCTGTGCACCAATAGCATCGTAATAATAATTATTATAGGTGCCAGAATTAGGAGGCCAAATTCCTGAATTTATATTTTTTATAGCTATTTTTTCAGCAGTGAAATTTAATGTGTATAAAAGATTTATCCACTCTTGAGCAATATCATTCGCCGTGACCTCGCTCCCATGTTTTTCAAGGGCAATAAGTGCGCAGATCTCGTACATTTCATCGTCATTAACGTAATCTAAATCAATAGGTTCAGGAAAATATTCGATATTTCCATACTTTTCTATAATAGTTGGGTACGGTACAAATTCGACTGGGGCACCTACAAAATCTCCCGCAACTCGGCCTAACCACGAGCCCAAAACTTTATTAAAATACTCTTTACTAGTTAACTCTTTCATATTTGTATCATGCAATCTTTAATTTTAATTAAATCAAAATATAAGAAATATATTAGACTTATTAATTTATTTGGGATAATCAGGTTTACTAGACATTAATGTAGTAGTTTCTTCAATCCAACTAGATAATTCTTCGTTAACGCGAATAAAAGTCACGATTTTATCTAATTCTTGTAGTTTAGTAAATGTGCATTCCACTATCAAATCCCAACCGGCATAAACAGGAGTTACATATGTTACTTTCCAATCTTCATCGGGAATGGTTGATTTTAAACCTTTCAGTCTCTCAACGACTTCCCATTCAGTACCAATAACCTTTAATCTAATTAGTATATATCCGCGATAAAAAATTTTTGAACACCAGAATTCTCTTATTTATTATTTACTCCGATTTATTTATTTACTAATATTCTCTTAATAAAGATTTATTTTTTTTGATAAGCTTTATTATTAATACTCAAATAGCTTTAAAATAACGATCTTTAATGCGTGATTTTTGTAATGGATATTGATGAAATAAAAAATTTATTATTGGTTTTTGGCCTTACAAATGCAGTAAAATTCGGGGGAAAACCGAATGTAAAGGCAATTATCGGTAAAATAATGAGCCAAAAGCCTGAACTAAGATCTCAAATTAAACTGATTAAACCTTTATTAGATGAAACGATTATCGAAATTACTAAACTTACTTTAGAAGCACAAAAAGATAAACTACTTGAATTGGATCCATCTGCTTTAGAGAAAAAAGAAACTAAGAAAGAGAAAAAAGAATTACCAGAGTTACTAAATACGCAAAATTACGATAAAATCGTAATGCGTTTAGCACCGTATCCAAGTGGTGCTTTACATATTGGAAATGCGAGAATGGTAGTTTTAAACAACGAATATGTCAAGCTGTATAACGGGGAATTAATCTTATTCTTTGATGACACAATAGGGAGCCCAAAATCTTTGAGAGATAGCCCTAAAGCAAAATATGTGCTTCCTGAAGCTTACGACTTGATAAAAGATGGTTTAAAGTGGTTGGGAATTGATTATTCTAAAATATATTACAAGCATGATAGGTTAGAACTTTACTACGAATATTGTGAGAAACTAATTCAGGATAATATGGCATATGTATGTTTCTGTGGTGCAAATGAGTTTAGAGAGAAATATAAAAAACAGAAAAAAGACTGCCCTCATAGAGATCAATCAATAGATATAAACCTAAAAGAATGGAACAACATGATTAGAGGCAAGTACCATGAAACAGAAGTTGTTGTTAGATTAAAAACGGGAATGACCCAAAAAGACCCCGCAATAAGAGACCAAATAATTATGAGAATTTCTGAAGCGACACATCCACTAGTTGGAAATAAATACATTGTTTGGCCAATGTTAGAATTTTCTTGGGCAATCGACGATCATTTAATAGGTGCGACACATATCTTAAGAGGCGCAGATTTGGTAAAAGAAGATATTATCGAAGCATTTATCTGGGAGCATTTTAACTGGGAAAAAGCAGAATTCTTACATTACGGTAGAATTAAGTTTCCAAATATGAATTTAAGTAAAACGCAATCAAGAAATAATATAATAAGTGGTAAATACGAAGGATGGGAAGACCCTAGGACTTGGAGCTTACAATCACTTAAAATGCGAGGGATTAGGCCAGAAGCTTTGAAAGAAACGCTTTTAGACCTTGGAATGTCAATTACTGGAATTATTTTTGATGAATCATGGCTTTATTCTAAAAATAAAGATATAATTGATGAAATTTCAGATAGATATTTCTATGTAGAAGACCCTGTTACAATTGAGATCGAAAACATTCCTTTTTCAAATCATACGGCTGAACCATTAGTACTCCCGTCAAATCCTAAAAAAGGAAAAAGAAAAATAAATGTTAAAGCAAAAGAAGGTAAATTGAAAGTATTCGTTGCTAAATCAGATGCTTATAAATTTAAAATAGATCAAAATTTACGGTTAAAAGACCTAATCAACATTAAATTAACTTATATTGATGTTGAGAACCATAAAATAAAAGCTCAATTCCATAGTTACGAATTAAACAGAGAATTTTCAATTATTCAATGGGTCTGTGAAGAAGAAAATGTGAAAGTTTCAGTTCTAAAACCTGATGGAACTATTTCTAAGGGAAATGGAGAGCTTAACCTTGTAAACATTCCTATGAATAAAACGATACAATTCGAGAGATTTGGATTCGTAAATCCAACTAAATGGGAAAAAGACACATTAAAATGTTATTTTACCCATTAAGCTGATGATCATATTTTTTATATGTTATACTTTTAAATCAAAAACAATAATAGAACAATAGTATATATTATTTTAACATCTTACTATGTAATAAAAATGAACGAAAATGAAAATTTAGACGATTCAGCTAATATTGAGTTTAAATGGCTTTATTGTCCTATCTGTGGAACTAAGATACCTCAAATTAAAAATATACAATATTGTATTAAGTGTGGTGTTGACCTTCAATATATAAGCACCCATATGAGGATGCCTTCTCGTAAAAATACACGTTATCTGGACTCCTCAGAAGCAATTTCCCTCCAAAATTTTTATCTATCAAATAAACCTATAAGAAAAAAAATTTCTGAAGAAGAACTCCTTAACTTAGAGGATCAGAAATTATGGGGTAGCTTTGCTTCTATTGGTATTACTGCAGCGGCATATGTTTTAATGAACTTTGTTGCAGTTTTGGTCGTTGTAATTTTTATTTTGTTTACATTTAACTTAGAAAATGTATTAGATTTCTTAGTTAGCCCGTATTTTATTATTGGAACTTCATTTGTTGAATTAATATTTATTCTTGTTCCAACTTTATACGTTGGTAAATACCTTCAGAATCCAACACTAAATAACCGTTTGGTTTTATTAGGTTTTACTACGAAAGGATTTGATAAAACTAAACTTGTTAAAGAAATCTTAATTGGTTTAGGATTTGCGGTAGTGGGAGTAGCTTTAGTGTTATCCATCTCTTTTCTCATGGAAATTATACTGAGCCTAATTTTTGGATTCGAGACTATACAGGAGTTTTTTGGAACCGCTGGAGAAGTAGATACAATGATTGCCTCCGCAGACATTCTTAGCATTTTTATATTAAGCATAATAATGATATTAATTATTGGTACTACCGAAGAAGTTTTGTTTCGAGGGTTTTTACAGAAAGGGTTAGTTCGAAGTTTAGGTAAAACACGGGGGATTATTATTACAGCGTTGATTTTTTCATCGATTCATTTAATTGGAATATTCTTGTCTCCAGCATCGACCACATTATTTATAATATCATTCCTTTTTAATTTTTTTCCATTTTTTGCTATTTCTTTGTTGCTTGGATTACTTTATAATTGGAGAAAAGAAAACTTAGTCGCTGTTATGATTACACATGGCGTTTACGATGCGCTAACAATTATTCTTGCGTTTATTGTTTTTAACTTTATTTAAAATCAATTGAGATTTTCTATGAGCATATTAGATATTTTCACTTCTAAAGTAGAAGGTAAAATTACTAACATTGGGATTGGGTTAGGGGATTCGGAAGCCCATAATCTCAAAGTCCTAAAAGCTACTATAAAACTACTAGAAATCAATAAATCTTCAGTTTATTTCTTTGGCGATAAATCTTCTATTAATCAAATTTCTAAAAACACTCTTTATAAAAAAAATTCGAAAAGAATCTTTTTAATCGAATCAAACGAGCCTGAAGCTGAGATTTTAAATTACCTAGGCAAAGAACTCATATCCTGCGTCGTAAGAGGTAGCTTAGGTTCAAGTAAATTCTTACAAAGTCTCAAAACATCCCTAAATATCTCAGAGATTGCCCGGTTAGCGTTATTAGAAACTTATAAAGGACAGCAATTTTTCTTTGGACCTGTAGGTATAGACGAATGCAATAATATTAAAAATAAAAAGATATTTTTAGAAAAAGCAATAAAAATATTAGAAGCTTTAAATCTTAAACCAAAGATCAGCATTTTAAGCGGTGGAAGGGTTGGAGATTTAGGCAGAAATCCGGATGTCGATAAAACTATCAACGAAGCGAAAGAATTAGTAGATTATTTCAAGCTAGAACATCCAAAGGTGGAAATAAATCATACCGAAATTTTAATTGAAAAAGCAATTAACGATAAATCTAATTTAATAATTGCACCAAATGGTATCTCAGGAAATCTAATTTATCGTACTTTGGTGCATTTAGGCGGAGGTAAAGCATATGGCGCAATATATATGGACATTGGACATATAATAATAGATACCTCTCGCGTAGGTGCCTTTTCCGAGATTTATGGAGGATTTATTTTGGCTCTAGCGTTAACACATTAAAACAAATAACTTAATCTTTAAATTAAAATGTGAAGTATTAATCTTAAAAATTAAAAAAAAAGAAAAAAGTAAGAGATTGGATTAACTAATTAAACCAAAAAAAGCTGCTAAAAGTATTATAATTCCGCCGATTAAAACTGCAAAAACAATTAGAACCACGCCGATTACTCCTAATATAAATGGAGTGTAATGGATAGGCTTTATACCTAGAAAAATCGCTACTAACGCTAGAATTAATCCGAGAACGCCACCAAGTATTCCGAACCCATATGGCATTAATCCTGAACCGACAAGTATCATGATTGCCTCGACAATACTAATGATACCCCCTACAACGGCCATAACCCTCATAGCTTTATCCGTTTCTTGATATTCGCTCATTTAACAATCACTTTAAAAATATTTTAGTTTTTAACTAGAAAATAGATTATTTCCACTTAAAAATTTATAGAATATTGTTTCGTAAAAAATTGATAAATCGGAAAAAAAATAAAGGTTTATTAACTTAATCCAAAATAAAAAAAGGTTCATTTAGAGAGCAAAATCATGAAAGACTTGAAGTCTTTTAGATCCTATTACAATCAATCCAGAGCAACAAGAGAGAGATTCTTGAAAGGTTAGTTTGAGTATAGAAGTGATGTGCTTAAGAACCGATGAACATGCCAAGTCTTTTCTCTTTTGGGTTGTATGTTACGCTTTCTATAATTAAGTCCTCGATATAATGCCCCCATATTCCGTATTTTCCTTCGGATTCTTTTCGGTTATATAAATTGTCGTATGTGCCAGGGTCACCAACGCTTTTTTCTTCTTCCTCGTAAATCTGTTTGTAGGCCTCGTATATACTTTTAAAAACATCCAACCGCGTAAAACCTCCTTTCTTCTCCAGAGTAAGGCTAACTTCTACTGATAAGGGATACGTAATAGTCATCGTAATCTTTTCGTCTTTAATTACCACTTCGTCGGGGTTAATTAAGTTCTCTCTCGCTTCTTTGTCTTCGAAATCTAATATATGGGGTATTCTTGACCAAGGAGCTATATAAAGCCAAAATTTAACGTTTCCGTAGGGATCTATTATCATCGAAGAATCGTTATTCATGATAAAACCTC
>Ga0209121_10005940_pt1 | contig 10875 bp, 13 predicted proteins | sample Cruoilmetagenom3_FD_187292 | JGI IMG/M metagenome (GOLD analysis project Ga0209121, IMG submission 187292) | Oil polluted marine microbial communities from Coal Oil Point, Santa Barbara, California, USA - Sample 3 (SPAdes) (version 2) | ecosystem: Environmental > Aquatic > Marine > Oil seeps ...
TCAGATCCCGTCGCCAAGCGGCTGGATCTGGCGATCCAGCGGGAGCGAGGGCGTACAGGTGGCCCTGGTGAGCCAGCAACACTCTACGGGGAGACCACCTGCTTCGGGAATGGTGTGAAATCCGTGGTTGCGGTCCGCTCAGCAGATACGTGGCAACTGGTCGCCTACCAGCATGTCCAGGATGCGGCGGGCGCCCAGCGCGGTGCGCAGCACGACACGGCCTGCGTGTTCATCCTTCACCGCGCCGATGATCGTCGCTTCCTGCCCGTACTCGTGGGCGCGCATGGCCGCCAGCGTTGTTTCGGCCGCCTCGGGGGCTACAAAGGCCACCAGCTTGCCCTCGTTGGCCACATACAGCGGATCGAGGCCCAGCATCTCGCAGGCGGCGCGTACGGCGTCCCGCACGGGGATGGCATCCTCATGAACCTCGATGCCCACGCCCGACTTGCCGGCCACCTCGTTCAGTGTCGTCGCCAGGCCGCCCCGCGTGGGATCGCGCAAGCAGTGGATGGCTCCGGGTGCCACCTCCAGCATGGCGGCCACCAACCCATGCAGTGGTGCGCAGTCGCTCTCCAGCGGCGAGGAGAAGCGCAGCCCCTCCCGCTGGCTCATGATGGTCATGCCGTGATCGCCAAGGGTGCCGCTGAGGATCACCACGTCGCTCGGTCGCACTCGGTCGCTGCCCAGCTCCGCGCCGACGGGCACCACTCCCACCCCCGCCGTGTTGATGAACAGCTTGTCCGCCTTGCCGTGATCCACTACCTTCGTGTCTCCGGTCACGATCTGCACGCCGGCGCCCTCTGCGGTCTTGGCCATCGAGGCCACCACCTGCTCCAACTCAGCCAGCGGCAGCCCCTCTTCGAGAATGAACCCCGCGCTGAGGTACAGCGGTGTGGCGCCGCTCATGGCCAGATCGTTGACCGTGCCGCACACCGCCAGCTTGCCGATGTCGCCGCCGGGGAAGAAGATGGGGCTGACGACGTAGGAATCGGTTGTGAAGGCTAGTTTCGGATCGGCTGAACGTGAAACGTGAAACGTGAAACGTGAAACAGGGACGGTCGCCGCATCGTCAAGCCGCGCCAGAATCGGATTGTCAAAATGGCGCAGAAATAGCTGCTCCACCAGTTCGTGGCTCATTTCGCCGCCGGAACCGTGGGCGAGCAGGACTATGTCGTTATCCATGACGATGTTTTCCCATGTCCGGCGAATGGAGCCAGCTTCTCTGGACCAAGTCGTGGAGCAGCCTGTGGGTCGCCGTGCGGGAACCGCCCAGGATCTGATGAGCTTCCTGGGTGGTGAAGATGGGCTTTCCTTGCCCGGCGAGGGGCGTCAGCAGGTGGGAATTCCGCTTTCCCAGTCCGACAGCGGCCGTGCTATGCTGTGTGTTCATCCTTACCTCTCAAGTAAGGACTATAACACGGAACAGACCGCCGGGCAAGTCCCTGCTTGCGACGCCAGGGTGCAGAGACGTTCGGCTTGCTTCCGCAACAGGGTGATCATTCCCGGAGGCAAGATCTCTTCCATGCCCGTATCGTCTGGTCGTGTCCGCCGCCGGCCAGGGCTTGCGGCAGGTCCTCCGGGCAGAAGTAGGCCAATGCCTCAACTTCTGTCCCGTCGCTGCTCAGTTCTCCGCCGATCACCGTGGCGCGGTATACGATCTGGATGCCATTGCCTCGCGTGTCGTCGTCGAAGAAGAAGATGCCGAAGATATCACCGATGGCAACCTCCAACCCGGTCTCCTCTTTCGCTTCCCGCGCCGCCGTCTGCTTAGGCGCTTCGTCATGCTCGCAGTAGCCTGCGGGGAGGCACCAGGTACCGGGGAAGGCCAACACACCGGCGCCGCGGCGCATGAGCAGTATGTCCCCATCCCGTTCGACGATGACGCCCGCACCGACCTTCAACTGCCGGTAGAAGACATGGCCACACGATTCACAAACACGGCGGGTCCGTCCTTCGATGAGCTTTTGGCTCAGACGGTGGCCGCAACGAGAACAGAACTTCATGTCAATGCTCTTCCATACCTGAACCACGCTGCGCAGGCTCCCTCGGCGGAGACCATGCAGGGGCCAATGGGATGGGCGGGAGTGCAAACGCCGCGGAAGAGGGGGCAATCGGGCGGTTCGGCGACGCCCCGCAGCAGGTCGCCGCAGCGGCAGCCTTTGTGCTCGCGGGTCGGGCCAGGATCAACGGGGAAGGCGAGTGCCGCATTGAAACGGGCGTATTCGGGGCGCAGCGCCAATCCGCTGGCGGGCACGCGGCCTAGCCCTCGCCAGTCCGCTTCGCTCACCTCGAAGATGCGATACACAATGTCCAGCGCCCGTTGATTCCCCTCCGGGCGGACGCAGCGCGAGTATGTGTTGGCCACCGCCGCCTGCCCGTGCTCCGCCATTTCCACCAACGCAGCCACAGCCCGCAGGATGTCCAGCGGCTCGAAGCCGGCCACCGCGCAGGGGACACCGTACTCCCGAGGCAGAAACTCCCAGGCCTCGCTGCCGGTGATCGTGGTCACGTGACCGGGGCCGATGATCCCGGCCAGGTTGACCTCGCCCGCGTCGAGGATGGCGCGGGTAGCTGGCGGGGTCAGCTTGTGCAGTGAGAGGACGTAGAAGTTGTCTAGCCCCTCGGCGTCCGCTTGCAGGACGGCGGCCGCCACGGTGGGCACCGTGGTCTCGAAGCCAATGCCCAGGAAGATGACCGCCCGGTCAGGCTGCTCGCGGGCCATCTGCAGTGCATCCAGCGTGGAGTAGACCACCCGCACGTCAGCACCCTCGGCCTTGGCCGTCTGCAGGGAGCTGTGGCTGCCGGGCACCCTGAGCATGTCGCCGAAGGTGGTCAGGATCACGTCGGGCAACATGACCAGGGCGATGGCGCGGTCCAGGTCAGCATTGGCAGTGACACAGACGGGGCAGCCGGGGCCGGAACGTAGCTTGACCGTGGGCGGCAGCATCTGCCGCAGGCCGTGGCGGAAGATGGCATGGGTGTGCCCGCCGCAGAACTCCATGAACTGCACCGAGCGGGTCGAGCGAGCCTCGATGCTCGCCAGCAGGTTTCGTGCCAATTTCGGGTCGCGGAACTCGTCGATGTATTTCATAGGCTACTCTCCCCCCCCTTTCATCCCCCCCAATGGGGGGGAAAGAGGGGGGGGTGGGGAGGGTACTTGCAAAGAGCACTCTCTTGTTGCCATCAGACAAAGGACGAACGACCAATGACCGACGACGAACGCTGACTACCCTCGTCTTTCGTCGACGGTCGTTGGTACCATTTCGGCTGCAATCGTCTCCTCATCGTAGAACTCGGCCAGCTCTTTCAACAGCCGCAGTGTCTCTTGCGCCTCTTCTTCGTCCACGATGCCAATGGCAAATCCGGTGTGCACCAGCACGTAGTCGCCCAGCTTGGCGTCGGGCGTCAGGGCGATGCTGATGGTGCGCTCAACCCCGCCGATTTCGGCCTGGGCGTTGGTCCCTTCGATGGATGTGATCAATGTTGGTATGGCTAAACACATAGTTCTTCACGCTCTTTCTTGATCCAGACGCTTCCGTTCCTTCCGCTTTTTCGCTGACAGCCACGGTGCGCTGAAGTTGGCGATGACCGCCTGCCCCAGCGAGATGCCGCCGTCGTTGCACGGCACCTGGCGGTGAAGTAGGACTCGAAAGCCTGCCTCTCGCAGCCGCGGCACAACCAGCGCCAGAAGCAATCGGTTCTGGAAACATCCACCGCTCAGTGCCGCGATATGCAGGCCGGTCTCTTTGGCGATCCGCTCGCACATAGTCCGCATCATCTCTGCCACCGTGACGTGAAAACGGTAAGCTATCTCGCCGACGGGCACCCCGTCTTGCAGGTCGGACATCAGCGACCCCAAGAGGGGTCGCAATCGGATCACTTTCTCACTCTCGCTCTCTTCAATCCTAAACGGGTAACCTACGATTGGCGATTGGCGATCAGCGATTAGCGATGGGCGATAGGCGGTCTGCGCCATCATCTCCAGTTCGATGGCCGCCTGCGCCTCGTAGGTGGTCCGCTTCCGTATCCCCAGCAGCGCCGAGACGGCGTCGAACAGCCGGCCGCCGGCCGAGGTCAGCGGGCAGTTGATCCCCTGGTCCACCTGCTGCTGGATGATTTGCTTCTCCTCTTCGCTGACGTCGGCCAAGAATGGAAGCGGAGGCAACTGGCCCGTAAGAGCATACAGGTAGCCGAGGGTCAGCCGATACGGGTAACGAATGGCCGCTTCGCCGCCGGGCATGGGCAGGTACTCCAGATGGGCCGCTCGCTGGAAGCCATGGTAGTCGGCCACCAGGAACTCACCGCCCCAGATGCGCCCGTCGCTGCCATAGCCTGTGCCATCCCAGGCCACGCCGATCACCGGCCCGTCGTCCGGAGGCCAGCCGTTGTCGGCCAGGCAAGCGGCGATGTGCGCGTGGTGGTGTTGCACAGCGACTGGCGATTGGCGATCAGCGATCAGCGATCTTGCGTATTTCGTTGCCAGGTATTCCGGATGCAGGTCGTAGGCGATGATCTCCGGCTCGATGCGGAACAACCGCTTGTAGAGTTCGATGCTGGTCTCGAAATGCTCCAGCGTCTCCAGGTTCTCCAGGTTGCCGATGTGCTGGCTGAGGAAGGCGTATTCACCTCTGGTGACGCAGAAGGTGTTCTTCAGTTCCGCTCCGCAAGCCAGAATCTCCCGCATTTTGAAGGGCAGTTTCACAGGAAAGGGAGCGTACCCTCGCGAGCGGCGGATTGGCTGCGGGATGCGGGTTTTTGGTGCTGGTGTTTCGAGTTTTGGGTTGGTACGTGAAACGTCGGGTGCGAACCACACACTGTCGTCATACCGTGCATAGATCTCCCGGTTGTGCACCAAGAAGACATCGGCCAGGTGACCCAGACGGCGCAGTGCCTCATCGTTGTCGCGGGCGATGGGCTCCTCGGACAGGTTACCGCTGGTCATCACCAATGGTCGGCCCACGTCTCGCAGCAGCACGTCGTGCAGCGGTGTGTAAGGGAGAATGACGCCCAGATAGTTGTTGCCCGGGGCCACCAGCCGGGAGATGTTCGATCCGGGCTTCCACGCCAGCAGCACGATGGGGCGCTGCGGCGAGGTGAGTAGCTGCTCCTCCTCGTTGGAGACCCAGCAGTGCTGCTTGACCTCCTCCAGCGTGGCCATCATCACCGCCAACGGCTTGGCTGGACGGCCCTTGCGCTCCCGCAGCGTGCGCACAGTGCCCTCGTCGGTGGCATCGCAAGCCAGGTGGAAGCCCCCCAGTCCCTTGATGGCCACGATAACGCCATCCTGCAACAAGTGAGCGGCCTGCGCAATGACATCCCCAGTTTCAGGTTCCAAGGTTTCAAGTGGCAGGTTGGAACCTGATACCTGGAACTTGGAACTTGGAACTAACCACACTTGCGGCCCGCACACCGGACACGCATTCGGCTGCGCGTGAAACCGCCTGTTCAGCGGATCATCGTACTCCGCCTGGCATTGCGGGCACATGATGAAATCCCGCATGGTGGTCAGACGCCGGTCATAGGGGATGTCGGCGATGATGGTGAAGCGAGGCCCGCAATTGGTGCAGTTGGTGAAGGGATAGCGATAGCGGCGATCATTTGGATCCAGCAGTTCCCGCAGACAGTCGGGGCAGGTGGCGATGTCCGGCGAGATGAGCAGGGGCGGGGTTTCGCTGCCATTATCCTCCTCGACCACGCTATGGCGGATCTCGAAGAGCGCCTGGCCCACCAGCGGTGCGTCGGCTACCTCAATGCCCTCGATGCGGGCCAGCGGCGGGGCCTGCGCCTCCAGGTCCTGTACGAAAGCCGCCAGCGGTGCTGCCGGGCCTTGGACCTCGATCTCCACACCTCTGGAATGATTGAGCACCCAGCCGGTAAGCCCATGCTCGTGCGCCAGGCGGTAGACGAAGGGTCGGAAGCCCACACCCTGCACCACGCCGCGCACAGTGACATGCTTCGAGATCCGCTCCCCGGTCATGACCCTCTTGCACTCCGGCTCAAGTCGGTCAAGAAAGCATCGGGCGTGATGATGGTGGTGCCCGCGAACCGTCTCTTGGGTGGAAAGTCTTTGACGTTCCACGTCACAATGAAGTCTGCTTGTCCTGCAATAGCTGTGGCCATAATGGGATGATCATCCGGATCGGTCAGCCATTCCTCATAGCTTCCGCCGGTGATCTGGCGATAGTCACACCATTCCGCGATGTCCGAAAGGGCCTCGATGTAACTGCGGGCAGTCTCCTTCGCCCAGCCCATCCCTGCCATTTTCCGGCTGAGTTCCCAGATGATGTAGTTGCTCCAGACGATGGTGTACAACCCGACCTGGGCAAAAAAGAGCAGCGCTCGCTTCTCGCTGCTGAGCAGAGCGCTGGTGTCGAGGACGGCCCTGGCGCTTATTCTGTCTTCCAAGTCTCCCGACCCTCGCTGACGATTTCCACTAGCTTGCTCTTCTCCAGGGGGTAGACTTCCGCATCCATGTGGTCGAACGTTTGCTCCAGCCTCTCGAATCCTTTGAAGGCGGACGTAGGAATCATGGTGCGCTTACCGATGCGCACGCCAGGCAGCATTCTCTTCTGAACCCAATTCAGAATCGTCTGGCGGCTTACGCCCAACCGCTTGCCTGCCTGGGTCGTGGTCAGGTACTTTGGGATTTCGCTTTGCTGTCCTGCTACCCCAAGAAGATCTCGAATAGCTTGGGCATCCTCATCTCGCCCTTGCTCGCGAAGCTCTCGAACTATGCTGCGAACCCGAGCAACACTGGAATCAGTCATGGCCTCAAATGCACTCACAGCCGATCACCTCCCGCAAGTCTCGGCGACAGTGTAGCACAAAAGTGCCAAAAGTGCAACTGTGTCAAATATGACAAACAAGCGAGCCAGTCCACAATTGGACAAGGATGGACAAGGGAACTTGGCCTTCCGCGTCTACCTCGAACCCCGAACTCGAAGCCTACCCGAGCTTGCTCCGCGCGGCCACCAACCACTCCACCCACTCGTCTACTCCCTTCCCCGTCTTGCAGGACAGGGGGAAGAAGGCCACGTCGGGGTTGAGCGCCTCCACGCCGCGACGGAAGTAGTCCATGCGGAATTCTAGCAAGGGCAACAGGTCCACCTTGTTGAGCGCCAGCACGTCCACAACGCTGAACATACCTGGATACTTGTAGGGCTTATCGTCCCCTTCCGGCGTGCTGGCGATCATGACCTTCAGGTGCTCCCCCAGGGCGAAGCCGGTGGGGCAGATAAGGTTGCCCACGTTCTCGACAAACAGCAAATCGGTCTCGTCCAGCGACACCTTGGATAAGGCGCTGCGCACCATGTTGGCGTCCAGGTGACAGGCGCCGCCGGTATTGATCTGCACCGCCGGGATGCCCAGGCGGGCGATGCGGTCGGCGTCAATGGTGGAAGCTACATCGCCGTCAATCACACTGATGCGCAGCCGATGCCGAAGTGCCTCGATGGTGCGCTCGATGAGGCTGGTCTTGCCCGCGCCAGGCGCGGCCATGAAGTTCAGGACGAAGACGCCTTTCTCGTCGAACAGCCGCCGGTTCTCCAGAGCGATTTGCTCGTTGGCGCTCAGTACGTTTTCGACCACTTGGATTTTCAATGCGCTTCTCCTCCCTCACTCCACCTCGATGCTCTCCATGTAGAACTCCCGTCCGCTGATGACTTCGCCGCCCAGCCTCTGGCAGGCGGGGCAGATCCAGTTGCCGTCCCGCAGCGGGAACTCCTGGCCGCAGGCCGAGCAGCGAAAGCGGGCTGGCAGCCGCTTGAACGAAAGTTGCGCCCCCTCAGCCAACGTGTCTTTGCTGATGAAATCGAAGTAGAACTGCACACTGTCGTCCACGATGCTCGCGATTTCGCCGACGACCAGGTTGATGTGCGTGATGCGCTGTGCCCCGGCCCGCTCGGCGTGTTCCAGGGCCAGATTGAGCATGCTTTGGGTGACTGCCAATTCGTGCACGGTTGCTATTCTGCCTGCGCTGTCTATCAGAACCGCTGGGAGTCGGGCTGGCGTACTGAAGCGACAGGGAGCGCTGGTCACGCCACCGCTCCCTGTCGCTGTTTCCTGCTGTCTTCCTGAGTGGTGTTCCGCCCGGAGCCAGACGCTCAACCGCTTGCTCCGGGGATGCGATCAGCGCAGCATCATGCTGTGCTTACTTGGTCCCGGAGTGATCGCCGATGTCATGATGTGATCACGTCGATTATACATCAGCGTCCCAACCTGTCCAAAAGAAGCGGTACTGTATACATCTCGCTTGACACCCTGGCATCGGAGCACACGCTCTCCGTGCCTGCGCTCAACAGCTAGACTGAGGACAGCATGTCTATTCTGAGGCGTGATTGTAGACGAGAGCAGACTCAGCGATTGTCCCATCACTGGCCTCCAGCAATGGAATGCAGCCGCTCCTGCCATCGGCGAGTCGATCATCTGTGTGGACGCCCGGCTTGCCCGGACATCTCAGGGAGAATCAGCAACCACCGAAACGCAAAGACACCAAGCTCCACTGGGGGACGGAGAAGGCTCCAAATCCCTGGGGTCTTGGTGTCCTGGTGACTCTGTGGCAAACTCTAAGAGCCTCTGAGTCGTGCGCTACGGTTCTCCTGGATCCAGTTCAGCCAGCACCGCTTCCACGGCACGAGGGATGGCCGCAGCCACCGCTGGTGTGCAGGTCTCGCCGAAGGTCAGCACGTCATCCACTTCGACGGCCAGAATCACAAGATCCTCATCTTCGGGCAAGACCATGCCCATACCTCGCCCCAGGGCCAGCGCGCCGGGCAGGGAGAGGTCGTGGGTGGAGCCAACGTGCAGCGAGGCCCTCAGGTCGTTGGGAAACAGGCGATGGATATGGCCAACCTCGCCGTCGCGGGTCAGAATGGCATCCACTATGATGATCCGCTCGTACCCACCGATCACATCGAGCAGCCGCAGCCCGCCGACAGACGCCTCGGCGAAGCTCACGCCCTCCTGCTGGCCCCTCTCGGCCGCTGCCCGCGCAACGTATATGCCCACGCCATCGTCGGTCAGAATCGGATTGCCCAAGCCCAGCACCAGCGTTTTTGGTCTGGATGTTGGGACTTGGATATTGGAGGCTGCCCTATTCATACCCTCGCCTCCAACCTCCAACCTCTAACATCCAATCTCCAGCCTCCAGCCTCCAACCTCTAGCATCCAATCTCCAATTCACATGTTCTGCCTGAGCACCTCTACGGTGTCGCCTCTGTCATCGCAGATGCGCACTTCCAGGGGCATCTGACCAGGTAGGGTATGCGTGGCGCAGCCGAGACAGGGGTCGTAGGAGCGGAAGGCCATCTCCACCCGGTTCAGCAGCCCCTCGGTGACCTCATCACCTTTGATGAAGGCCTTCGCTGCCTTCTTGATGGAGATTGACATAGGCGCGTAGTTGTTGGTCGTCCCGACGATGAGGTTGCACTTCTGCATGATCCCATTCTCGTCGGTGACGTAGTGGTGGGTCAGCGTGCCGCGCGGCGCCTCCACGATGCCCACACCCTCGGTCGGCGTCTCCGTGGGGATGTTGCGCACGTGCGGGTCGGTGATATCGGGATCGGTGGCCAGTTCGACGATGCGCTCTGCCGAGTAGAGCAGCTCGACCAACCGCGCCCAGTGGGTGGCCAGCGTGCTGTGCACTGGCTTGCCGCCTAAAGTGGCGTAGAACTTCTCGTAGGCCTCCTGCGCTTTCGGCGTGGCCATGCCGTCGGCGGCGTTGAGCCGCGACAGTGGTGTGGCCTGGTAGATACCACTGTCCATACCGGTGACGAACCCCTTCCACCCCACCTTCTTGAGATAGGGGAACTTCAGGTAAGTCCAAGGCTCGACGCGCTCGGCGATCACGTCCAGGTATTCCTCCGGGGTGTACTTGACGAACTCCTTGCCCTCGGGATCCACGACGCGCACCTTGCCATCGTAGAAGTTGACGAGGTTGTTCTCGTCCACCAAGCCCATGTAGTACATGGGGGTGGTGAAGGTGTCGCTGAGAATCATGTCCACGTAGCCCTGGTTCGCCAGCACCACGTCGGCGAACAGTTGCAGGCTGAACAGACCGAAGTCGACCAATTCGTGGCCCCAGGCCTCGATCTGAGCCCGTTCCTCTCCGTTGATCGCTTTGCTCACGCCGCCAGGGAGTGCGCCCACCGGATGGATGGTCTTGCCGCCCAGCATGCCCACGATGTCCATGGCCTTGCCGCGGCTGAAGATCACCTGGCTGCCGATCTCCACGCCGACCTTGTGGATCAGGCCCAGGATGTTGCGCTCAGCGGGATGGGCATCTGGCCCCAGGACGAAGTCGGGCGCAGCCAAGATGTAGAAGTGCACGGTGTGATCGGCGACGTAGAAGGCGGAGTAGAGCAGCTCGCGCAACATCTTGCCCGTCGGCGGCACTTGCACATGATAGACGGCGTCGCAGGCTTTGGCCGCGGCCATGTGGTGTGCTTCCGGGCAGACGCCGCAGATGCGCGGCGTGATGCGCGGCATCTCCTCTACTGGCCGGCCCTCAGCGAACTTCTCGAATCCGCGCAGTTCGGGGATGACCAAGTAGGCGTTGGCGACGTCTCCTGCATCGTCAAGGAAGATGTCAATCCGCCCATGCCCTTCCAGCCTCGTTATGGGGTCAATGCTTATCTTTTGCATAGGTATTCTCCTTAGAACCTGTCCGGAAACCAGCGGGCTGGGCTCCCATGCCCAGCAATTCGGCGGCATGGGAGCCGCCGCTGCTCCCTAATCCCCAATCTCCAGCTTGACCCGATGCAGCAGCGACTTGGGCAGGCCAAAGCGATAGAACGTGCCTATCGGGTCCACGATCTCGCCCACGATGCGGGCTGCTTCCTCCTCGGTGTCGGCGTCCACCACCGAAGCCACCGCCGA
>Ga0209121_10005942_pt1 | contig 10871 bp, 10 predicted proteins | sample Cruoilmetagenom3_FD_187292 | JGI IMG/M metagenome (GOLD analysis project Ga0209121, IMG submission 187292) | Oil polluted marine microbial communities from Coal Oil Point, Santa Barbara, California, USA - Sample 3 (SPAdes) (version 2) | ecosystem: Environmental > Aquatic > Marine > Oil seeps ...
ATTGTTAATTTTGCATTTGCCGTTAAGGTGTTAAATCCGAAATGCCGTTATTTCTCTTCTTTCTTTGCCTTTTCAGCGAAGCGTTTTATTTACAGCGATAGCGTTTGTTTTTCAGCCGAAGGCGTTTGTTTCACAGCACGAAGTGCGTCTTTTACAGCTTAGCGTCCAATCTCCGTTTCTCCGATACCCCGTCTCGCAGGCTAACCCTGTGTAATACCATTATGTGAAAGCATTTTCCTATTACACGGGGTAAAGCCTGCGGCTACCTTCCTTCATCCCTCTTCTGCCTTTGTGCGAGAGGGGGGAATCGAACCCCCACCCTTTAATAGGACTGGATCCTAAATCCAGCGCGTCTTCCGTTTCCGCCACCCTCGCATAGGGATAAATACTAACCTTATTTATTGGCAAAGTCAAGAAGAAAAGATAAACAAAGCGGTAGGCTGTATGGAATTAACATACAGAATTATCTATTCAAAAAATCAAGGTCCGGATATGTGAAGGAAACAAGATAAATTTCATCATGTTCCCTGAATCTATCAAATTGTTCCTTTCTGGGATTGAGTAATATCTTCCCTTCGGATTTAACACCAATGAGAATGGAAGGATTGCTCATATCTCTTTTCTTCAATACATCTGCTCCCAATTCTTCAAAGGTTTTACCAATATATTGTGGAGGCACAGGTAACTGGTATATCTCGTTGGTTTCCTCAGATACAGTAATAAGATTTGAATAAACCTTACTCAACCCTGGTGTTAATGCGGATTGTGCGATAAGCCTGAGAGCAAAATCACCAGCCGATACTATCTCATTACATCCAGCTTTTTTAAGATGCTCGTAATTCTTGGGAGCAATAGATTCTGCAATTATATGAATTATACTGCATCTACTTTCCTTACACAATTGATTAATAGTCATTGCTATGAGGATAGATTGAGCATCCGCATATTCACCTGCACTCGTCTGTGAAAGAATGATACAGGAAAAAGCCTTTGTTATTTTAGCCCTTTTAAGATTAAATTCATTTGAAGGGTCTCCATCCACGAGATAAATATTCCTGAACTCTTCCAATTCATCGAGTTCAGGAAAAGTTTTTTCACTGATATTCTCTGAAATAATAACTATAGGCTTTTTGATTTTCAATGCTTTTGCTCTCAGTTCCTTTACAATGTTAATGCCTTTTTCGTTCCAGTTACATATAACTATGTGATTATTTAGCTTTTTTGGTGGCATAAACCTTTTACCTCCTATTCTTTTTTCTACAAATATTGAAGCAACGGTCCCTGTGAATATACCAACAACACCAAGACTTAATATTAGAATAACCGTTACCGTTATCCTGCCCGGTGTTGTTCGAGGGACTCCACTGTCGAGACCACTAAAAAGATATACAGCAATATTCCAGAAGCACTGATAGAAATTTCCAAAATCGTCTTTATTACCATTGTGTTCAAACAACCACAGGATAAAAGCACCTATAAGCCAGATAAGGATTATAACAAAGAGAAGTCTTAAAAATTCATGTTTCCAGAGTAATCTCTTTAATCTTAAAAGGATTGCCATATTTACCTTTTGGCAATTCCTCTTTTACTCTTTTCAATAAAAGTCAATATGTTTTTAATTTCGGCAGTCTGTGGAAGCTCTCTCTTTATCCTACTAACCGCCTGTGTGGTATTTATCCCTTTGTCAAAAAGTATACTATATGCCATTTTTAATAGACTTATGGTCTCTTTCTTAAAGTTATTTCTCCGTAATCCAACAATATTTAATCCATAAATTTTCAATGGCTCCCCACCTGCCATTGCAAAGGGTACAACATCCTTCGTAATTCTATATCCTCCGCCAATAATGGAATAACTCCCTATTCTGGAATATTGATGAACAGGGATTAAAGCACTTAAAAAAGCAAAGTCTTCAATCTCTGTAAAACCTCCCAGTTGTGTCGCATTAGCAATTATTACATTATTCCCTATTGAGCAATCATGTGCGATATGAACATAAGCCATTAGAAAACAGTTATTTCCAATAGTTGTCAAACCATCTTTTTCTGTTGCTCTGTGTATGGTTACAAATTCCCTGATAGTGTTATTATTGCCAATTTTAACACCTGTTTTCCATCCCTTAAATTTAAGGTCCTGAGGCACACCTCCAATAAGTGCTGAATGGCAAATTCTATTGTTCTCTCCTATTTCTGTTCCTTCCTTGAGCAAAACATGGTCCTCTATAGTAGTTCCTCGCTTTATAATAACATTGTTTTCTATAATTGAATAATGACCAACTGTAACATCGTCATCAATTACTGCACCTTCACCAATAATAGCTGATTTTGCAATGGATTTCATAGTTTTTCCCTTTCTACAACCATTGCTGTAAATTCACCTTCTGCAATTATCTCATCTTCAACGAATGTTTTTCCCTCAATAATAATAATATTTTTTCTGAACTTTTTTAGTGTAATTTCTAAACGAAGTTGGTCCCCTGGTCTAACAGGCTTTCTAAATTTTACTTTATCTATCTTCATAAAATAGAGCAATTTGTTTTTGGGGATTTCCAGTTTATTCAAAAGTAAAAAACCACCAACCTGAGCCATTGATTCAACAATAAGAACCCCTGGCATCACAGGCTCACCTGGAAAATGTCCCTGAAAAAAAGGCTCATTCATAGTTACATTCTTGATGCCAATTACCTTATCCTCCTTTAATTCCAGGATTCTATCGACCATCAAAAAAGGGTATCTATGAGGCATAATATCCAAAACATCCATTATATCGTAACTTTTTTTTGGCATAACTACCTCCTGGTATAATATACCTGATTAAGACATTCTGTTTTTATAGAATAACTATTTTTCGTATTTGTTACTCTCTATCCTTTTCTTTAACTCTTTCAGGAAAGCAATGTGAGAAGTGTGTCCACCGCATAGTATTACAAAATGGCCTATAACTCTTCTTCCAAGAAGCGAAAGGTCTCCTATAAAGTCAAGTATCTTATGTCTGACAAATTCATCCTTGAATCTTAAGGGAGTATTATTTAAGAGTCCATCTTTCGAATAGACAAGTGCATTTTCGAGGTTTCCTCCCTTTATTAAACCCTGTTTTTTCAGTGATTCAATCCATTCAAGAAATGCATATGTCCTTGCTGGTGCAATTTCTTTTACGAAATTTTCTTCTGACACTTCAATTGTCTTCATCTGTGTAAGTTCTGGATAATTACTATAATTTATAAAATAACTGATTACAAGTTTCCGTGATGGATAGAGAGCAAGGATACTTTTTTTAAGATTTATGCTGGAGGGCTCCTTAATAAAACAGGTGGTTTCCTTACTCTTATCTGTTTTCTCGATAAATCCTGCCTCTATTATTTTATTCACTATTGGAAGAGCACTCCCATCGAAAATAGGCACTTCATTTCCCCCATCCAACATTACGGTTACATCATTTATTCCAAGAGCAAATAGTGTACCAAGAAGATGTTCTACCATAGAAAAAGATATTCTTCCATTGCCTATCGTTGTTCCCTGAAGGGTATTCACAACATTATTCACCAATGCCGCTACCCGTGTTTTTTCATCACCCTTTTTCATAAAATTGATACCTTGAGCGGATGGAATAATCTCTATACGGGTTTTTATTCCTGAATGGACGCCGACACCATCAAATATTACAGGGGATTGAATAGTTCTATTAAGACTCTTTTTTGCTACTAATCCTTTTTTCAATTTCTTCAACAATTTTTTCTAATTTTCTCACCCTCTTTAAGAGTTCGGGAAGTTTTACCGATGCCGCATATATTCTTCTCGCCTGATTATGATTTCTTGCTGGATAGCCTGAGAAGAGTTCATTGGGTGGAATATTTTTTGTTACGCCTCCCTGTGCTGCCACAATTGAATTATCGCCAATCTTAAGATGGTCAGCAACACCGACCTGACCTGCAAGTGTCACATTCTTCCCAATCTTACAACTTCCTGCAATCCCTACCTGTGCAACAATTAAACTATCTTCACCAACGGTAACATTGTGTGCGATTTGAACAAGATTATCAATCTTTGTTCCCTTCTTTATTATTGTCTCACCAAAGGATGCCCTGTCTATCGTGACATTTGCTCCGATTTCGCAATCATCTTCGATTATCACAGAGCCTATTTGAGGAATTTTATAATGTTTTTTATTCTCTGTTACATAGGCATACCCATCGCTTCCAATTACTGCTCCAGGATGGATAATTACCCTATTACCTATAATTGTATCGTCAAGAATAGTTACCGATGTTTTTATTTCTACATCGTTACCGATGACTGAATTATCCCCGATGTATGTAAAGGGTGCTATTTTTACATTCTTACCTATTTTAACACCCTTATTGATAATTACATAAGGGGCAATAGATATTCCATCACCTATGGAAACATTTTCACCAATAGAAGCCAGTTTTGAAATTCCTGATTTTATCTCTTTGGGAGGATGAAAACAGTCTATCACCTTTATAAAAGCAAGTGCTGGGTTCTCTGCGAAGATAAGGGTTTTACCCTCTATTTCCCAGACCTTTTTTGTGATAATACAAGAGGCTTTGCTTCCCCTGGCTAAACAAGTAAATTTGCTATCTCCTAAAAAACTAATATCACCACACTTTGCACTCTCAAGTCCAGTTACACCTTTAATCTCTAAATCTTCATCCCCTGATACTTCACCATTGATAAATCTTGCAATATCTTTTACCTTCATTCCTGCTTTATTTCCCTTCCAAGATATGTCATCACATCTTCTGCAAGTTTTTCCAATTTTTCTCTCTCATCGATGGTAAAATCCTTTGATATTACATCCGCCCCTCTGTCAAAATTTATCCATTTTAATTTTAATGTAATCCTACCAGAAGAAACTTCTATCGTGCCAAAAACAACAATATTTGCCTCTATTCTTCTTGAAACGAGTTTTATCTGATTGTCGCCAAGCTCCTGCTCTTTAACAAATCCCAGAAGTGTCATCACCTCACTGACCTTTTGTGATTCAATCGGTTCAAAATTGGGAAATTTGTCAAGTCCCGATTTAATAAATGCTGAAATCTGTTGTCCGAGGGCTTTCGATTCTGCCTCGGTACCTTTATCCTCAAAAGGAAAAACATAGAATTTGGTCTCTTCCGTTTTTGGTGTAACAAAAGCAAACTCCTTATTTATCTCGTAAAGGACCCTTTCGGTAAGGTCTAGCCCTGCTTTAGCATAAACAATATCTCCCTTACTAATGTTGAAAATCATCGTATATTTTTCCTCTTCACCTATCTTATCCAAAATGTTGCTTACTTCCTCAATAACAGGTTTTATAAGCTCTTCATGTTTCTGCTCACACTTTCCACCTTCTCCCCAGATGTTCTTTAGAAATTCTTCATAAGTTTTTTCCTTTTCCCTTATCTCATTCTCTTTCTTTTTCTTTCCTTCGTCGGATAACATCAGTTTTTGCGCTTCAATCTCCTTCTTTAAGCTATCAATTTCCAATTTTTTGTCCTGAGCCTCTTTTTCCCATTCAGTTACCTGCTTACTAAACTGTTGTTTCAGTAAACTTATACCTTTGTAACCATCAATAATTTTCTGTGAATCTATATAACCTATTTTCTCTGCATTGGAAAACGAAAATGAAAAGAGTAAAATTAAGAGAACAAAGAGGTTTACACTTTTCATATTTACCACCTTTCGTAAAAATTGAATCCAAGATAAAGATTATAAAATCTCTCTTTTAATTCTTCTGTTTCTCTTTTTCCCATAACGAAAGCTACATCGACAAACTTATCATTTTGCAAAAAGGGAATACTGGTTCCTATTGTAATACCATTATCCGTAATTTTTTTATTGTATGAATCCTTGAAATACCACGGCTCTGAGAAGACTCCAAACCTCAACGGGAATGGTCTCTTTTTGTAACCTTTAATTCCAATATATTCAAAACCAATACTATAGGAAAGAACATCCAGAAATTCATTATTTTCCTCACCATTACTTTCAAAATTGGTCCAATCTCTGTATCTAACGGTAAAGAGAATATTAAACTTATCCTCTAATGAAAAAAGAGAACCAAAGGTATAAAAAGAAGGGAATGTAAGTTCGTCTTTGCTTATAATCGTATCCTTCCTTAAATAGGAATAACTTTCTATTGCCTTTTCACAAGAAAGAGGAAGACTGTAACCCAGAGTAAACCTAAATGGTTGCATATTAAAGACGGCTCCAAGGGAGTAACTGTAGCCAAAGTAGTTACTATTCAAGGAATCTTTCGTATCATTGTAAAGAGTACTTGTAAAATCTGTTATCCATATCTCATTACTTCCCCCGAAAAGAATATCGATGCCAAAACCTACACTGGAAATAGACCCAATTTTTTTGGCTATTTCTATATTTCCTATAGAGAGTTGACCCTTCTTTTTAAATCGCTCTATATAGGAAACGGAATTTATAGAATCGGGGCTGGTGATAAAATTTGCATTAAAATCCCTGCTCTTTTGTAAATTAAAGCCAAAAACAAAATCCATTGGAAGGGTTAAAGCACCCTTTATATTTGGTATACCATAATAATGCATTATATTTTTACCATTATTATCTTTCATCTCCAATCGTGTCCCACAATAAGTAATCTCAATTCCCGTTAGTTTCATAAAAGCAATCGAGCCACGGATGTTGGAAGAAAATGTTCCTGGAATCTCAGCATATCCAAGGGAAGCATTATGTGCATCTCCCAGAAGAACAGAACCACCTTCCCACTTAAAACAAAAAATAGATTGACTATACAAATATTCGGTCGTAATAACAAAAAAGAAAAAAATAGAAAGTGCCACAGAGAGTCGGTGGAGATTTTTAATCAAAACTTTAATATTTTTTGTCTTATTTATTTGGTTCATTTGGTTTATTTACTTTGTTTGGTTCGTTTCATACGTTTTATTACATCTTAGCGTCCAATCTCCGTTTCTCCGATACACCGATACTCCGATACACTCCTTGCTCTTCTCCCTTAACTCCTTCTCTCTTCATTCCGGTGCAGGTGTATAATATATTTCAAGCATTGGTCTGTTAAGAATATCGAGCACAAGTCTCGAACACAAACTGGCTTCATTCTCTGCCCTAATAAGAATTCCTTTATTATCTTTGTTGTTGAGCCAGGTTTGAACCAACGATGTAATATTAACCTCCGATGATAGTGTATCACCTTCTACAACAGTAAAACCTGCTAATGGCAGTGTAGAATATGTTGTTTGGTCTTCTTCCCAATCCCCTGTTACTTTGTGGATATATAGACTAATAGTATCAAAGAATGACTTAGAAGGATTGAATGCAAACTCCAACAGAGCACTATTGACGGTTACATCATTAGGAATCGTATCAAGAGTGAAATAAAAAAGGGCTCTTCTGGCATAACCCTGACTCAGAACAACCTCATTATTACCCTGGGTATATGTAGAATTTGTAATAAACGCATCACTCTGAGGAAAATAATCCTCTGTTGAGTCTCCATAATAGAGTGTCAATTGTAATTGATTAGATGCGCTTTCTTTTGAGTAGAAAGACAAAATGGTATCACCTATATCATAAACAATGAGCATACCTTTGTTCACAGAAAGAGAGGTATCAAGTAGAAAAAATTCATCATAGTTAAGTCTGAATTTTGATTCCTGGTCATTGATAAGTAATGTATCTATTACAGCAGATTCCTCATAATCACCACCAGGTATATTCCATTGACTGTCTGCAGATGAATATTCCCATGTAACCGTTGCTTCGTCCCAACTCCTTGTTAATGGATAGACACAGCATCTTAAACCCTTTGCCCAGGTTCCGTTTAGATTTAAGGTTACTGTTGCAGAATCGGCATCCGCAAGTAAGGCAGAATCACTTACTTCAAATCGAACCAGGATTCTTGATTCAATAAAATCTGTTTTACCAACCCATAATTTTTGGGAAGGACCTGTATGAATATCAGAATGAAAGTTTGAGAAGGAATCTGCTAATATCCCTTCTATGTAAACGGGCTGGGGAATATTCTTGGGTACTTCATCAAGACCGACAGGGTCATTCATACTGTCTTTACATCCTGCAATCAGGATAAGGAATAATAAGATTGTTATCTTTTCTTTCATTTTTCTAAAAACTCGTTCCCATCTGGAAATGTGGATTCCAACCGCCATTACACCCCTTATCGAATCCGTACCCAACATCAAATCCAAGAATACCCATCATCGGTACCTCGATTCTTACCCCGGTTCCAATACCCTTCTTCAGATTTGACAGGTCTGTGCTTCTAAAACTTTCCCATGCATTGCCTGCATCGAAAAAGACAAGCCAATTAATTTCTTTGGTAATAAGGTATTTGTATTCTGCGGTAAATACGAAGGCTGAACGCCCTCCAATCATACTATACCCCTCTTTTGGTCCTATCGACCGATCTGGATAACCTCTTATACCCCAATCACCCACTCCACCAAGATAGAATCGTTCATAGATAGGAACAGTATTAGGTGATGTGTAACCCTGAACAACACCAAATCTCGAACGTATCATAAGAACAAAATTAAAGAAACTCTTTTCATACCACCTCGACTCAAATTGGTATTTCTGGTAATCAACGCTTCCTCCTAAAATACCTCCAGAAAATTCTGTAGAGATAGTATTCTTCGAACCAGATGTTGCATTAAAGATGTAATCCCTGCTATCCCTTGTAAGGCTCAAAACAATACCACTACGCCATCGTGTCCCGAGTTGGTCAACTATATAATTACTGACCTTATCCATATCATTCTCATCAACCGAAACTGTCACTTTTTCAAGTGAATAAGAAGTATAGAGACGTGTATATTTCAATCTTGGTATAGGTCTTCCCAACCTTACTGAACCACCTATCTTTCTATCATCAAAATAATCCCATTTCCTTGTTATACGAAAAATATCAAAACCAATGGTTGTTGGTGTATCAAAGAGCCATGGCTCAGTATATCCTAAAGTATAATTTGTAAGTTTGCCACCTTTTTCAAAACTCACATAAGCTTTTGCACCCCTACCAAAAAGATTGGGGATATTAAGAGAAATATTACCTGTTAATCCCCATGCTTCACTGTAACCCATTCCTGCAGTAAACTGCCCTACCTGTTTTTCAACAACCTTTAGAATTAGGTCTATATCGCCCTCTTCATTCGCTTTCTTACTATCCAGTTTTATGTCTGAGAAAAAACCAAGATTAAAAACATTTCTCTGGGAATCCATAAGTTTTGAACGTTGAAAGAGGTCTCCAGGATATATTTTTAACTCCCTTCTTATCACTTTTTCCCATGTCGTAGAATTACCTGATATAATGACCTTTCTCAAATGTGCAGGCTTACCTTCTTGAATAAGATAGGTTATTTTTATACTATCATTCGTTATCTCTTCCTCAGGATATATGTATGCATATATATACCCTATCTCCGTATACTGTGAATAAAATTCGACCATCGTATCATCAATCTTATCCTGATTATAAACATCCCCCTTTTTATATTTCACAGCAGATGCAAGTTTTTTTGTTTCTATAAGTTCGTTACCTTTAAATTCTGGCTCTATAAGGTAAAATTTGTTCCCTTCATTTACAATAATTTCTATTGTCATCCACTTCTGTTGAACATCATACGAAATTTCGTAGTTTTCTATCTTACACTTTGGATAACCTTCCTTTTTGTAGAAATCGGTTATTCTTCCAATATCGTTATTAAACTCCTCTTCATTAAAATTCCCGGATCTCCACCAACGTTTACTTTTGTTTTTCATTTGGCCACCGAGTTTTTTATCCGGGAAAACAGTGTTTCCTGTAAAGTATATATTTTTTATTCTGACCTTTTTGCCTTCAACGATATTAAAGGTTAGTATTACCTCACCATCCTTTTCTGTCGTTTCTGAAGAAACTTTTGCCAGAAGAAAACCCTTTTCTTTATATTTCTCTTTTATCTTTTTTGTCCATTCAAAGATCTTAAGGGGAGAAGCTATTTCACCCTCCTGAAAACTCATTGCTTCTTTTAAATCCTTCTCTTTAATGTGTTCATTACCTATAAATACGAGTTTTTCAAGAAAAGGATTCTCCTCTACCTCTATTGTTATTAGTTTACCAACTTCAGTATCCTCAGCAATTATCCTTACATTCGAGAAAAGACCTGTTTTGTATATTCCTTTAATAGCATTATCGAGTCTGGTTTGCGTTAATTCATCGCCCACCTGTAGCATCGATTTGCTTATAATCAGATCAACATCCGTATTACTATTCCCTCTTACCTCGATTCGTGCAATTCCGACAGCAAAAAGATTTACTGAGATAAGAATAAAAAAACAAAAAAAGAATAATCTTCTATATTTCAATAAAACTCCTCTATTGCATTCACCATTCACTATACACCCTACCAAATATTGGTTTTTTTATAACACAGGAACCAACATAAGTCAAGGAAAATTAACATAAAATAATAGCGGGTTTAAAGTAGCAAAAACTATCTTCTAAAGACTCGGTATAGTTAAGAAGTAATCCGTTATTACTCATTATGGTATATAAACGATAAAATGGGTGTTTTGTTTCAAAAAATTACTAATTCACTGCAATAGCGTTCATCTATCTATTTAGTTTGTTGAAATATAAGGCGTCATCGAGTCTGTTTGGTTTATCTAGTAAATGAGTAGATGAGTTAATGGGTAAATGGGAAACACATCTACACATCCACTCATATACCCATCCACTGATTTATTTGGTTTATTTAATTTATTTAGTTTGTTTAGTTTTAATTTTGAACTGTTAATTTTGAATTTGCCGTTAAGGTGTTAAATCCGAAATTCGCAATCCGAAATCCGAAATGTTTTTATTACCCTCTCCATCGCGACTTGGAAGTC
>Ga0209121_10005943_pt1 | contig 10870 bp, 10 predicted proteins | sample Cruoilmetagenom3_FD_187292 | JGI IMG/M metagenome (GOLD analysis project Ga0209121, IMG submission 187292) | Oil polluted marine microbial communities from Coal Oil Point, Santa Barbara, California, USA - Sample 3 (SPAdes) (version 2) | ecosystem: Environmental > Aquatic > Marine > Oil seeps ...
CTCCAGAACAGCGGGAAACCGGGGTCAAACAGGGTGACGGGTCCGGCACCGGTTTCGATTTTTGTGGGGAAAGATACAGGGGCGGCGTGTTTGGTCAGTGTGATTTTTGAATCATTGGCTGGCAAGCCATAAAAAGCGGGACCGTTAAGCGATGCAAACGCTTCCAATTTATCAAGCGCATCGGCATCCTCAAACACGTGAGCCAAGCACGCCATGGTGTTGGTCGCCGAGAATACGCCAGCGCAGCCACAGGCACTTTCTTTATTCGGGTCGCTGTGCGGCGCGGAATCTGTGCCTAGGAAGAAGCGCTGGTTGCCCGAGGTTGCCGCCTCCACGAGCGCGGCCCGATGCACCTCACGCTTGGCGATCGGAAGGCAATAATAATGTGGCCTGATCCCGCCAACCAGCAAGTGGTTGCGGTTAATAATCAGGTGATGCGTCGTAATGGTGGCGCCGGTATTTCCAGCAGTTTTCACATAATCAACACCGTCTTTGGTGGTTACGTGTTCCATCACAATCCGAAGCTCGGGAAGACGGGCGCGCAGCGGGGCTAGCACGCGCTCGATGAACACGGCCTCGCGGTCAAAAATATCAACCGATGGGTCTGTCACCTCGCCGTGCACACATAGCGGCAGGCCGATCTCGGCCATGCGTTCCAAAACCGGTATGACCTTCTCTATATCGGTTACGCCTGAATCCGAATTCGTGGTTGCGCCTGCCGGATATAGCTTAACAGCTGTTATCAAACCGGATGCGGCGGCCGCAACTACATCAGTCGGATCGGTTGCTTCGGTTAGATACAGGGTCATCAATGGCGTGAAATCTGCACCCTTGGGCAAAGCGGCCAAAATACGCTCGCGGTAGGCGGCGGCATCATTGCCACGTACTACGGGCGGCACGAGGTTTGGCATAATGATAGCGCGGCTAAAATCACGGGCCGTTTCGGGCAACACGCCAGCGAGCATATCCCCGTCACGCAGGTGAAGGTGCCAGTCATCGGGGCGAGTAAGGGTAAGAGACTTTGGCATGTGGGGCTCCGTTTTGGTCTTCCTACAGGAGCGCGGCAAAAAGGAAAAGCCACAAGCTACCTTGTTGAGCCTCCTAAAAAGCCACGTTCCACTCTGTGCTTTTATTGTCAAACAGACTCAAACAGGTTTTTCCGGTGCTCCGGTCTGGCACCAGCGCGATAGGGTTGTTAAAGTAAATACCGTGAAGAGCCGTTATACTTTTGGCACCAACGTTCGGCCAAAAGCAGATATTTGCGCCTTCATCGGCGGGCACGATAATCGAATCATTGGGCGTGACTGTCAGAAGATATTGGCCAACAACTTCTTCTTCCAGCCCTGTAAGCTGGGCATAATAAGTGTCACCTGACCGTGTGTCGGCTGGCCACATCAACGTAACGGTTTGCTCCGCTATTGCCGTAGACGCATGCAAAAATATGGCAACAAAGACAAATAAATTTTTCATAATTAACCTCCGAACGTTCAATAAACGCGATTCACCATATGGTATTTATCTACATTCACAAAATGGAAAATTTGGCTTGCGCGTCTAAAACCGAACCGCCATATTTGCCCGGCTGGAATCATCCGGCAATTCTCAGGGCGGGGTGAAATTCCCCACCGGCGGTTATAGCCCGCGAGCGGCCCTAAACGGGGTGTCAGCAGATTTCGGTGAAATTCCGGAGCCGACGGTTAAAGTCCGGATGGAAGAGAATGGGCGCAAGTGTGCGCTCCTTTTTCGATGCTCTGGGTTGGTGTCTGAATAATAAGGAGTGACCATGACACAAACCCCGAAAATCGCTTTCATCAAGGCTCGCTGGCATGCAGGAATTGTGGATCGGGCCCTCGCGGGTTTTGAGGCACAAATGCAGGCTGATGGCTTTGATTGCGATGTTAACACCTATGACGTTCCCGGCGCTTTTGAAGCACCGCTTCTTGCCAAACGGCTAGCCAAAACACATGACGCAGTTGTTGTGGCCGCGCTTGTTGTGGATGGTGGAATTTACCGCCACGATTTTGTGGCGGCAGCGGTTGTGAACGGCATAATGCAAGCCCAACTCGAAACCGATGTGCCGATGTTCAGCGTCTCGCTTACACCGCATCATTTCCATGAACATGATGAGCATCAGCGTTATTATAAAGAGCATTTTGTTAAAAAAGGGGCCGAGGCCGCCGAGGCGGTCCAGATGGTACTCTCTATGTCGCTATAAGGCATTGTGCGGTGCCGCAGATTACGTGTTGAAGGCAGCAATAACGTTTTCAGGAGGCCATTCCCTATGATCAAAATAATCTTTGCATCAGTTTTGCTCGCCTTTCCTGCCCTTGCCCAAACCGAGCCTTCGGATTTTGTTCGGATCGGCCAGATGGATGTGGTCATCGACGGGAACCAGCTGTTTTCCAGATTGGCACCATTCGCGAGGGTCGCGAATCTTTCGCTGATGTCTCTGATGAAGAAGGCCAAGCTGTCGTTGGTATAATGGGTTCAACCCTTGATGCTGAACGGCGGTATGACCATCCTTCTCTTAGCTTTCGGCTGCCGTTGGTTGGCGGTCTTCCCGGACCTTTTTCTTTGATCAGTTATACAGAAGTGGAACACGGCGCACCGGGGCCTATACTGGCGGGGGCCCCGGCGGGTGAACTGCATCTCCTTAATTTTTCGCTTTCTCAGGAAGGCGCGGTGGAGTTCGACTTTTCTGCAAAATTGCTCAGGATGGATAACGCATGGGAGCCTTTGTCGGGCCTGCCTCCGGTGGAGATTTCCGGGCGCGTATATGTCACGATCCCGGATGCGTTTCGGGAATAGAGGGGCAGGGTTGATTGGCGGGGGGACCAAATTTGGGTGTTGAATTCCCGTTGGTGATTGAACCGGTGAGGGAATCTGCTAAATATTGTTACACTTGTCAAAAAGGAGATTTGAACGATGCGATTTTTTCTGGCTTTTCTTCTGGCGCTGGCACTTCCTGTCCATGCCCAGCAACTTTCTGATGAATATAGCATCATCGGTCAGATGAATGCGATCTACGACGGTGCCGAGACCGATTTTTTTATCGCGACCCGACCGGAAAGAGGGGACAGCTTTGCGGAGATCAAAGTGTTTATGGGGCGCGAAGTGCTGCAGATCACCGGCGTAAGTGCAGATGAAAACGGGGGCTACGACAACCCCATGCTATCTTTCACCATAGGATTGAACGGAAACAACCTCGGTATGATGAATAGCCTTACCGTGATGGAATCGGGGCGCGATATGCAGCACCCGACGGAAGCCATAGGTATTGAGGGCGAATTACAGATAACAAATTTTATCCGCACAGACGGAGGGACCATCTCATTTGATTTTAGCGCCAGCGCAGTTCGCAAAGTGTTGAATGACGAGTGGGAGCAATCCCCCGAGGAGGGAATGCCACCGCTGCCGGTTTCCGGGCATGTAGCTCTGGTGATACCCGCTGAGTTCATTGCCGAATAATCAATGAGTGAGCCCTGACTAAGGGCTCACCAGTTTTTGCTTACTCGGGCTTTTTGAACATTGCCGAGCTTTGGACCGATTCCTTGCTGACTTCCTCACGGTTTTCAGCGGAAACCGCCCGGCCTGCTATCACAGCTTCACGCGCACCCATGCGCTCCAGCCAAGCGGCTACGTTTGGCGTGGTTTCTATGTCGTGCTGCTGCACAGCCCATAATGAAACCCAACCCCAAAGCGCGATATCGGCGATTGAATAATCACCGCAAACATAATCTTTTCCTTCAAGTTGTGTGTCCAGAACCTTGTAAAGGCGAGATGTTTCTGTCCGGTACCTATCTTGTGCGTAGGGCAGAACCTGAGGCGGGTTCATCATCGGTGCGAATTTCAGAAAATGGTGGGCCTGCCCGGCCATCGGGCCAACACCGCCGACCTGCCAGAACAACCATTGGTCAATTTCGATGCGCTCCCGCTCGGAATTGCCGTAGAGCTTTCCGGTTTTGCGGGCAAGATACTGCAAAATTGCACCACTTTCGAAAATCGAGATCGGCTCGCCATCAGGTCCATCATGATCAACAATCGCGGGCATTTTGCCGTTGGGCGAGACTTTCAAAAACCAGTCGGTGAACTGGTCACCTTTGCCGATATTTACCGGAATGACGTTATATTCGAGGCCCAATTCCTCAAGAATAATGGGAATTTTCCAGCCGTTAGGAGTAGGCCAGTAATAGAGGTCAATGGGGTGCGTCATATCTGCATTCCTTTGCGTGCCTGAGTATTTAAGATGGTCGTTATATGGATTTCCACAAGGGGCAATTGACGACAATCATAGAATTCGTTAATCAGCACGCAAGTGGTGCTTTGTCGAACCGGATTGCGGGCCACTCTAAATATTTCCGCTAAAGAGGTCGTGGCCCGTAAAAGCCCGATCAGGTTTTAACTAGGGGGCCGGAATTTCCGGGGAAAACATGGACAAGTGGAACACACGCACCAAGCTGGTGCATGAAGGCACGCGGCGCAGTCAATATGGTGAGCTCAGCGAGGCGATATATTTGACGCAAGGGTTTGTATACCCGAATGCTGAATCCGCGCAGGAGCGGTTTGAAGCTTTGGGTGATGATGAATTCATTTATGCCCGCTACGGCAACCCGACAGTGGCAATGTTCGAAGACCGGATCGCGGCATTGGAAGGCGCTGAGGCCGCCTTTGCCACGGCCTCGGGAATGGCGGCTGTGAACGGGGCTTTATTTGCCTTGTTGGAAGCTGGCGACCATATCGTTGCTGCCAAGGCGCTCTTTGGCTCCTGCCTGTTCATCGTCGAAAATCTGCTCCCGAAATATGGCGTAGAGGTTAGTTTTGTTGACGGAAAAAACCTTGGAGAATGGGAATCCGCCCTGCGGCCGAATACCAAAGTTTGCTTCTTTGAAACCCTTTCCAACCCGACCCTGGAGGCGGTAGACATTGCCGGCGTTGCGGCACTTGCGCACAAGGTAGGGGCGAAAGTTGTGGTCGATAACGTGTTTGCAACTCCGATTTTTCAGCGCGCTTTGACGCTTGGAGCCGACGTAATCATTTATTCCGCGACCAAGCATATTGACGGGCAAGGCCGCTGCCTGGGTGGCGTAGTTCTGGGTGACACCGATTTTATTCGCGGGCCATTGGAAACCTATCTCAAGCATACTGGCGGTGCTTTGAGCCCGTTTAACGCGTGGGTCATGCTCAAGGGCCTTGAAACGCTGGATCTGCGCGTGCGGGCGCAGGCAGGAAGCGCGCTAAAGATTGCTAAGGCATTGGAAGGTAACGATAATACGGAACGGGTTATATATCCGGGGTTGGAAAGCTATCCTCAAAATAGCTTGGTTGGCGCGCAGATGGAGGCAGGCGGGACTGTGGTTTCGATTGACCTTAAGGGCGGGAAGGATGCGGCCTTCCGTTTCATCAACGCGCTTGAAATCGTGTTGATTTCCAACAATCTGGGCGATGCCAAAAGCATTGTTACCCATCCGGCCACAACCACGCACCAGCGCCTTTCGCAGGATCAACTGGCTGATCTTGGTATATCGGACGGACTGGTAAGATTGTCGGTTGGTCTGGAAGATTCAGATGATTTGCTGGCAGATATTACCCAAGCCTTAATATTCGCAACATCTTGAACTAATTTGCTCTTGTTCATACTTTAGTAACCAAATCGAAGGAGTCTGTTAACTCGGGCTGCGCGGGATGCGCATTGAGTTAACTTGTGGACCGGGTTGAGTGCCCACCAAGGAGTGCGACATGAATATTATCAATCCCGGTACGATCGACGGTGATGCCGAGCTTCTAAGTGCGACAAAGCCAAGTCGGGAAGAGGCCGAGGATGCGGTGCGGACACTATTGCGCTGGGCCGGTGATGACCCAACACGTGAAGGCTTGCTGGACACACCGAAACGGGTCACCAAAGCCTATGGGCAGTGGTTTAAGGGTTATGAAGAAGACCCTGCCGAAATGTTGCAGCGCACCTTTGGCGAGGTGGATGGATACGACGAAATTGTCGCCTTGTGTAACATCCGGTTTGAAAGCTATTGCGAGCACCACATGGCACCAATCATCGGTGTGGCGCATGTGGCTTACATCCCGACAAAACGCGTGGTTGGAATCTCGAAACTGGCGCGGGTCGTTGATGCGTTTGCCAAGCGGCTTCAGGTTCAGGAAAAGATGAATGCCCAGATCGCCAATACCTTGTTTGAAGTGCTTCAGCCTAAAGGCGTTGCCGTTATGCTGGAGGGAGAGCATCATTGTATGTCCACCCGCGGCGTGCATAAACCCGGCGTGAATATGGTCACTAAAAAGATGCTTGGCGTGTTTAAAGACGACACCGTACTCAGGAACGAGTTTATGGATATTGTAAATCGCTCCAAACCCTGAGCGGGCTTGGCGCCGCAGCGGTTGGAGTCGCACTTTTCCCTGTGCTTATCGGTAACGGATGGATCGACGCGGGTGCTAAATCCAAGTTGTTGAAAATGGAAGTTTTTGCGAATAAGGTAGACGCTCGGCTATAGCGGAGAGACCGGTTTGCGCGAAATACTGTTATCTTTGTGCGGGCTGGGCCTTGCGGGGGCGGTGCTGGCTCAAACACCCGAGCTCCCGATCCCGAACGGGCAGCCGTTCGAGATGCAGGTTTATCTGACCGGCTACAGCTTTTGGGATAACACCCCCCCCGGCACAGTCGATATTTCCCACCCCGTCCGGCACCCGCATGCAGGCGGTATGGGCACCTTTTCAAACCCCGTTACACTTGCCGTCGGGCATCAGATTATCGACGGTCAGGATATTCTCGATTTTCCGGCTGGCACAGTGTTTTATCTACCAAGGCTAAGAAAATATGCGGTAGTTGAAGATACATGCGGGGACGGACCTGCTCCACAAGATGGCCCATGCCATATTGGATATCAGGGATATCCTTGGCTGGATATATATGTAGACGGGGTATCGGCCCCTCAGGCAGAAGCGAATGCCTGTATGCGCAAGATCACCGGCATACAGCCTGTGGTATTGGACCCCGGGCCTTATAAATCGGTTGTCGTTGGCCCTGTAACAGAAGGCGGCTGTTTTGTTTTTCCCGATCCTTGAGCGGAGGCGCTAATGTTTGATTTGCGCCCTGTGGGCTATGTGATCGGGCTGCTTCTCGTAGCGCTCGGGGGCACGATGTTTATTCCTTGGGGCGTTGATATCGCGCTCAATACCGGTGGCGGCGGAACCTTCGCGGTTTCTGCTATGGTCACCATCCTGTTTGGCGGTTCGATGGCGCTTGCCAGCGCCAATGCCCGCAACCCGGGACTGAATTTGCAGCAGGCGTTTTTGCTAACGGTAATGAGTTGGTTGGCGCTGCCGATATTTGCGGCCCTGCCATTTTGGCTTGGCGCACCCAATGCCAGCTACACAGATTCGTTTTTTGAGGCGATGTCAGGTATTACCACCACAGGTTCTACGGTATTTTCAAATCTTTCAGATTTACCAACCGGTACATTGCTGTGGCGCGGGATGATGCAATGGTTTGGCGGCGTTGGTATAATTGTTGTGGCTATGGCTTTTTTACCAGCCCTTAAGGTTGGCGGTATGCAACTTTTCCGTTCGGAAGGGTTTGACACTATGGGTAAAGTCCTTCCACGGGCCGGCGAAATTGCGGGATCTATCTCGATTATTTATCTGGTGCTAACGCTGCTCTGCCTATTTGCTTATATGGCCGTGGGGATGGATTTGATCGACGCCATGGTTCTCTCGATGACAACTATCGCGACCGGAGGTTTTGCGAATAGTGATGCGTCTTTTGGTGCGTTTCAGGGCATGCCGGAATATGTCGCGGCGCTTTTTATGCTGCTCGCAAGCCTCCCTTTTATACGCTACGTCCAAATATTGAACGGCTCAGCGCGGCCGATATTGAGAGATTCGCAGGTTCGGGTATTTTTGGCCACGGCTCTGGGGCTGGTTTTATTGCTCACCTTCTATCGAATGGCAGTCAACAATACTTCCGGAGAAGCCGCCTTCCGTGAGACGCTGTTCAACGTTACGTCCATCCTGTCAGGCACCGGCTATGCGAGCGTGGATTACCAGCTGTGGGGTGCGTTTCCTGTGGTTCTGTTTTTTATGATCGGGCTTATAGGGGGCTGCGCGGGGTCGACTTGTTGTTCGATCAAGATTTTCCGGTTTCAGTTACTATTTATTTCGATCAAACAGCAAATCCGGCGCATTCACTCACCGCACGGGGTGTTTGGCGCACGCTATGAGGGCCGGCCTGTCTCTGAGGATGTGATCTCTTCGGTGATGTCCTTTTTTGTGATGTTTATGCTGACTTTGGCAATATTATCGGTGTTGCTCTCGCTAATGGGACTGGATTTTATCACCGCCGTTTCAGGAGCTGCCACTGCGCTGGCTAATATCGGGCCGGGTTTAGGGCCGGAGATTGGCCCCGCAGGGAATTTTGCCGGGTTATCCGACCCGGTAAAATGGGTGCTGAGTGCCGCAATGCTTTTGGGGCGACTGGAACTCATAGCGGTATACGTTTTGTTTACGGTTGGCTTCTGGCGCGGCTGAACGGGTTTGAATCATCGGTGGTTCCCAAAGCGAAGGTATCGCCCTTGGCAAAAATATCTTCTTTCTTTCATCAAAAGAGCTAAACCCTGTTTTCACGTGGTAGAATTTGTCGCATAATGCGCATCCCTTTGTATACATAAGGCCTTTTTATGACCGATAAGCCCAACACACCCGCCCTGAATTATCACGAGTTTCCGAAACCCGGGAAGCTCGAGGTCAGGGCCACCAAACCGCTGGCAAACGGGCGTGATCTTGCGTTGGCCTATTCGCCCGGTGTTGCTGAAGCCTGTATGGTTATGAAGGATGACCCTTCAGCGGCCGCTCGTTTTACGGCAAGGGGCAACCTTGTGGGTGTGGTTACCAACGGGTCAGCGGCGCTTGGGTTGGGAAACATTGGCGCTTTGGCCAGCAAGCCGATTATGGAAGGCAAGGCGGTTCTGTTTAAGAAGTTCGCCAATATTGACTGTTTTGATATCGAAGTAGACGAAAGCGACCCTGAAAAACTGGCTGATATAATTACGGCGCTTGAGCCGACTTTCGGTGCGATTAACCTTGAAGATATCAAAGCCCCGGAGTGCTTTATCGTTGAAAAGCTTTGCCGGGAGCGGATGAATATTCCGGTTTTCCATGACGATCAGCACGGCACCGCGATTGTCGTAGGGGCGGCAGCGCTGAATGCGTTGCACGTAACGGGGAAGAAGTTTTCGGAAATCAAAGTCGTTTCCACCGGTGGCGGCGCGGCTGGCATTGCCTGCCTCAACATGTTGCTCAAGCTTGGCGTGAAGCGCGAGAATGTGTGGCTTTGTGACATTGACGGGCTGGTTTATAAGGGGCGAAGCGCGGAGACTTCGCCCGAAAAAGATTCCTTTGCCCAGAAAACCGATCTGCGAACCCTTGACGATGTGATCGGAGGCGCCGACCTCTTTCTTGGTCTCTCGGGCCCCGGGGTTTTGACACCGGAGATGGTTGCCAAAATGTCAAAAGCGCCGATTATTTTTGCACTGGCAAACCCGACCCCCGAGATCATGCCCGATGCGGTTCGAGAAGTCGCACCCGATGCCATCATTGCCACCGGTCGGTCTGATTTTCCAAATCAGGTTAACAATGTGTTGTGCTTTCCTTTTATTTTCCGCGGGGCGCTTGATGTTGGTGCGACAATCATCAACGACGAAATGCAGATCGCTTGCGTTGAGGGGATCGCCGAATTGGCCCGTGCCAGTTCCAGCGCCGAAGCGGCAGCCGCCTACAAAGATGAAAACCTGAAATTCGGGCCGGAATACCTGATCCCGAAGCCGTTTGACCCCCGCCTTTTGGCGATTGTCTCATGTGCCGTGGTGGAAGCCGCGATGAAATCCGGGGTCGCGACCCGGCCGATCGCCGATTTGGAAGCCTATAAGCAAAAGCTGGATGGCTCGGTTTTCCGTTCGGCGCTGATTATGCGCCCTGTCTTTGATTCGGCCCGCAATGCGGTGCGAAAGATTGTGTTTGCCGAGGGTGAGAGCGAGCGTGTGCTACGCGCGGCTCATGCCGTAGTGGAGGAAACCATTGATAAGCCGATCCTGATCGGCCGGCCCGAAGTGGTGGCGGCAAGGCTTGAGAAATTTGGCCTTCCGTTGCAGGAAGGTGAGCATTTTGAACTGGTAAACCCGCAGAACGATCCGCGGTTTCGCGACTACTGGGGCACTTACCACGAGATTATGCAGCGGCGCGGGGTCACGCCCGATCTTGCCAAAGCCATTTTGCGCACCAATACCACCGCGATTGCGGCCGTAATGGTGGCTCGGGGCGATGCCGACAGCCTGATCTGCGGAACTTTTGGCCAATATTTATGGCATTTGAATTATGTTCAGCAGGTGCTGGGCAATGACGGGCTTGCGCCTCGTGGTGCGCTCTCTTTGATGATTCTGGAAAACGGCCCCTTGTTTATTGCAGATACCCATGTAAACGCGGAGCCAACAGCCGAACAGATGGTGGAAACCGTGCTCGGCGCCGCACGGCATGTGTGTCGCTTCGGGTTGGAACCGAAAATCGCGCTCTGTTCCCATTCGCAATATGGCAACCTCAATACCGATTCCGCGATGCGGATGCGGGAGGCTCTGGCAATGCTGGATAAGATGAACCTCGATTTTACCTATGAAGGCGAGATGCATACAGATGCGGCGCTCAGTGAACCGCTGCGGCGAAAAATATTCCCGAATACAGGTTATACAGGCGCTGCCAATGTGCTCGTATTTGCAAACTCGGACGCCGCGAGTGCCGTGCGCAATATATTGAAAATGTCGGCCGGCGGGCTGGAGGTCGGGCCGATCCTGATGGGGATGGGAAATAAAGCCCATAT
>Ga0209121_10005945_pt1 | contig 10868 bp, 9 predicted proteins | sample Cruoilmetagenom3_FD_187292 | JGI IMG/M metagenome (GOLD analysis project Ga0209121, IMG submission 187292) | Oil polluted marine microbial communities from Coal Oil Point, Santa Barbara, California, USA - Sample 3 (SPAdes) (version 2) | ecosystem: Environmental > Aquatic > Marine > Oil seeps ...
AATGCTCGTTCCAATCTCTTTCAACAAATCTCAAGATTTGTTATCAGGGTTGCTTGATATCCTTTTGTTCAGGCTCATTATTCAATTAGAATAGACTGCATAACTGTCTCAAACCTATTTCGTGCTTATGTTTATCTTGTTTAGTTCCTCCTAACACAATGCCTCCCTGACCCTGCGATATCAGGGGCTAATGACAGGTTTCGTTACCCCCATCGCTGCAAGCTTGCCTGGCAACCAAAGCCCCGATTACAGCGGCACTCCACACGGGACGAGGAGGTAGTTGGCTGAAAAATAGGCTAGGTGCCGTTTCCCGCTGGCTGCCCGACTATTCAAAAAGTTTCACGGAATACCAACTTAGAAAGCTCTTCCCTTGAAGGTGGCTGTGCCTCTTTCGCAGGATAACCCAAGGGAGTCATTATAACTGCAATCACACCTTGCGGTATGCTCAAAATCTGACCTACCTTTCGAGCATCAAAAGAACCAACATTCACAGTCCCCAGACCAAGTGAGTGAGCAGCTAAAGCGAGGTTTTGCATAGCTAAAGCCACATCGTACATATACCACCACTCACCCTTATCTGTAGCTGGCTTACCTTCATGAAAGCCAGATTCACCTAGTTGGGCACAAGCCACAATGACTATGGGTGCCTCTTCGATAGCTGAGTGCGATGGATTCCCAGGCCTAAGAGTTTCAGCTAACTCAGTTTTCCTTTCCTTATCCGAAACTACTACAAACCTCCGACACTGAGTGTTCTTCCAGGAAGGAGCCCAGCGAGCTGCTTCTAGAACTGCATTGAGCTTCTCCCCAGGGATAGCATCAGGTTTATAATGCCGAATACTGCGCCTTGTCTTTATTATTTCGAAGATATCCATGATATTTATTCCTCCTATATCATATATTTTTGAATGCTAAGGTAAAGACAATGAAATAACAACCAGCACCTACTAGGAGTGCTTCAGTAAACCCGAAACTTATGGCTATCACCATGGTCATCACCGAGCCCAATACAGAGCATACACCATTAATCCCCCACATCCATGGAACATAGCTCTTCATTCCTCTCTCTTTTAGCAACCTTAAGCCTAAAGGAAAGGGGAATCCCATCAGAAAGCCCAGGGGCAGCAATATGACAACTGTAGTTAGTAGGCGAATTATAAAGTCTAGTCCCAAGAGTCGATTGAAGACGAGTGGAAGGACAAGAGTATAGGTAAGCAGCACAGCAGCAATAGACACAGAAGCAATAGCTATTCCTCTGATCATCCTAACTGAGACAAACCGTGCGCTATATATACTGCCCACACTCGCTCCTACCAAGATGGAGAATAATAAAGCTGCCATAGACAATACGGGTTGACCGAGAAACAGCACGAGTTTATTAATAAGGGAAATTTCAACCAACATGAATCCTATCCCCAACATTGAAAATAGCACAATGGACTTAAGTAGGTTTCGATTAAAGCCTCTCTTACTTTCTAAAGTCACCACTGTCAGGGAGGATTTCTTCCACCACAGTAGGGGCACCAATACTACGATTAGTACTGCAATAATCGACAACCAAAAAAGCAAGGACATGGGTTGTGGTAGTCCTTCCTCAAATTTGTAGAAAAATGGGCTATTATCTGTTACTGGACTGATGTCATAGCCCAGCTCTTGAACCATCTGCTCCAAGTCATGGGAGTCTATCTCCCCATTACCTAGATTCTTAAGAGTTGGATTGAGCGCCCCCGTTTGGATGTAAGGAAAATAAGAGAAATTCGGCTCATACTTGAATTGATATATCGCGTTATACCTCAAAAGCGCCTCAGCTGGCTCAAATGGTGTTTTCTTCAACACAAATATGGGATATGCGATTGAACCTACCATGTAAATTTGCTTCATTGCCATTGTAGTGCTGATTCCCTTTTCATTGAGGGAGGCCAGTGAAATGGAAAGCAGCCTCAATATTTCAGCATCATCATGACATACAACCACCAAGCGCCCCTCGTCAGTCAGATGATCCAAATAATCGCTGATGGAATTCGTAGTGAACAGAAAGTTCTCAGTTAAAGCATATCCCTCCAAGCTCCGGCTGCTGTTGGTAACGGGAAGGCTGAGCATAATAACGTCATATCTTTCCTTTTGACGTTTAAGGAAATTTCTCCCCTCATCAACAACTACATCTACATTTGGGTTAGTATAAATACCGCCGTTATACCATGAGTATTCACGAACCATGTCCACCAGCTCTTTATTTACTTCAACAGCAGTGACCTTATGAACCCCCCCCATTAGCGCCAAAAGTATGTCTCGGCCTCCGCCCGGCCCTATACTGAGTGCATTATCTCTCTCCTCTTCTTTCAAGAAAAGGAATGGGAAATATCCCGGGAAGCTATCCTTTAAGTTGCTGACTGCAGGCCCCGGACTATCAATATCGCCGCTAAATCGGTACATAGGTGTTCCGGCAGTTCCATCCAAGTAGATATCCATGTGCTCAGGGTAATCATCAAGCTTCACTAGGTCAGTGCGACCAAAAGCACTCCACCTCGTGTCGATTATCTCTCCGTGGAAAGCAAAACCATATAGCACATCGTGGATTTCCTTTACCGGGTTGGCTCCAATGGGTACCTCAAGCTGGTAAAGCCCAGTTAGGTTTAACCCGAATAGGATAGACACTATCAAGAAGCCGATGGCGGATATTCTCACCCTTCTAATGTTTCTCCTCGGTATCTTCACTACAACGAGTAGTGCTGCTATTGAGGCGATGACACCAAGAAGAAAACAAGTAACTATAGCACCGAAGGCGTTTAGAGCAAAGATAGCAGTGAGAGAGCCAGTTGCTGCTCCCACTAAATCCGCACCATAAATCCAGGCACTAATGCTGGGAAACATATAGAAGACCTGTGCCGAGAATATGCCAGCGAAGAAAAAGGGAATGAATAAGAGGAAACAATAGAATAGGATATTGCTCCGGATGCTGCTCATATAGCCAAAGTGGATTATAACTATTACGGAAAAGGGAATCGCCAGTGAAAACAGACTAGCAAATAAGGCTAAGGAGCTAAGCTGATTATACTCACTTGCTAGTCGTGCCTTGGAGAAATAAACAAAGATACCACCTGCACCTAATCCCAATAAAACTAAAGAGACAGCTAGGAATACATAATGGTAAGAGAGCATTACTGACAGAAGTCTGATGGAGGTCACTTCAAGGGTTAGTACGCTAAATGACATGACGGAAACGGCAACCAGCAAAACCCAAAACGTACCTCTATTTATATGGTCATTATGGTCATGGGCTTCCGTCAGTAACACACGGTCTTCGCCTCGCTCACGTACCTTCTTTGGATTTAAATCTGCCTTGGCTATCTCGGAAATTCTGCACCTCTAAATTTTGCACTGCGACCCTTTCAGCTATATGGCACGCGACTGAAAAGGTGGCACTACAATTTTTTGGCGGCAAGTTTCGCACAACCGGAGTCAATACGAATCCCAAGCAAGGACGTGATTAAACAACGTTACCTCTCACACCTTAGCTTCCCTTCGTATGCTTCCTCAAACAGCCTAACCATGCCCTCCTCTGTGACTTTACGAGGATTGCGTGCCACATGTGCAGTGCTCTTAAAGACATTTTTGGCTATCGCGGGAATCATATCCTTCGTTACGCCGACATCTTTAATGCATGTTGGCATATCTAAATCTGCTAAAAGTTTCTTGAATGCCACAGCGGATGCGAATGCTGCTTCTCGCAAGGGTAGCGCTGTTGTGGATTCTCCCAGGGTCTCTGCGATGATGGCATGCTTTTGCAGATTTGCAATGGCATTATATTCCAGCACATAGGGCATTGTAATAGCTATTGAATAACCATGTGGGAAGTGAAACTTCGTCGCCGGATATACATAAGCATAACCGCATGCATGGCCAATCACAGTCCCAGCATTCCCGAAAGCCAGGCCTGCCAGTAGAGATGCCAGTGACATACCCGACCGGGCCTCCATGTTGTCTCCGTAAGCATAAGCAGCTCTTACATTTTCAGCCACAAGACTTATGGCTTCCAGTGCCAGGGCATCGGTTATCGGATTGGCTTTTAAGGATACATAGGCCTCGATGGCGTGGCACAATGCATCTATACCTGTATTGGCTGTTGTGCGTGCCGGCACCGTCCTGGTCAATTCAGGATCGACAAGTGCAACATCGGGATACATACGAGCGCTATACAGTACATATTTGACTTCCGGGGTGGCGAAAACGGCTGCATTGGAAACTTCACTCCCGGTTCCAGATGTAGTCGGGATGAGTACCAGTGGAGCCAGTGGTTTTTCAAAAACTTTCTTACACCACTCTCTAAGTGTGCCGGGATTCGTGATTGAGACAGCTGCTGCCTTAGCAGTGTCCATTACACTACCACCACCAACCCCAATAACACTATCGTATTTCCCTTCCCTGATGAATTGCATTGCTCCTTCACCAACTTCTACCGACGGCTCAGCTTGTACCTTGTCCCAAATGGCATAATCGCACCCACTCTTTTGTAGCACGCTGGTTACTTTATCAAGCACCCCAGCTTTTTTAATCACTTCATCAGTTATAATAGCTGTTTTCCCGGCGCCAATGCCTTTTAATTCCTTGCCGAGCTGCTCCACAACTCCCGCACCAAACAGAATTTTCTTAGCCGTGCTAAATGAAAATGCCTTCATACTCCACCTCCTTTTTTATATTACGCTCTATTTCACGACCTCTTTATGCTCCCAGTTATATCTGGGAGCGCTCTTAAACGGACTCTTATAGCCAGGCTGCTTCAGATAGGGGCATGAGTCACCACACGCTTTAGAAAGCCCACATTTAACACTAAAGTGGCCATCATCCCACTCAGTAACAAAAGCACTAACATGCCTTGCTGTGCAATGAACGCGCCGAGTTTTAACTACCTTAGCCATGATTTTAACCTTCCTCCAGCAATGACTCTAATTTAGGAATCCGTTCCCTTCTTTTTTTAGCTACCAACAGAAAAGCCCTGGGGACATCTGCCATCAACGCTTTGGACTTCTCGGCTCCATCCAAGTAGAACTTTATGATTTTTTCCTCGATTACTACAGCCATTCTTAAAGCATCAGAATAACCTGTACCCTCAGGTAAGTCAGTTTCAATAGAATAATCGTCCGTATTTAAACCACTGAAGGAAAAGCATCCCTCAAGAGCATCGCTGATAACTCCATAGTAAGCTCTTTTCACCTTTGTTACATTCTTACTGTTTTCCTGAGCAAGGGACAAAAATAGTTCCTTACTTTGTGGGTACCGCTGCGCTAAAGCCCGGTAGAAGTCTCCCGATTTATCCTCAAGGTTTGTACCGAGACTTATAGCTTGAGATGCTGTGTTTATTTTCACTTTACGGCCACCTCTGGATTGCCACTTTACTTTCAGTAAAGAAGCGAATGGCATCCCTCCCTTGACCGTGCAGCACTCCAAAGAAGGAGTCCTTCATTCCGCCAAATGGGAAGAAGGCCATAGGAGCAGCTATTCCGATATTAATGCCCACATTGCCAGTCTCAATTCTATATTGGAATTCTCTGGCGTTTTTACCATTTGAGGTGAAAATGGAGTTTGCATTGCCAAACCTGTTACCATTTGCCACTTCTATGGCTTCATTGAGGTCCTTAGCCCTCATGATATTCATTACTGGCCCAAAGATCTCCTCAGTGACCAACGACATGTCCGGTGTGACATCCTCAAAAATACTTGGATTAAGGAAACAAGCGTGAGGATAATCTCCCATAACATTCAATTTCCTGCCATCAAGTCTGAGCTTCGCTCCCTCCTTTATCCCATTTTCTATAACCTGCAAAACCTTCCGTTTTGCATCCGCTCGTTGCATAGGACCCATCTGTGTCCTTTCGTCCATTCCATAACCAACCTTCATATTGGCTGCTGTGTTAACAACTGCATCTACGAACTCGTTATAGAATTTATCGCCACCAACGATAACAAGCTGCTGACCTGATAGGCATCGTTGACCTGTATTACCAAAGAACGAAGTCATCAACGCTGGTATGGTTGCTTCTACATTACAATCCGGCATTACCAACAAGAAGTTAGAGGCACTGGTTTGGATAATAGCTCTCTTGCCACCAGCAGCAGCCCTTGTGTAAATATCCTTGCCTATCTTGGTAGTTCCAACGAAAGTCACCCCTTTCATATCTGGATGATCTACCAAGGTTATGGCAGCCTCTGCCCCTCCCAGAACTACATTGATTACACCAGGAGGGAAACCAGCCTCATCACACAGTTCAGCAATCTTGACCTGGCTTATAGGATCCCTGGGCGATGGCTTTACGACGAAGGTGTTTCCCGTGGCAACGGCAAAAGGCCAAAACCACATTGGCACCATGAACGGAAAGTTGAAAGGAGCTATGCAGCAGAAAACCCCTAGAGGTTGATAAATAACATACTCATCTATTCCTGTGGCTATATCCTCCAGATTGTACCCCATCATTAGTGAAGGAATTCCGCTAGAAACCTCGCACATTTCAACGCCGCGCCTTGTTTCCCCTCTTGATTCGTCAATCGTTTTCCCGTGCTCCACAGTCTGGACTCGGCTGAGCTCTTCGAAGTTTTCCTCCAGGAGTTCCTTAAGTCTGAACAAGCACCTTGACCTGGCAAGAGGGGTAGTTCTTCTCCAGTCAGGAAAAGCTTCTTTAGCTGCTTCCACAGCAGCATTCACCTCTTCCTTGGTTGATAAAGGAGCCTTTGCTAAAACTTTGCCTGTAGCCGGGTTCATGACATCATACAACTCACCCTTTGATTCTACCCATTCTCCATTGATGTAGTTCTTAAGCTTTAATACCTCTTTTATTGGTTCCCCTAGAATTGCCATATTTTATTACCTCCTCACTGTTTTTTTGTATGGACACAATAAAATAAATAGTACACAAATTTATTACATACCTCACCTCCTATGAAAGCATAATGTTAATTCTTTAGCGTTAGTTCTATCATGCTTCAGTTTAAGATGCACACTAGTTTTCATGCTACTTTAACCTATGAATGAAGGCAGCCAAGTTGCTATCCACGGGAATATTATGACAAGCAATAACCCTATTATTTGTATGCCAACAAATGGGAAAACGCCCCGATAGATATCACCCAGAGATATTTCCTTTGGGACAGTGGTCCTGAGATAGAATAGGGCATAGCCAACTGGTGGAGTTAAGAAAGACATTTGCAAATTCACTGCCATCATGATAATAAACCAAAGCGTATCAAAGCCCAAGTGGGCGGCTATAGGCAGGAAAATAGGGAACGTAATGTAAATAATCCCAATCCAGTCAACCATAAAGCCCAGAACGAACACGACCAACATCATCAGTGTGAATACTGCCCACTTACCAAGGAAACCAACTGACATTATGAAGCTTGTCACAACTTTTCCACCGCCTAAACCAAGAAACACAGCGGTAAATATTGACGCACCCAAAATAATAGCCAACACCATACAATTAACTCTCGTTGCTTCATGAATACAATTCAAGAGCATCTTCCAAGAAAACTTACGATAGATAACCGTCAGCAGTAGGGCCGTAAGGGCGCCAATTCCAGATGCTTCCGTCGGTGTAGCTATGCCCATCCAAATTGACCCGAGAACTCCCAAAACAAGCAAGAGAGGTGCGACTATATTAGCCGCGACTATCTTAATCCTTTGCCTTGGAGGATACTTTGCTCTTTCCTCAGGAGGAAGGCAAGGCGCAAAATCTCGCTGCAAATAACTCCTGACTATGATGTAGAGGAAGTACAAGATTCCCAACGTGACTCCAGGGCCTATGCCACCGGCAAATAGTTTGCCAACTGATAGTTCTGACCGGTCTGCCATCAATACCAGCATAATGCTCGGTGGAACAAGAATCCCCAGTGTCCCTGCTGCTGCCACGACTCCCGTAGCCATCTGCTTATCATATTTATACTTCATCATAATCGGAATAGACATGAGCGACATACTAACTACTGTGGCACCCATGATTCCTGTGCAGGCAGCCATAATTACGCACAACACCACCACCGCTAAGCTTACTCCGCCGCGAATTGGACCGAACAAGTACATCATTCCTGTAAACAGATTGTCAGCGAGGCCACCTTTCTCCATAACGGATGCCATCAGGATAAAGAGCGCTACTGCTATTAGAAGATGATTCTTCATAACATCAAAAGTTCGTCCCATGAACAGAAACAACGACTCGGGTCCCCAGCCAATGAGACCAAATATTATCCCCACTCCAATAAGAACAAAGGCAATAGGCTCCCCTAGTAGGAAAAGCCCTACAAGAATACCAGCAAACATGAGAATAGTAAAAATTAGTGGAGTCATTTCAATCATAGCCGCACCTTCTTAACTAGAAAGACTATATCGCTAATCAGTTCTCTTACTGCTATCATACCTAGCACAAAGAAACCAACAGGTATTATTGTTTTGGCTGGGTAGACAGGAGAATTAAAGGCGCTTGGAGCTCTTTCCAACATAGCCCATGACTTCGCACAATATATTGTTCCCTGCCACACCCAAACAACACAAATTGCTCCCAAAAACAAACAGAGACCGATGATACTAATAATAGTTTGCGTCTTCTTGGAGAAGCGTGAAGTAATTAAGTCAACATTTGAATGTCCCTTGTGCAGCTCTGTGTAACCGAGAGCCAATACCCAGTGTGCCCCAAAAACATATGCGAGGATCTCATGTGTCCATATTGTAGGACTGCCCAGGATTCTCCTTAGAAACACCTCATAGCATGTTAAACCCATAAGGACTATAACTAGCCAGCTAATGCCTTTCCCCTCACACTCTATAATCCTGTCAATGCGCTCACATATAGCTTTAAGTATTCTCATATCCTAATTCTACTTCCTCAGAAGGCTCCAGAAAATGAAGATTTTCTGGAGCTTTCTGAAACTAATCTCACCCCTTCCCTTGCATAATCTAGATCGTTTAGTCAGGAGGAACAGGGTTCATTGTGTAGGGAGTTGATGGATCCCAGAACTTCTGTCCTTCCATCCTAGCCCGCACTGCCCTTTCATTGGCTATAACATCATCGTAATCTCCGTTTGCCTTCACAATAGTTTCTAGCTCGTTGTAAAGCCTATCAATGTCTACCGGGTTGCGGCCGAACTCAAATGGGTACTGCGCCTCCCGCCAAACAGCAAAGTCTTTAAAGTACTTCGCCTGAGAGAAACATATCTTGGCGTGCATACGGCTTGCGTGGGCATCTTCGAGTAATAAATCATAGGCAATGTCCTGTATCTGATCAAGGGTTGCATCGTCCAAGTGAGTCCTGGTGATACCAGCCTCTTCAAATTTCCTTGTGTACTCGCCAGAGCTATACTCAAAGTATGTCCAGCTCCACAGCATGGTAGCCATAGCTGCTTCCTTAATCGCGAACTTTAGGTGGTCAGGCAACGCATCGTAAGCGTCTTTATTTATCATCAGACCTGAAACTGGCCCAGGCTGATGCCATCCAGGGAGAACCCAGTATTTAGTCACTTCTTGGAAACCCATTGACCAGTCGCACTCTGGAGCGGAAAACTCACCAGCATCTATGGTTCCTCTCTGAAGTGCCATGTATATTTCAGCACCAGGCATAAAGATTGCTTTACCACCGAGTTCGTTGAGAATTCTAGCCTGGTTGCGTCCACACTGCCTCATCTTAACGTTCTTATAGTCCGCACCTTTATAAATGGGCACATTGGAGCGCTGACCACACTCTGGACTGGTAACTGAGTGAGGAAACCAAACGATATTGTGCGGCTTGTAGAGCTCTTGAGTCAGTTCCAGCCCGCCAGCCTGCCAGAACCAGAGCAGATAGTCCTCAGGATTCATCCACATGGGGGTAGAAGTAATGAGAGAAAAGGCAACATCTTTACCTTCCCAGTAACTGGGCCAGTCAGTGCCCAACTGAATCGACCCTGCTGATACAGCGTCAAACAGCTCGTCAGACGTGGTTACTAGTGAGCCACCCTCGAAGTATTCAATCTCAAGCTCACCAAGAGCTAGGCGGTTCATCAAGTCAACAAAGTATTTATCACCACGCCAAAGGGTAATAGAGGGTGCCCACATCGTCTGAGCCTTCCACTTTACCAGCTCTTTCTCCGGCGCTGGTGTGGGTGTCGGAGTAGGTGTAGGTGTCGGAGTAGGTGTAGGTGTCGGCTTAGCACAGCCAACAACAACTAAGCTCACAACAAGTGCTACTGATAACATTACCATAACTATCTTGTGTCTCATTTAATTCTCCTTTCTTTCTTTAAATTTTTCTCTCAGTCTTTCCTGAGCGCCTCTCACTCATTTGTTCACCTCCTTTTTCCTTTTCTAGGCTGTTTAATTTTGTTTTCCCGTTCGGTTTCGGGCATTTTGGAGAGTCTTCACCCCCAAACTTCTGTAGTTGCCTGATTTATCAGGCACGATCGCCCAATGAATTGGGCAACTACATTTTTAAACGGCCCTCCTTTTCTTCAGTGCCTCCTCGACAGCCTTATTGACGAATTCAGCGATATCTTTACAACCTAAATATAGGCCCGCCCTTAGCTTGAGCGGACCTATATATTAATGGAGGTTGTAAATGAAAAACGGGCTGTAAGATATAGATAATAATCCAATTCATTTGACTAACTGATTCCTAATTTCCCTTCTGTTTATCGAGAAAGTCCTCAACAGCATTCCTTATCACTAGATTTCGTATCCTGGGTTTACCCCTGACCACCTCGATAGGCTAATAGGATAAAACTAAATAGTTTTTTTGTCAATACATTGTGCTGGCCCTTAATCCGTGAGTGATAGATTTATAGCAAAGCTAAGAAATATATGATAAATTATCACCTAAAAGGTGAAAAACATGAAAAAGAGAAGTACATTAGGG
>Ga0209121_10005946_pt1 | contig 10867 bp, 10 predicted proteins | sample Cruoilmetagenom3_FD_187292 | JGI IMG/M metagenome (GOLD analysis project Ga0209121, IMG submission 187292) | Oil polluted marine microbial communities from Coal Oil Point, Santa Barbara, California, USA - Sample 3 (SPAdes) (version 2) | ecosystem: Environmental > Aquatic > Marine > Oil seeps ...
AATTCTCGGGATAGATGAGGCTGGAAGAGGACCTGCTATAGGTCCAATGATTATGGCGGGTGTCCTGTACGACGAAAAAATGGATGAGGCACTCAAAAAAATGGGTATCCGAGACTCAAAGAGATTAACATCAAAAAGGCGTGAATCACTTGAAATGAGAATAAAAAAGAGCGTAGAGAGGTACTGGATTGTTGAAGTTCCCGTCTCACTTATAGATAGAAAGAACCTTAACACACTTGAGATAGAGTCTACTGCCTCTATAATAAATGAAGCAGATACGGATAGGGTCTTTCTGGATGCGCCAGTAGCGGGCAGTGGAATAGATAAATACATAAAGAGGGTTAGAGAGATTGCCCGAAAGGAAACAGCAATTACGGCAGAGAATCATGCAGATGATATATATCCCTGTGTAAGTGCAGCATCCATACTTGCAAAGGTTGAGAGGGATAGGATAATTAAAAAGTTACAGGAGAGATATGGTGACTTTGGTTCTGGCTATCCTGGAGATGATAAAACACGAAAATTTATACCAGAATGGCATAAATTCCCTGATATAGTGCGTAAGAGGTGGTCTCCGGTAAGAGAAGCTATGGTGAGAAGGGGCAGGATTATGATATTGGGTGAGAAGGATACAGGCAAGACAGAACTTGCAAGGCAACTTGTGAATATCGGAATAGATAAAGGTATGGAAGTTGGTGTATTGGACCTCGATCCGGGACAATCACATATAGGAAAACCCGGCACACTTGGCTTCGGTATAGCCTGTAGAAAGATAAGGCGTCTTGAGCAGATAACTCCCTTGGTGGCATATTCAATCTTCAGCCTGTCTCCAAATGGATGCGAGAAGAGAATACTACAAGGGATAGAATGGATGATGGAAAGAATCCCACAGGTTGATTTGCTCATCGTTGACACCTCTGGATACACTAAAAATATGGATTTCAAGAAAGAGAAGATAAGACTCATAAATCCTGATAGTGTAGTCTTTCTGGAGCGCAAGAATGAGTTAGAGTTCCTTAAAAAAGGGTTGGAATTAAGAATCTATTCAGTGCCGGTGTACGAGGATGTGAGAAAAAAATCAGACAGAAAAAGGAAGGTATTTAGAAAGAAAATGGGCAGGTAGATTATCGCTTGAAAATTCTTATAATATCGTTCATCGTTACATACAGCATAAGGAACATTATAAGTGTAAAACCTATCATCTGTATAATGGAGGAAATCCTCTCTGATGGACGCCTCCGGATTATCTTCTCTATAAGAATGATGAGAAGGTGACCACCATCAAGTGGTGGAAATGGGATAAGATTCAGAATTCCGAGTTGACAGGAGAGAAATGCTATGAATGAAAGGAAAGATGCAAGTCCCCAGGATAGAGATTGTCCTGCAAATTGCATAATTGCTAAGGGACCCCCAAGGTGCCTTGGAGACATTTCTCTTCTAACAAGCTGTTTGAGAAATGAAGCAGTAAGCCATATTGTCAGCCCAGTATCCTTGAGACCTTGATAGAACGAATATAATCCTAATCTCTTTCTCGTCGTATGTACTGCGACTCCTATCATCCCGACCTTCTTTACCTCGTTATCAACGATCGTCTCTTTTTCCTCCGGAATCACAGTGGTTGTCAGTGTATCTTCTCCCCGCAGAACTACAATCTCTAAGGTATCCCCCGGGCTTCTCCGGATGATGTTCACCATAGTTTCCCACTCATTAATCTCTGTGCTGTCAATCTGAATTATCCTGTCTTCTCTTTTAAGTCCCGCATTATATGCAGGACTATTCCTTTCAACATCACCCAACAGGGATGAGATAAGGGGGGTAATACTATCAATATACGCAGCCGGAAGGGCGAGAGTAAGTGTGTCATCATTTCTGAGGAGCATCAGTACGTTGTCGCTATCTCTATCTACTCTTCTCTCTATCTCCCACCAGTCAAATGCAGGAACGCCATTTATAGATAGTATCTTGTCATATTTTTTTAGTCCTGTAGTTTTTGGTGCAGTTTGTACTATTGTTGTATCTATTGTGCCTATTCCAAGAAAGAGATTGATGCAGGAGTAAAATACCACAGCAAGAATAAGATTAAATAGAGGGCCAGAGAATACAACCCTTGCCTTTATTCCGGGTGGTTTTGACAAAAATTCCATCTCACTGCCCGTTGCAGTTGCTGGCTCTTCACCCGCCATCTTGACATAACCCCCAAAGAGTATAAACCTCACACTGTATTTCGTTTTCCCACTTTCCCAGCCAAAAAGTCTGGGCCCAAATCCAAGTGAGAACTCTGGCACTCCAATTCCTGAACGCTTTGCAACCAGGAAATGTCCAAATTCGTGCGATATGATAAGTATGGAAAGTGCTATTATAGCACCTGCAATATTTAATAAGATGCCCATTATGTCTTATCTATACCATCTATAAGTTCAATAACCTAACAAGTTCTGATGTTTCTCTTCTTGCCCATTTATCAGCTTCCTCTATCTCCTGAAGAACTGGATTTTCTATAACTCGGTGTTTATTCATTACCTTCTGTATTATTTCTGGAATATCAGGAAGAGTTATTTTTCTCTTCAGAAACGAACGCACACACACCTCATCCGATGCAGATAGAACGGCTGGCATTGTCCCCCCAATAGATACTGCCTTGTATGCGAGTGAAAGGCAGGGAAATTTTTCTTTGTCGGGGAGGTCAAATTCAAGTAGATGGACTTTTGCCAGATCCAGGGGTTTAACAAGAGAAGGAGTCCTTTTAGGATAAGTAAGTGCATACTGGATTGGAAGCCTCATATCAGGCAGTGAAAGTTGTGCCAAAATTGCACCATCACGGAACCTTACCAGAGAATGTATTATTGATTGTGGATGTATAAGAACACTAATACTTTCGGGTGGCACACTGAAGAGCCTCACTGCCTCTATCACCTCCAGTCCTTTATTCATAAGTGTAGCAGAATCTACTGTTACCTTCTTCCCCATCTTCCACACAGGATGTGCAAGTGTCTCCTCTGGTGTTATATATTTTTTTATACCAGATACCCTGAATGGCCCACCGGATGCGGTAAGAATAATCTCAACAACTTCATCTCTGCTTATACATATACATTGGTGTATCGCAGAGTGTTCAGAATCTATAGGAACTATCTCACCGCCATATTTTCTGGCAGTATTCATTACAATTTCACCAAATGATACAAGAGTTTCTTTATTTGCGATACATACCCGTTTCTTGCTCTGTAACGCAGAGAGTGTAGGATATATGCCCTCAGCGCCTACGAGTGCATTTACTACTATATCAGCCTCTCCTTTTGCAATTTCTACAAGTCCTTCTCTACCAGTAAGTAATTTTGTCCCTCTAATGTGGAGTGAGCGAGCAGACAGTTCGTCAGTAATACAGACAACCTCAGGACTATATTCCTCTATCTGCTTCTGCAGGAGTTTTACATTCTTATGTATTGAGAGTGCAACTACCTTGTAATCCTGTCCAAGGTGAGATAAAACCTCGAGAGTAAGTGTGCCTATAGAACCCGTGGAGCCAAGTACGGCGACTTTATGCATATAAGCTAAAAAAGTGTTAGAGTTGTCCAAACCGGAACAAAATACTTCACTGTTTTATGCATTACCAAGGTAATGCACTCCAATTACAGCTTCCGTTGGAGTGCAGTAGCTTGCTACTGCGTCCTCGCCCCACAAAGACGGAGCACCCCCTACGGAAGAGGTATAGATTCTTAAATACAAAAAGTCTTAGTTTCCAGTCTGTACAGCTTTTTGAGCATTTTAACCAACTAAATTGGTAAAGAACCAAAAATTTTAAACAAGGAGAAGGAGAGAAAGCCCGCTATACCACGAAGAATCTCAGGTAATAATATACCAGGGGAGCAGTAAAGAGGAGGGAATCAAATCTGTCCAGAACTCCCCCATGCCCTGGAATTGAGGTTGAGACATCTTTCAGGTTTGCATCCCTCTTTAAGAGAGATTCCACCAGATCTCCCACAACGGCGACGGCATAACCAAGAATACCAAGGATAATGGTATCTATCACCGACAGATATGGTGCATATAACGCACGCATAATAAACAGTGCACCAGTAGCGGCCAAACCACCACTAATTGCTCCCTCCCAGGATTTTGCGGGGCTCACCCTCTTCAACATCTTATGTCTTCCAAACTTACTCCCCACAAAGAATGCAGTTATATCGCCTGTCCATGCTATTGCAAACGGCAACATTGCATACGATAAACCCACACCGTAATCTCCACCAATATGAGCGGGAATCTCCCTCAGGAGGATTAAATGGCTGAACAGCCAGCCGGTATATATGACTCCAAAATGGGTGGTTGATATATGGAATATTGCCCTGTCGGGGTCTATTCTTGTCAGTTCAGATATTGAGAGAACGATAAAGAGAACAGTAATAGTAGTAAGAGTGAAAATATAACTTGCAGAGTAGGCAGTCAAACCCAGTATGAGGGACGCAAGAATACCAAGGCTCTTGTAAGGGTGGAGTCCTTTTGCCTCAAGGATAGTATAGAACTCAAAGCTCGATAGAAATATGCCAAGTTCTATCAACACAAGAAAAGGAACATTACCTTCTCTTGCTATATACACGAGTGCAGGAATAAATAAGCAAGATGTTATAACCCTGTAAAACAGATTACTCTTCATACTTCTCCGAATCGTCTCTCTCTTTTTTGGTAATCAGAGATTGCCTTTAAAAGAAGGGATGGGGTGAAATCAGGCCACAGGGTCTTTGTAATCCACAACTCAGTATAGGCGGTTTGGTATGTAAGAAAATTGGATACCCTGTACTCTCCAGATGTGCGGATAAGAAGGTCGGGGAACGGGACATCGGGCGCATACAGAAATTTGCAGAATGTTTTCTCATCTATTTTATCTGATGGGATGCCGTTATTTACTATCTTTTTAACAGCATCAACAATCTCAGACCTCCCACCATACGAAATAGCAACTAAAAGGGTCAATCCGCTGCAATCCTTTGTTGTTTCCTCTCCCCATCTCATAACCTCCATAACATCTTCAGGAATCTTGCCCAACCTCCCGATAAATCTCATTCTCACATTATTCTTCACCAGATCTGGTACCTGGTCTCTTATCACCTCTTTAAATAGATGCATAAGAAAATTAACTTCTTTCGTTGGGCGTCTCCAGTTTTCAATTGAGAAGGCAAATATCGTCAGGTAGTCTACACCCAGTTTTCCGCAGGTTTCTACAATTTGTCTTGTGCGCTTTACCCCCTGTCTATGTCCCTCTATTCTTGGTAGATTACGCCCTTTTGCCCACCTTCCGTTCCCGTCCATTATGATGGCTATATGCTGTGGTAATCTTTCTTTGGTGGTATCGTATTTTTTAAGCTTGAGGCTCATTAGCTCTCTAATATCTCCTTATCCTTTATCTTTAATATTCTGTCTATTTCTTCTATGTAAGAATCTGTAAGTTTCTGTATCTTTTCCTCTCCTTTCTTCTCGTCATCCTCTGAAATCTTCTTTTCCTTTTTCATTAGTTTTGTTGTTTCAATTGCCTGTCTCCTTATGTTGCGTATAGCAATTTTGTTCTCTTCACCTATTCTGTGTACAAGTTTTGAGATGTTCTGTCTATTTTCCTCTGTAAGAAGTGGAATATTAAGTCTAATGACATTACCGTCAGAAGATGGTGTGAGTCCAAGGTCCGATTTCAGGATGGCCTTTTCTATTTGGGGTAAAATATTTTTATCCCAAGGTCTTATCAGCAACTGTCTCGGTTCTGGAACTGTTATGCTTGCGAGTTGAGAGAGAGGCATCTGTGCCCCATAGGATTCAACCTTAATATCCTCCACAAGGCCCGGATTAGCTCGTCCCGTACGAATCTTCACAAGTTCTGTTCTCAAAATCTCTACAGTTTTTTTCATCTTATTTTCTGTCTCACTGTACAACTTCTTCAGCATTACCCCCCCTTTATTCTTTTTCCTTCCCAATCAGCGTTCCAATGCGTGTTCCATTTATTAAAGAACCCAGATTGCCCTCTTTTGTGATATTAAATACAACGATCGGGATTTCTTCGCTTTTTGCCAGGGTTACAGCAGTTAAATCCATTACCCGAAGGTTCCTCTCAATAAACTCTTCGTAGCTAATTTTATCATACTTTTTGGCGTGGGGATATTTTAACGGATCCTTATTGTAGACACCATTTACCTTTGTCCCTTTGAGAATCGTATCTGCCTTAAGTTCAATTGCTCTTAATACAGATGCAGTATCGGTTGTGAAGTATGGGCTACCTGTCCCACAGGCAAAGATAAGGACTCTGCCCTTCTCTATATGCCGTAGCGCTCTTCTTCTGATAAACGGTTCTGCAAGACTCTTCACTTCTATACCTGACTGGAGTCTTGTTACAACCCCGGAATTCTCTATCATATTTTGAAGTGCAAGGGCATTCATAAGTGTTCCAAGCATACCCATGTAATCTGATGTCACCCTATCAATTCCTTTAAGAGGATTGTTTGAACCCCTTATAAAATTACCACCACCCACTACGATACCGAGTTCTATCCCTTTGTTATGTACACCAGCGATCTCCTCCACAAGTCTTTTCAGTTGCAATGTATCTATACCAAACTCTTGTTCTCCCTGGAATATCTCTCCGGAAAGTTTCAGTATAACCCTTTTCATTATTTTTCCTTTATCCTTTATCCTTATTCAAGTGTTATCCCCCCACTTTGAATCTGGCAAATCTCGTTACTCTTATATTTTCTCCAAACTTTGCTATATGTTCTTTAATAAGATCCTCAACGGAGATATCAAGATTTTTTATAAATGCCTGTTCAAGGAGACAAGCCTCTTTGTAAAAGTTCTCTATCTTGCCTTCTACGATTTTGGGTATGATCTTTTCGGGTTTTCCACTCTCTTTTGCCTGGCACTCGTATATTGTTTTTTCCTTTTCTACAACCTCTTCGGGCACGTCTTTTTTGTCTATCCAGGTCGGATTTGATGCTGCAATCTGCATTGCAATATCTCTGGCAAGTGTCTTAAACTCCGGTGTCCTTGCAACAAAATCTGATTCACAGGCAATTTCAACAAGAACTCCGAGCCTTGCCCCTGGATGAATATATGCCTCGACTATACCCTCATCGGTCTTTTTTTCCTTCTTCTTTTCTGACTTTGCAATGCCCTTTTTCCGCAGGAGTTCCACCGCCTTATCAATGTCCCCATTACACTCAACCAAAACATTCTTGCAGTCCATAATGCCTGCCCCTGTTCTATCCTTCAATTCTATAATGGCATCTTTTGCTATTTTCACATCTTCCTCCTTCATCTAAAATATATTTACTCTCCCTTTCATACTTTCTCCGTTTCTCCTAATGTTTTATAAACCGTATTTTTATTTATATCACTTGTGTTTTATTCTTTCTTTTTACTTTTCTCTTTTTTTCTTGTTTTTTCTTCTTTTCTTTCCTCTTTTACTTTTTCTTCCTCTTTCTCTTCTTCCCGTGCTTTCTTACCTTCAAGAACTGCATTAGCAATAGTTTTCGTTATTATAGATATAGATCTTATGGCATCGTCATTTGCTGGAATTGGATATTCAACGAAGGTTGGATCCACATTAGTATCAACTATCCCCACGATAGGTATACCAAGTTTGTTTGCCTCCTTTAGTGCGTTTTTTTCCTTTCTTATATCACATATATATGCCATATCAGGTAGACTTTCCATATCCCTTATCCCGTAGAGATTCTTTTTTAACTTCTCCAATTCCCTCTTAAGGGTTAATATCTCCTTTTTTGTCAGGTCCCCGAATTCCTGTTTCTCAAACTTTTCCTCAAGTTCCTTCATCCTGTTCACCGCCATTCTTATGGTTGAGAAGTTCGTCAGTGTTCCCCCCAGCCATCTCTCAGACACATAAAATACTCCTGCTCTTTCAGCCTCTTCCTTTATTATATCCTTTGCTTGTTTTTTTGTCCCTACAAAAATAATTGTTTTGCCTTCCTTTGTGTTTGACGCAACTGCCTCGTATGCCTTCTCCATATATTCTATAGTCTTTTTCAGATCTATAACATGAATACCCCTTCTTTCGGTAAAAATGAAATCTTGCATCTTTGGGTTCCATTTGTCTTTTCTATGCCCAAAATGCACACCCGCTTCAACTAATTGTTTAATAGTTATTTCCTCCACACAACCCCCATAGTAAAATCAAATATTAAAGATTAAAATGCAAAATTCTCCCTTTCTAACTTTCTCCATTTCTCCTTAAATTTTTTTGAAAAGTCCCTTTTTCAGCTCCTTACCTATCTCTTGCCACTTTTTGCCCTCATCGTTGTCCTTTATCCTGTCAGTATATTCAGAGAAGAATGCCAATCCGATACCTACAAAGAGACTTAAAACAAACGCTATAATAACAATCCTTGTCCTCTTCGGGAAACTCCTTTTTTCTGAAGGCTCAGGTTTATCCAACACCTCAACGGTTGGAGTATCCCTTATCTCCTGAAGTTTTGCCTGTTCATAGTGTTCTGTGAGTACAGCAAAAACCTTTTGCTTTACCTCTACATCCCTCATAAGCCTTGCAAGATTCAAAGAAGCCTCAGGTACATCCTTAAGAGGAATAGAAAATCCAACTCCAAACTTATCCAGATCAGGCTCATACCCCATATCCCTTATCTGCTTATCTATAAGTGAAAGCTCCTTTTCCATCCTTACAACTTCAGGATTTTCCCCAGTGGCATACATTTTTATCATTCCCAGTTTCATCTCCTTTTGTATTTTCCCTGCCAGGAGTGTACTCATAATAGAAACTGCCTCTTTCAACTCATCAGGCAGAGAGATGATGTGACGTCTTTCTTGGAACTTTTTTAATGAATCCTCCGCTGTCTTTAACTCCTTTTTGACCTCATCCAATCTCTCTTCAAGAAAGATGCGATTTCGTTTACCCACGGTCATACTCGTCTTTCTATTAAGTCTGTCAAGACAGGTGATGTATGAATTTACTATTTTTGCTGCTATATTCGCGTTCTTATCTGTGACTGAGATAGATATAATACCCTCCGGAGAAACTTCAATATTTGTTACTTCAAGGAGATACTTTCTTGTTTCTACCATTGTTTTTTTTCTGTAGTAACTCTTGAGTTCACACTCCTCTATTACACCGTCAAGGACAGTTCTTGACTTTAACAGGGCGGAAAACAGGTCAGAGGGTGTTGCACCCATACCGAAGGGTAATCCAGCCCCTGTAAGCATTGAACTGATCTGGGACATACCCATACTCTCGCTGGAGAGCAGTGGTGGTAGAAGTCTCCCAGTAGAGGTATATTTCTTGGGAAGAACAAGGCTTACTATTACTGCAAGGAGGCTAATGGTGATAACATTGAAGAGCACAATGTTTCTCCATTTAACAATTATAGATATGTAATCTCTTATGTTGGGGTCTTTATTCATAGTTCATTGAGTTATTGTGTCGTTAGGTTATTGAGTTATTCTTTTTTCCCAGGTGGAGCATAGTCACTTAATTACTCAATGACTTATTAACTTAATGACTATTTTATATTTACTTGGTTAGCGTAAGCCAGGTTATTATGATAGTGCCGAGGGCAGATGCAATCGTGACATAATCACGCCACCATTTTATACTAATTTCCGGGACTAGCACCGTACTATATATTGGGGGGCAATCTGTAATAGGGAGTTTTTTACCTTCCTTTGTGAGTACATATGCCTTTTTCATATTTGCTCTTTCAGAAGGTCCCCCTGCTAATCCTACATAATCAAGTCCGGTGAGATTTGGATTAAAAGTAAACGCAGCTGGCTCAACAACCATTCCACTCACATATACATATGAATCTGGTATGTATATGCTCCAGTTTTCTTCTACTATTGATTCAGGCGTTGTCTCAATTATAGAGTCATATTTTGTAACACGCATTAGTGACAAGTCTGCAGAAGATAGTAAACCGCCAGCACTCTCTACACACTCTCTTATAGTCCTGCCCGGTAGGAACGGGTATACACCAGCATTTCCCACTGCCCCGGTTATATAAACCTTGGCACTAAAAGAGGTTACTGATAGATTTACTTTTATATCCTCGAAATATTTTTTAAACCTTTCCTCTACTATTCTTGCGGCGTCTTTTACGCTCATTCCCGCGATATTTATTACATCCAGCATCTCCCATGCAATTATTGGTGCCTCTTCAAATGGTTGTTCAGATGCGGCTCTGGATACATACTGAATAAATATCTCTCCATTAGGTGTGACAGGCTGTTGATAGGAGAAACTCACACTCCCATAAACACTTATCAGGAGTGTGTCACCTTCCGAAATAATGTAATCATCTATGCTTATTGAACACAGGACAGAAAGAAGCAACAGAAAGCTCATAAGTTCCTCCTTAAAAACCCGTACCAGTTTCTCTCAAAGGTTTTGAATTCCTCTCTTGTTTTTATTTCCTCCCACCATTCTCTATTCTCTACATACCAGTCAACGGTTCTTTTTAACCCTTCATCAAACTCCACTACAGGTTGCCAGCCTAGCAGCGTTTTCGCCTTATCATACGAGGCAACGAGCCTCTTCACATGGCCGGGTCTATCTCCAACCTTCTCAATCCGTCGACTGACGGACTTATTCTTTTGCACAGCATTCTTCGAACCAAGAATCTCAAGAATCTTCTCTGCGATATAGTTTACAGAGAAATCCTCTCCTGTTCCAAGATTAATGACCTTTCCTTCTATTCGCGACCCATCTACATCCAATGCCTTTATTATCCCGTCCACACAATCTTCAACCCATAGCCAGTCCCTTGTGTTCTCTCCAGAACCATATATGGGAAGTGATTTGCCATCCAGTGCGTTCGTTATAAAATAAGGTATCAATTTTTCTGGATACTGGTTATAGCCATAG
>Ga0209121_10005947_pt1 | contig 10867 bp, 12 predicted proteins | sample Cruoilmetagenom3_FD_187292 | JGI IMG/M metagenome (GOLD analysis project Ga0209121, IMG submission 187292) | Oil polluted marine microbial communities from Coal Oil Point, Santa Barbara, California, USA - Sample 3 (SPAdes) (version 2) | ecosystem: Environmental > Aquatic > Marine > Oil seeps ...
GCGAACAAGCAGACGAGTAGACAAGGGACACCCAGATGTACCCTGTGTGCTTGTCTACTTGGCTACTGGTATCCTCTGGAACTTGGGGCTTGCACTCTTCGAACCTGGAAGGGGGCTTGCTGTGCAGCCGAGGTGGAGACGCCTCGGCTTTGTTGTCTGATCGCTATGCTCGACGAAACCGACTTCGACCTGCTCTCCGAAACCAAAGAGATCATCACACTGACCGTGGAACAGCCGGGGTCTCGTCTGGATAGGCACCTGGCCACCGAACTGCCCGACCGCTCCCGCGCCGAAATTCAGCGCTGGATCAAGGAAGGCCGCGTCACCGTGAACGGCGCTGTCCTTCGAGCCAGCCACAAGGTCGGGGTGGGAGAGCACATCGTCGTGCGGGTGCCGGAGCCCGAGACGCACGAGTTGCTCCCTGAACCCATCCCCCTTGATGTGGTGTATGAAGACGGTGACCTGCTGGTGATCAACAAACCGGCGGGGATGGTCGTGCATCCAGCACACGGCAACTGGAGCGGCACGCTGGTCAACGCTCTGCTGTTTCACTGCCCCGATCTGACGGATGCTGGCAACGAGCAGCGGCCTGGCATCGTGCATCGTCTGGACAAGGACACCTCCGGCCTGATCGTCGCAGCCAAGAACGGACCGGTTCGCCGGCACCTGCAAGCGCAGTTCAAGGTGCGGACGGTTTCCAAAGGCTATTTGGCGTTGCTGGAGGGCCATCTGGAATCCCTGGAGGGGCGTATCGAAGCCCCCATCGGGCGAGACCCCCGGCAGAGGAAGCGGATGGCCGCGCTGTCGCTGACCCGCGGCGGACGGGAGGCGATCACTCACTACCGCGTGCTGGGCTACTACGACGACTACACGCTCACAGAGGCGGAGCCTAAGACCGGCCGCACGCACCAGATTCGCGTCCACTTCGCCTACATCAAGCATCCCCTGGTGGGCGACACGGTCTACGGCCGGCGCAAGCAGCATCTGGTCTGCCCGCGCCAGTTCCTGCACGCACACCGCCTCGGCTTCCACTTGCCATCGAGCGGCGAGTTCGTGGAGTTCAGAGCCGAATTGCCAAGCGACTTGCAGCAGGTGCTGGACACCCTCCTCCGGAGATGAGAATAGACACTAGAAGAGGTGCTCTAGATAGTATTTGGCGAAGCACCTTATCAGGTATATTATCTTCACCGAGGAGGTATTGACTGTGAACTATCGGGATCGAGTGCAATACTGGGTGGACAAAGAGAACGAGTATGAGCGTCATCGAAGTTCGTGATCTGCGCCGCGTGTTTCGCACCACCGTCGGCGTGATACGACGCAAGACCAAGGAAATCGTGGCCGTGGACGGGATCTCCTTCGATATCGAGGAAGGCGGGCTGCTCGGTCTGCTGGGCCCCAACGGTGCGGGCAAGACGACGACGGTCAAAATGCTCACCACGCTGCTCATCCCCACCTCAGGCACGGCCCGCATTCTAGACCACGACGTCGTGAAGGGAGCGGCAGCTATCCGCCCGCACATCGGCTTCATCTTCGGGGGCGAGCGAGGGCTCTACTGGCGGTTGTCGGCTATTGACAACCTGCGCTACTTCGCCAATCTCTACATGGTCGACCCCGACGTGGCCAGGCAGCGCATCCCCTACTTGCTGGAGTTGGTGGGCCTGGCCGATCGCGGCCACGAAAAAGTGGAGGGATATTCCCGCGGCATGAAGCAGCGGCTGCACATCGCCCGCGCACTGCTGCACGATCCCCGGGTGCTCTTCCTCGACGAGCCAACCATGGGCCTCGACCCCGTGGGCGCTCGCGAGCTGCGCGGCGTGATCCGCGACCTGCTGGCCGAGCGCAAGACCATCCTGCTCACCACCCACTACATGTTCGAGGCCGACGAACTGTGCCAGCGCGTCGCCGTCATCAACCGCGGCAAGATCGTCGCCCTGGATACGCCCGAGGGGCTCAAACAACACGTGCAAGACCTGTCGGTTGTCGAGCTGGAGGTCATTGGCATCACCGGCCATCGCGTAGAGGAGTTGCGCCGCCTGCCGTTTGTTGACACCGTCTCCGTAGAGCCCTACGAGCAGAAGCAGAAGCTCTCCATTCACTCCAACACCGGCTCCACCTCCGTGCCGCAGATACTGAACATCCTGGAAGGGCTACGGGTGGACAAGGTGACCTCACGCGAGCCGACGCTGGAGGATGCCTACGTGCGGCTGGTAGGAGGCGAGGTGTGATGACCTCCAAGCGCTTGCGAAGCTATCTGCGAACCATTGGCCAGGTGTTCGTGCTGCAATTCAAGCAATTGGCCATTGACGGCTTCATCATCTTCACCGTGCTGGTGCAGCCGCTGCTCATCGCCATCTTGGGACTGTGGATGATGCGCGAGCAGCAGGGCAACTATGCCATCTTCATCGTGGTGGGCAGTGGCATGACAGGGCTGTGGTCCAGCCTGCTCTACATCAGCGGGTCCAACATTAACGTGGAGCGCTGGCTGGGCACGCTGGAGATGCTGGTGGGCACGCCGACGCCGCTGGCGGTGACCGTCATCGGCAAGACGCTGTCCAACGTGGTCATGTCCCTCAGCTCGATGATCTTGGGCTACGTTCTGGCTGCGCTCATCTTCCGCTTCCCGCTGACCCTCGCCCACCCACTGCTCTTCGTTGTCTCGCTGATCTGCAGCGTTGCTGCCTTCGCCGCCTTTGGCCTGGTCATCGCGCCCTTCTTTGCCATCAATCTGCAATTGCAGAGCTGGAACAACGCACTGGAGTTCCCTATGTACATCCTGGCCGGTTTCATGTTTCCCATCGCCCTGCTGCCCGGCTGGACGACGCCCATCAGCTACGCTCTGGCACCCTACTGGGCTGCCCGCGCCCTGCACGCCACCTCCAGCGGCAACGTTCCCCTCAGCGAGGTATTCCTGAGCTGGGGCATGATGCTGCTCTTCAGCGTCATCTACCTGCTGCTCTCCGGCTGGCTGTTTCGGGTCATGGTGCACAAGGCACGCGTGGATGCCACACTGAGCTTGCAGTAACAGGGGGCAAGGGATAAGGTTGGTGTGATGATGAAACGACTACAGGCAGCTTTCCGCATCTTCTTCACCAGCGCCTACTACTCCTACATCGCTCTCTTCCGCTGGTTCCGGCCAGCCCAGTACATGGCCTCCAAGATCGTCATGCCTCTGGCCCAGATTCTCTTCTTCGCCTTTCTGGGCATGTATGCCAGCGGGCGTGATCAGGCGTCCTTCTATGTCATCGGCAACGCGGTGCAACTGGCAGCCATCAACGGCATCTACGGCGTGACCATGAGCGTGGGCGGCGAGCGCTGGGCGGGTACGCTGGGCTACATGTTCGGCGCGCCGGCCAACCGCATGCTGGTTTTCGTCGGGCGGGCATTCATGCACATCATTGACGGCATGCTGGGGGTGGTGCTGGGGCTGATGTGGGGAGTGTTGTTGCTGGGGGTGGATCTGTCGCGCACAGACGTGGGAGCGCTGGCGTTGACCATCCTCATCACCGCGGCCAGCACCTCCGGTATGGGTCTGCTGCTGGGTTGTCTGAGCCTCATCACTCGCAATGTGATGTTCATCAACAACACTGTCTACTTCCTGATGTTGGCGCTGTGCGGGGCCAACGTGCCCGTGAGCAGCCTGCCAGGCTGGGTGCAGCGCATCTCCTACGTCTTGCCGCTCACGCGGGGCATCGCCTCGGCGCGCGACATTGTGGATGGCGCCAGCCTGCGAAGCGTGGGACCGATGCTGGTAGGTGAGGTGCTGGTCGGTGCGGTCTACATCCTGCTCGGCTACGTGCTCTTCCGCCAGTTCGAGATTCAGGCCAAGAAGAGAGGCACGTTGGAGGTCATGTAGTCACGCGGTCAAATAGTCGCGTAGTCAGATGGTCGAGTGGTCAAATCGTTGCGTGGCAGAAGGAGGCACGAAAAGCGAAGTCCCGCTTCCAAGAGGTCAAGAGACGCCTATCGTCAGTGGGGCTGTTTCATCTCAACAAAAGGTAGCTGTTCAGGCTGCTGCTCAAAGGACTGAGAATAGGACGCGGATTCCCACGGATTGGACGGATTCTCGCGGATTTCTCAGCCTGTATCTGTGCATATCCGTCGAATCCGTGTTCATCCGTGTGCAATCCTCACCTGGCTGGGCAGTTACGACAAAAGGATCGCTATCAATCCGTTGACTCTATTGAAAAAAGGTCTTCCGTACCCAGATGGTAGGACATGCGTGCCCCTGCATGCTCGCTTTTCATGGCACGTTCCCCCAATTCGGGTTGTTTTTGGCGTCAAAGTGGGACGTTGGCCCCGCCGGCTTGATCATTGTGGAGTTTTTTCAGAGGAGTCATCCGTTGATTTCTCCATCCGTTGTTTCTTCCCTGGCACCTGGTGGCAATGCCGGCAGCGCGCCTCGTATACCTCGTCAGCTCCAATGAGGACAACGGGATCATCGTAGTTGGCCGGTTGGCCATTGATGAGCCGCTGCGTGCGGCAGGCGGGCGCCCCGCAGACCTGGCAGATGGCGTTCAGCTTATCCACGCGCTCTGCCTGAGCCAGGAGATGAGGGACGGGACCGAAGGGCTCCCCTCGAAAGTCCAAGTCCAGCCCGGCGACGATGACCCGCAGCCCATGATCGGCCAACTCGCTGCAAACGTCGGCTATTGCAGGATCAAAGAACTGCGCCTCATCAATGGCTACCACGCGCGTCTCGGGCCGCAGAAACTCCAGTACCTCCCGGGGCTCTCGGACGATAAACGCCTCTCGGCGCACCCCATTGTGAGAGGCGATGACGTCCACGCCGTAGCGATCATCTATAGCTGGCTTGAACACCTGCACCGGCTGGCGGGCAATTTCCGCTCGCCTGATTCGCCGCAGCAGTTCCTCCGATTTACCAGCGAACATGCCGCCGCAAATGAGTTCAATCCAGCCCCTCTTGGGTTGTTGGTAGGGCATCTTCGTTCTCCCTGAGCTCTGGTAGAGGCACAAAGAAAAGGGGCAGAACCCGTTCTGCCCCTCTGAATGATTCTACCTCTGTCGGCCTCAGTCCTCGGTCGCCTCTTCCACTCCTTCGACCTCGGCCTGCGCGGTGCTCTCTGCTGACTCCAGTGCCTCGCGGAGTGCTTCTTCGGCCACACGCTCCGCTGTCTCCGCATCCTCGCCGCGGGCAACCGCCTTGCGGCGCGCGGCTTCCCTGGCCGCTCGCGCATCAGATTCCAGTTGGTCCCGCGCGGCGAGGACACCTTTACGCTCCAGTCGTCGGATGAAGCGCTCCACCTGCCCTGCCGTGTCGACGATGCGCTGCTCACCGGTAAAGAAGGGATGGCAGGCCGAGCAGATATCGGTCTGAATCCGCTCCTGTGTCGAACCGGTAGTCCAGGTGTTGCCACAGACACAGACAACTGTTGCATTAGGATAATACTTCGGGTGGATACCCTTCTTCATGAACCACACTCCCACACTGCTGCTTATGCGAACTGAACAGCCACAACTCGCGTCGGATACACGCTAACGCGCTTCCTGGCCCGCGAGACATGCTCGAATTTCACGTAGCCTTTTGTCATGGCGAACAAGGTATGGTCCTTGCCCATGCCTACGTTGTGGCCTGGTCTGATGCGGCTACCTCGCTGACGCACGATGATGGTGCCCGAGTTCACCACCTGACCGTCGTAGCGCTTCACGCCGAGGCGCTTGGACTGGCTATCTCGTCCGTTCCTGCTGCTGCCACCACCCTTTTTGTGAGCCATCTTACCACCTCCACCCTAAAGCTCAATACTGTCAACCTTCAGTCGAGTGAAAAGCTGCCGGTGTCCCTTCTTGCGGCGATAGCGATGGCGGGGAAGGTACTTGTAGATGATCACTTTGCGCGCCTTGCCCTCGCCCACGACCGTCGCCTGGACCTTGGCTCCTTCCACCGTTGGTTGGCCAACGGTGATCTGCTCGCCGTCCGCGACCAACAGAACCCGATCCAGGGTCACGCTATCGCCAACCGTCGCCGGAAGTTTCTCCACCTCGATGGTCTGACCGGGCTGCACTCTGTATTGCTTGCCACCAGTTTTCACGATTGCATACATGCTTTGTCTTTCCCCTTGCTTGCTTCGCGCCAGGCCAGGGTGCTCATCGGACCCTGGTCACTGGCGACATATCATTATACTCACTCTGCGTCCTTTGTCAAAATCAGACGATCTCCGCGTGCAGCCAAATGCTACCACAACTCCCCCTTCAACCACAACACTGACCAGCTTTGAACTCGGCGCGCGACTGGCCTGGTCAGGTCCAAGCGCTGGTCGGGCGGCGGCAATAACGTACCAGTGTATACTCCGCTATACCAGAATGACCCTGGTCCCCGCAATACGGTCACCGAAGCGCGCTCTCTCTGCCGAACGAAGTATGAGAACAACGCCGATGATGTTCAGCGCAGGCAACCCGTCCACCAATCGCAGAACGTTCCTCAATGCACTTCTTGCCAGGCCTGGCTTGCCTCCCCCATCCTCGCACACTACCCGGAGACCAAGAGCCCACTTGCCAAGAGTAGCGCCCACTAGCCCTTCAAGTAGGACGAAGTACAGAAACATGAAGATCAAGAACACAATGCACAACCGGTCTGTGACCAACAAGCCTTTGACCCAGCGGTGATCGCCAGGGGCCATAATCCAGACACCTTTGACGGCTCTTGTGATGGGCAAGAAGAGCACACAGAAGAGCAAGAGATCAACGAGGAGTGCGAGAAAGCGGCGCCAGAGGCCAGCATAGCGGGTCTCAGTCTCTATTGGCATGTTGCTCCTTTTGCGTCATAGAACCATGGCTCGTTGCCGCGCCCAACGGTACGCGCTTCACCCGCCAGTGCCAAACCAGGCAAGGTGACAGCCCTAGCTGTATGGGAACTTCCCAGATACTACCCCAATCGCAGCCTCGTGCTCCAAAGAATGTGACTCACCTCATGCTACGCCGAATCTACTTGCTGAACAATCGTTGACAGTGAACGAATAGCCCTCATCAACGCAGTGCTGCATCACCTCGTATGTCATTCTTCTGCTTCCGTAGAGGAAGAACTTCCTGAGAAACAGCAAGCCCGATTGATATCCTTCTCCCTCAAGACGATGCACGTTAGTGTCTGTCACCCACAATTCCTGCAGATTCAACTGATCTATGCCTATACTGTCCAGCTCTCCGAGGCACGCCATCAGCCTATCCTTTTGCTTCGGATACGACGGTACTTCCACAACAACGTACTCGAACATCTCTCTGGCCCGTTCGAGGTTCTCCAGTATCTTCTCTTTGTAGTTCGCCGCCGCGAGGTTGAAACGAATCTCTCCGATTCCGAGATCCCGAAGAATGCCGAGATGGTCATCATCGGCGAGGATGCCGTTGGTGTATACCCAGAAGTGCAATCCGGGCTTGGCTCTCGCCATTTCAGATACGGCCACTTCTAGTTCGGGAAGGTATAGCAGAGGCTCACCTCCGGTCAAGGAGACCCCCTCCAGTTCGTCCTTGCGCCGGTGGAACTCTTTCAGAAAGGCTCGCCGGTTGTACTTCTCATCCTCATCGGGTGTGTCCGCTTGATAGGTGGGGAGAAAACAGAAGGGGCAATCGGCATTGCAGAGGAAACCAAGCTGAAAGGACATGTGCGCCATATGCGTGCATATCTCACAGCCAGGGACAAGAGGGCCTGTGCTTAGGGCTTGGTGAGTACCATGGAAACGTAAGCCAGGAATGCTAGCTTGAAGACACTCTATCTCTGCCATCACATCCGCTTCTTGGCGATCGAAGTCCACGGGCCACACCTCAAGCGATATTCTGCATCTAGACACCTGTATCGATTCTACGTTGGCATGGCCCTTGCAGATAACTGGTCATTATGGATGTGGGCCACTGACCGTGTGAGACCCTTCGGGCTGAGCCTCAGGACGAAGCCTCTCCTGTTCCGTCGCCTACCTTCACCACATCCCGCTCCCCCTGCGCCGGAGGGTTTTTCGGTGTTGCACTTCCAGAGCTTGTCCTGAGCCTGTCGAAGGGATTCGCTGCATGTTACGGGCTACTGCTTTGCACCTCCTCCTCGGAGGGATACAACGCTTCAGCACCATCGATCACCCAGAAGCACTGGTTGCCTGCCCCGCCCTGCTGGTGTCCACCTTATTCTGGCCGATCCGTGGTCTAGAGAATGGGGCTCACCTCAACTTTTTCAGTGATTTCTGGGAAGCCTACCTGAAGGTCTTTCCCAAGGAGACGCATCGCTGCGTAGGCAAGAAGAGTGGCGAGACTGCCCACGTGGAGCGATGGTACAACACCTTGCGCCAGCGATTAGCTCGCTTCGTCCGCAAAACTTTGTCCTTCTCCAAGTCGGATGTCTATCATCACATGGTCACCAAGTGGTTCATCGCCGAGTACAATCTGGCCATATCACCTACAATCTAATCACTACCCGTATCTTGTCCACATACTTCGTAGGATGGTACCGCTTTTGGTAATACTCCACACCGTGGATACGAGACACGACACCCAAAGTTGCTTGTCCGTGAATGGATGCTCCACTGCTTGTCGTAGCCTCGACGAGTACGGTTGATGGCACCGTCTCAAGTTTCCGATCTTGGCCGAATCTGCTTGCGAGAATGACAATCCTCGCGATAGCCGCGTGCGGCTGAAGCTTGATGGCACCGATATCTTCCACGGCAACTAGATCAGCTGTCTCCAGGTCATAAAAGCGCTTGCTTACATGGCCTGGCGGAATTCTCAACATTTTGGCGTCGTATGAAGTCACAAGAATCTCGGCAGCGGTCGTATTCCTAATGACAAAGTGGGCTGTTACGAGAAGCTCCTTGACGGTGCCCTCTAACTGATTCTCGTATATGACAAGCTTCTCTTCGGCGGACAACTTTTCCGTCACCTGCCATTTCCTCACCCTGAGGTCCGCACGTGGAATATCGATCTCGATTAGTTGATCCTCACGTGCCCACACACGCCTCTCGCGGCGGTGTCGTCGCAGTTCAATGATCATGACAATGATTCCACCGCCTAGAATGATGCTAATAACGTTGATCAACAGATCGAGAAGTTTCTCCTCAATAAGTGGATTCATAGTTCCCCCTGTTCGCTAGATAGGCTGTACAGGCTTTCGCCCCTGACTGGTAGGCCGCCCCGTTAGGTCGGACGCGGATGCGAAGCGGAGCGTCCGACCTAACGGGGGCATCACCTGCCGAGCGTGTTTGACCCTGAAACTGCTTTGCTCCGATTGAATTGACTGAAAACGCGCCGCTTACCCACGAGCCAAGCGAGGTCAGGTGCATGCAGGGTTAGCGGGCATAGATGGGCAGCATGATGTAACTTTTGTGAATCCCTCATAGTTGGTACAGTAGTCCGTCGATAGATGCAAACTGAGTGACGTGTAATACGTCTCTAATTCATTTGAGCGCTTGGTGACACACTCGCTATCCAAAGGGCGGCGGGAAACTCCCGATTTTGCTAGAGACCCAAGCTTATAGTTGCACGTTTTGATGGAGAAAAGCAACAAGCTAGACGAGATATTTCGCAGCTTAATTCGTCGACCAGCTGGGCTTTCTCCAATAGAAATAGTCCACATCTACCCAACCTGATTGAGACCCAACGCTAATCCGATAGAACAAGATACCCTCCACTAACCCTTTTTCGTGCATCGTTACATCAACACAGCAACCTACGCAAGTACCGACTACATCTTTCACAGTGGCATCCATCGATGCAGCTGTCCAAAGCCGAATCGATCCTGTTGAATCAAAATCACACAGCCACCCCCGCTTGGGTTCAGAAGGACTTGAATAACTATTCGATGTATCTCCTCCACAAGCGAGTGTTGCAAGAAGAAGAATAGTGCAGATGGCAAATAGGCGTTTTTTCATTCTATCAATCCTCCATTTTCATAGATCGTGCAGAGATTCACGGCTGATATGGATATTTGTACCAGGTTGATTGGGTGATCAAATATCATGCGATTTGAGAATGCCCGCCAACGGCCGCAATCAGCCGCACGCGAATGCGTGTCGACTGCATTGCGTTGTTGGGCGACGCTGATTACCCAGGGGACAAGTCTGCGCCGCAATGCTTGCACTTGATGGCCTTCCTCTTTATTTATCAGTTCGGCACAGAATGGGCATTCTACTTCGTCGGACTCTGCGAACACGGCCGTACCGGTTGCGGTAAGGGCTTTCCAGGAGGTGACGGAGATACCGCGTTCATACTTCACGTTGATGACCGCATTCGCTCCTTTCTTCAACGCCTCCTCTCGCAGCTTGAAGTTTGCATCCTCAATCGTTGGTGTCTTCGAGAAGATGGTGGCCGCGCCTACTCTGGCTTTGATTTGGGCAATCACCTTGTGTGGCCGCGTGATTCCGCCAGCGTGTATTTCAATGTCGTCGATTCTCATCCCAATTACCTCCGTTGCTCGTGTCCGCCCAACGTTGGCGTAACCGGCTGGCGAGAAAAACTAAAGCCTTTGCGGGCGCATGGCCTTCAACAACCACGTACTTTAGTGGCAAAGAGCCGCGATCTCGCCAGTCCGCGTTGACGCCTTGTTGGGCGGCCTGCTACTTACAAAGATACCGCTACCAACTGAAACGCGCTGAAAGTGTGCGTAGGTTGGTAGAATCAGGCAAAACCGCCTTGACTTTACGATACCACCTTGTTACTCAACTTGAGAACTGTCTCCTGTGAGGCCGAAAACCATACATACCAAGTATAGCGATTATAAAACTTGTGCTTGAAAATCACCTCTTGGGGTTCCGGCTCAATACACAGCCAGAATTCATAAATATCGGGCGGATATGCCCTGGGATGCGCTGACCATCCATCCTGCCAACTAAACTGCTCAAGTTGTGCTTTTATCTCTCCCTTTTTCTCAAACAGTAATATG
>Ga0209121_10005948_pt1 | contig 10864 bp, 12 predicted proteins | sample Cruoilmetagenom3_FD_187292 | JGI IMG/M metagenome (GOLD analysis project Ga0209121, IMG submission 187292) | Oil polluted marine microbial communities from Coal Oil Point, Santa Barbara, California, USA - Sample 3 (SPAdes) (version 2) | ecosystem: Environmental > Aquatic > Marine > Oil seeps ...
ACACCCGCCGCGATTTTACTCCGCCCTTTACAATCTGGCTTTTTCTTTATCTATTTCTTAATGCCGACGAGAAATCCGGTTTTCTGACAACGAAGATGAAGACCATAAGTTCAGGTACGGGTATAAAGCCAGACACCATCCTGAGGTGGCTTAATATTCTCAGAAAGCAAGAATATATCGCCACACAGAACACCGGCAGAGGTCTGCTTATACAAATCAAAGAATGGAAAGAACCATCACCAGACATTGGGAAAAACGCGTTTCAGAAGCAGCAGATATCCAACTCCTGCGGTTGGGAAAATCCAATAACTGATAAGGCATTTAACAGGCCAAATCAACTTAATTCTGACAAAAAACCAGATTATTCCCCCAGTCCTATCGATACGATTAATAAATATATATTAAAAAACGATATCGATAGTAATAACTCAGCAGATTCGCTTTTAGGGGCTTCTAAGGAGTTTAAGTCAAAGGAACTGGCAATGGATATAGCACAGGCTTTAGAAGATCAAGAAAACCTGGCTTTATATATCTCCTACTGCAGAAGGTATCCTCTGCCGCTTTTAAGAAGAGTTCTTGACGAAGTGAGACAGATACCATCTGGGAAAATAAAGAAAAGTCGAGGCGCCCTGTTTAACTACTTAGCTCAAAAATATGCCAAGGAGAATCACCAAAATCTTAGCGATTAATCCCGGTACAAGATACTTGGGCATAGCCGTCTTTGAAGGACCGGAGCTTTTGGATTGGAGAATGAAGGTAATAAGGGGAAAGTGGTCAAAGGATAAACAGCAAAAAACCCTGGTGACAGTACGTACTCTTATTGAACGATATCAGCCGGATATCCTGGCAATAAAGAAACTGCATCGTTCTCGCAGTTCCGGCAATTTGAATCAACTGGTCAGTAGAATAAAGCAGTATTCAAAAAGAAAGGGTCTGAAGGTTTATCAGTATTCAATAAAAGAGCTGGAGGCCTTCTTTTTCGGTGAGGCCAAGGCCAACAAAAACAAGCTCGCAGAAATCCTCACCTCGAAGTATCCGTTCCTGTCGCACGAATTTAACAAAGAAAACGCCAATAAGAACTCTTATCACATCAGAGTCTTTGAGGCAGTTGCCCTGGGGGCAGTTTGCTCCCGCCAATTAGATAAGCACTAATCTGGGGCAGACGAGGCGGCTTTTCGCCGCGCCTGCTTCAAAAAAAATATGCCACAGAAAAACCAGCGAATCCTCGCTATTGACCCTGGCACAAGGCTGATGGGAGTGGCCTTCTTGGATAAAGAACAGCTCATTTACCACGGTGTAAAGGTCATTAAAAAAGGGAAATCTCCCAACGATAACTTACAATTCGCAAGGAGGATAATTCTACGGCTGATAAAAGACTTTAATCCCCAAATCTTAGTTGTTGAAAAGGCCTTCTTTGCTAATAACAGGAACGCATCTTTGTTAAACGTCCTTGTCGATGAGATAAAGGCCATTGCCAGAAGAAAGAAGCTCAGATTAGTAAGCTATGCCCCGAGTGCCCTCAAAAAGTTCATCACTGGCAACGGCTGGGCCAGTAAATACGAAGTTGCTCAAGCGGTGGCACAGCAATATCCCAAACTTCGGGTTTACCTTACCCAGGACAGGGAATGGAAGGAGCGATTCCATCAGAATATGTTTGATGCAGTGGCGTTGGGAATAATGGCTTCAAAGTGGAAATGTGGTCGAGCTATTGGCTGTATAATAAAAAAGAGTTGATTTCCGACAATTGTCCCTGTTAACATATGTAAGTAAACCCTTGTTAATAAACAAGGACGGAATTTTCAGGAGTGACATCTGTCGAAAATGGCCGTGCACTTTTCTTCGAATCGATTTTTGCTGAGTATGCTGCCACAGCCGACTCGAGCCGGGTTGATCCACTGCACAACGAACTAACGCTTATGGCTGCTCCGTTCCCGGCCTGACCAGGTTCACGCCGTTCGCCTGCATGGGACCCGGCTGTCAACGTTACTTATGGCGGTAGGGACTCAGCTGAACCGACCCTCGGAAAAGAATTCAGCCTCGCTGTAGCGGATTGCGAGTATAGGGTACCGCTAGCACCCCGCCTAGCACGGCCAATTTCACAGAAAACAGCAAGCCACGAAACAGGCGCCAGAAAACATACCAATGATTTGCCGTCGTGGGGCAACTTCCTGTCGGTTCCACTTGTGGTGTCAAAAGTCGAGTTAAGAGCGCCCCCGCAATGTTCGGTTAAAACCAGCCAATAATTCCCTCTGTGTTCTTTCATTTCAGACTTGGTAAGGCTTCGCCTCTAACGATACTGAAAGGCTCTTGTTCTTTTTGCGGCAGTGCTCTGTGACAGCGCGAATTCAAATTGTCCAGCACGGTCATAAAGGTCATGTACGCATCATAAGGCGAATCATAAGGATTGAAGTATTTGTGCACATCACCATCAGCAAAGTATTTTGTGCACATGTAGTAGAAGTGGTCCGAGACCTGCAATTTTCGCCAATCAGTGATTATGTCCCTGTCATTAGTACATTTGACCACATGTTCAAGTTTGTAGAGTTCGGCGAGAGCGTTCTCCTGCATAGAATTACCCCGCCACGCGGAAAGGTCTCTCTCAATGTCGGCCCAGCTAATTGTGTAAGGAACATCAAATACGCCAACTGCGTCATAAGCAGCAACTGCTTCTCCGGGAGTTTTGAAATCATTATCTGGGTATTTCAGAATTTCCGAAGGTAGGTACTGCATGAAACTGAATATGCCAGTATCCTCCCATTGGTGCTCGCCAAGCGTTTCGTAGTCCATAAATAGATTTACTACATACCCATCGCCGTTGATCGCATTTATCCAGCTAGCAAATCTGCCTGCCGTAACGGGCCACTCACCCCAGTCTCGATTGGAGAATCGAAAGGCTATGTCATCGCTGAGGCGGTAGTTCTTCAGTAGCAGTTTCAATTTGGTGGAGTTGGGCGGTCGGTACACGAAATTCGGGCTCCTGTAGCCAAGAATGTGATCGGCACCCTCAGCCAGTATCATATCGAAGCCACCAAGTTGTTCAATCACAGTTGCAAGATCATTATTGTAGATCAGCTCGGTGTTTCTGAATACTCGAGGCGTCTGGCCAAAAAGCTTCTGGACAGTCTGTTTTTGCATTCGTATTTGTTCAATGAACTCTTCTTGAGAGTACAAAGAGCTTAGGCTGTGGTAATAAGTCTCCGCCAGAAATTCCACACAGCCGGTGGCAGCCAGCTGTTGGAAACTGGCCAGCACCTCCGGTGCGAAGAGGTCTAGCTGTTCCAGCAAGGCACCTGTTATGCTGTAGGATATTCTGAATCTGCCCTCATATTCTCTGATCAGCTTGAGCATGAGCAGATTTGATGGTAGGTAGCTTTTTCTTGCCACCCTTCTGCATATCTCAGCATTTTTCGACTCGTCAAAATAGTCGTTGTCCAACTCGAAAATGGTGTAGTTCCTGAGTCTGTACGGCTGATGAACCTGAAAATAGAGACATATCGATGGCATAGCAAACCTCCATATCCCAGCGTAGATTAGGGTCCAGTTATTACTCTCTCATATATCCCTTTAATCTTTGTCGCTGCGTCTTGCCAGCTGAATTTGCACAGTTCACTGTGGCCATTCTCCTGCAGAATTCTCCTCAGCACTGGCAATTTCAGTACAGCTACTATTTTGTTGGCCATCTGGTTTATATCCCAGAAGTCGACTTTGAGCGCGTGGGTCAAGACCTCTCCGATTCCACTCTGTTTGCTTATCAGCACGGGAACATTGTGCTTCAGGGCCTCAAGGGGAGCGATCCCAAACGGTTCGGAAACAGACGGCATGACATACAAATCGGCCATTTGATACGCTCGGTCAACGTCAGTGCCCTGCAAAAACCGTGTGAAGAGAACCTTGTGACCGATGCCAAGATAAGCGGCGTATTCGACCATCCGATGCGTCATGTCACCGTCCCCAGCCATGACGAACTTAACATTGTCAATCTTTTCCAAAACCTTCTTTGCTGCTGCCAGGAAATATTCAGGACCTTTTTGCATTGTGATTCGGCCCAGGAACAGCACAATTCTGTCGGTTTTCACGGGCAGCGCGTATGCGGATACACCGTTATTACCAATATCATGATCAATACCATTGTAAACAACTTCGACTTTTTCCGGCGATACTCCGTAGCGGCTGGCTATGATGTTCCTGGTATAATTGCTGACGGCAATAACCCTGCTGGCAAGGTGCATACCCTGCCGCTCAATGTCATAGATACCCTGGTTGACGTGCTCGCCACTCCGGTCGAATTCCGTTGAATGGACGTGCACAATAAGCGGCTTGCCGTTTGACATGGCTACAGCGATTCCTGCCGGGTACGTCATCCAGTCATGGGCATGCACAAGATCGAAATCCTCGACTGTGGCTATTTCCACGGCCTTAGCTGCGTAGCGGCGCACCTGTGCAGCCATATCCTGGGGATAGTTCTGACCTTGTCCTGAGCCCTCCGACTGCCACGAACGGATGTAACGTGTGCTCCTCTGTTGCGAGTAGGGTTGATGCCCACTGGAACCGACGTATGGACGAAGAGGTGAGGTGATCCTATGGAAGCTAACATTTTCAAATTCGCTAGCCTCTTCGGTTTTGATGCTTCCTTCAGCACTCAGTATCTTGACTGGGCCCGTATAGCCACTAATCCTTCCTTTAGGGAGTATGAAAGCAATCTGCATCCCCAGCCGGCCCATTGCCTTGGTGAGACCGTAACACGCCGTACCCAAGCCCCCGCTGATGAAAGGCGGAAACTCCCACCCTAACATGAAAGCTTTCATCGATATCCCTATCGTATTCGCCGGAAATCACACTTTCCGGTCTAACAAGCGTTACAATCCGTTGATCTTGGCTCTGTTACTCTTGATCTGCTTTATCCATTCGATGATCTTAACAATTGGGTTGAGCATATCGAAATTGATCCCATTCTGGAAGTCGACCTGGCCCATGCACACCCTTGGTCCCAGAATCTCGTCCAACCACCCCTGTCAGAAGAAGTCTGCTCCTCCCGACAAATGCCCTTGGCGAGCAGAAAGGAATACGTAGAGCGCGTGAGCATCTGGTTGGTCAGCTGTAGAGCTATCGCTCAAACTCAACCTACATGCGTGTTTTCATCTACGAACTCGCAGGCATGAAACAGTCCCGCAAGCCAGTTAAGCTCTGGGTCCCCACAGTCCCCATTAGTCAGGTCGCGCAGGCAGCCTAAAAGGTCTCGTTCGATTTCTTCTCGTAGGGTCGGGCTGAAATTGATACGCTCTAAACTCCACATTTTCCACATGATGCCAATACAAAGCTTTGCTCTCAAATCCAGGCTGTTGAATACAGATTTGAGCCGTTCGTGCGTTGACGTAGACTCGATTGTTTGTGTGAATTCGTCCATAACAATTTCCCTTCCATGATTTCTGCTATAAAACGCAAGATATCGCTGTTTTTGACGGGATCTTACTGCGGATTCGCCGGGCTCAGAGCCTTCCTTCTCTGGAACAGGAAAACAATGATGCCCAAGGTGATCAAACCGACAAGCCCATTTTCACCCAGACTTTCAATTAGTACGGTGAGATTGGGAACAACTCTTCCAAAAAAGGGAACTGTGCTGCCAAAAAGGATCTCGACTACAATCCCAAGGGCAATCAACAATAAGGAAATTTCAGTAATCTCACCAATCCATTTCTTAATTTCTTCGATAAAATGCATGATTAATTCTCCTATATTTCACACCGCTAAAACCAAGAAATGACATACATCTTCCGATAATATCGGCCTACCGGTCTTGATCACTTTAAATTTCATGCGTGAAATGCCGCGATATATTGTCGATAGAAGGTTTCTATCTATTAATGAACATGGCAAAGAAAGGTGGAAAATCCCCTTATTAGTATTGAAAAGGGGATTCCTCGAGCAGGCTGGGGGGGCCTATGTGTCTTGGCACGCAGTTCAAGTGGAAAATATTTCTTCGATTTTGTGTGAGGTTCATGACCATAACGAATTGATTCTCATTTGCTGCGAAAAGCCTTGGCGTAACGGTGCGAGAGGATTCAGGGCTGTATCAGTCGGTTCGGCAGCCGGACGAGAATGGGCGCCACCGCATGCTCGTCGGAGTCTGGCTGTCGCAGGCCGAGCGGGGCAGGCCGGCTCAATATAAAGCCCGCCTTCAGAACGCCTGGCAATCATGCCGCATCCTCTGTCATCAGTTTATCCAGCTTCTCTTTCGCCGCCTTCGCCCAGCCCTGCCGCTTCGGAATCGCAGTCGCCTTTCACGAAACTGGTAAGTCTCTTGTGGCAGGCGGATACGAGATATATAATTTGGCTTTGTGTCTTGTGCTCTTTTCCACATTTTATTGTCAACGTTTGACCGGCGGGGAACGCTTGCGCATAAGATGAACGTGCAGAATTAGGTTTATGACCGGCCGGAGATCGGCAAGCCAGGAGCAGGAAATGAAAATCTTGCGGAAAGTCGGTAATCTTGCTCGCGGGGGCGCGAGGCGGATATTGTCGTGTCTTTGGTTGATTTCATCTATTATTAATCTTAGCGCGATTTGCGCTTGGTCGAAGGGAGGTCGAGATGCTAGAAGCAAAAGACATAATGACGAAAAAGGTGGTCAGTGTCAGGCGCAATACGTTAGTCGAAGAAGCGTTAGAGCTTCTGCTGGCACACAAGATTTCGGGTATCCCCGTGGTCGAGGAGGATATGACGCTGGTGGGGATTGTTACGGAGAAAGATTTCCTGAGATTGTTGTATCGACCGGAAGGCGCGAAGGGAAAGACTGTTGAAGAGTTTATGACACAACCGGCGGTGCACTTCGAGGAGGATGAGAGCCTCGATGAGATTTGTAAGTGCCTGCTCGACGCCACTTTCAGAAGGGTGCCGGTGACAAGAAAAGAAAAGGTGGTCGGGATTGTGAGCCGGCCCGATGTCATTAGATGCATTCTCCAGTTAAGTGGGGGAAGGGTGGATGTGTAGGTCGCCGAAAGAAGCGTTTCGACTCCGCTCAGGATGAACACCTTCGTGAAAGATCCGGGATCCATGCCATCTTATTTCGCATTTATTGCGGAATCAACACGAGATCGGTATAGTCGGTAAGACGGGCGCGACCAAGGTGGGTAGTATCTTCTCCTGCGTGATCCTATGACCTGAGGCGATACAAATTGGGGATCGAACTTGTGGAAATAAGCCAAGAGCAGAAAGGGCAAATAGAAAAAATCATCATGGATATGGAGTGCCCGAAGGATTTTGAGTGTTACAAGTCAGGATTTGCTCATATTGGTAAGGTAAAGTACGCTGGAATAGAATCGTTCCTTGAGTGTTCGGAAGAAAAGCCGGAAATATGCAGATTCTCATTACCCTTTGGCTATGCATATCTTTGTGAATGTCCCCTTCGGAACTATATCGCCAAGACCTTCTGTATATGAGAATCCGCCACTACGTTCCTGGAGGAGTCCGGTGGCAGCGAGCAAGAAAATGACTGAATATGGTCACCTGACAAACGCCGTTCCATAATACGGTCCCACTGAGAATTACCCCTTTACCTTACCTGCAGACCCCCAACACCCAGCCCGTGACTAACCAACGGTTGTTTCAATATCGGGCGCCCTTGTTTCTGTGTTGAATTTTCAAGACAAACCTTACATTCTGGCGGCAACGAGGCTCCGGGGCGCGGCTGAGCGGGTTTAAGCGTAAATTTATTTCTTGCAAGAAGCTCGAATTTGTGCCATAATCGTTGTCGAGGCAAAAGCGTTTTGTGGTGAATCATCTCAGTGGTCTTGATATGTCGGAAGGGAATTGAAATTGAAATTTCCTTAGTAGGACCTTAGAAAACGAGATGAAAATCTTTGTGGGAAACTTGTCAGGCGAGACAACCGAAGAGGATTTGCGTCAAGCTTTTGAGAGTTTCGGCCAAGTCAGATCCATTACCATCGTAAGGGATGAGACCTCGGGCGAATCACGAGGGTTTGCGTTTGTAATAATGCCCTTGGCTAACGAGGCCACAAATGCCATCGAAAAAATGAATGGCAAGGACTTGAGGGGACAGAAAATTAAAGTCGAAAAGGGTCGGACGAAAGCGAAGGCTCGTAGCAGCAGGCGCAAGCGAAGTGGTTTTGGCACAGGAGGTCGTGCCGATGGAGGCCGAGGAGGAGGTCCTGGCGGTCGTCGTGGCAGACGTCGCCACTAACAACTGGTACTGCCAAAGCATTTCATGCACGTTACTGCTCATTCGGTAATGGCCGTTCAAGAAAGATGCTGGCATAGAATAATGATAACTTCGGAACGATCGTTCTATATCGGGTTCATTTCATACCTACGACCTGATTAGTATGCGCCCCTCCACAGTTCAAAAAGTTGCAGGTTCGTAACGGGCTAATTTTGGACATAAAAAAAGCTGAGTAAAATTGACTAGGGAAATGAATGTGGCCATAACTGAGCTCCTTTCTTTCTACTCCAATTTACCATTGAATACCTGACACGAATTGGCAAACGTTCTGGTTTTTCAAAAGTTGCACCGATATTATACTCTGGGCCGACCGAATTGAAAAACTCTTTCTTGGAAAACAGAGCGGTTGTCTCAAAATATCCCAAACTTCGGGTTTACCTTACCCAGGACAGGGAATGGAAGGAGCAGTTTTATCAGAATACGTTTGATGCGGTAGCGCTGGGGATGATGGCTTCAAAGCTTACTTGATTTGTTCTGGCATAAACTACGCAAAAGTGTTTTTCTGGCTTTTGATAATGTGTGCCGGTTATAATGCACTTTAGTAGTATGCTCGAATATTTACTGGATTCAATGGGAAATGATATTTCGTCTGACACAAAAACTTGCCAAGAAAATTAGCCTGCCTTCTTTACCAAGCCTTCCTCACGATCAAAATCCGTTTATTGACTGGACTGCCCATCTTTTCACGGCAGAACGCGTGCAGTACATCATCGTTACGAATACAGTTTCTCTCTATAGTCTGGTAATGTATGGTCGAGGAATCACCGACGACAATGAGTTTATCCAGAGAACGCTCAGTTTTATGTCGGAGTTTATAGCTTACGATGGCTGCGAGTTCATTTACCGACGGCTGATAGCACCTCACACGGCAAGAATATCATTTTCCAAGGCAACCAACCGGCATGTGATAGGGTCGATGAACGAACTTATATTTGAGGTCAAGCTTTATATGGTAGAGCGCCAACTTTCGCCTTTTGAGACATCCCTTCAAGTAAATGAAACGCTGATGTCATACCTCGGATACAAAAGCCCAAAGGAAGCTTTCAGACAACTAAAGGTTGGAGAAGAAAACGCCTCCGACAGTAATATGGAGTGCAGATAGGAATAGCATATTTTATCGGCACAGACGCCAATTATGACACTTTAGTTAAAAGCGGTTTCATCAGAATATGTTTGGCGCGGTGGCGTTGGGGATAATGGCAGCAAATAAAATAGGGTCACACTAATCTAAGCAGAGCGCCCACTCTTATGTTCTTCAGTGCTGATTTCACCAAGAATACAGCCAAGTTCAATCTGATGAGATGGATTATCTATAGAAAAATTTAAGAGTTTACCAACTTCTGTATAATAAACAACCTTTCGGTTCTTTGCTGCTTTTATAAGCATATCACGAATCTGTTCTTTCACAATATCTCTCGTATTTTATTGGCCAGCCGCCGTGGGCGTCGATTACTTCGTCAATCCCTTCAAATTTTGTTTTCGTCAGATATTTTTGTGTTCAAGTCATCATTCAAGCCCAGTTCTCGCAGCGCGACTTTTGTCTCTTCAATCTTTTGTTTAGAAATACCAGATTCAGGAGATGCTTCTATCGAAACTTTCAACTTAAGATTCTTATCTGAAGCAAACTTGGAAATTACCCTCGTATAGAAATTCATCCATTTCTGTGGTGGAATTTCCCCACTCCATGTAAGTTTACCTGTCTCCGACACCGGTGTTATTGTTATTGGTAGTTTGGTTTTTCCTTCTGGTCCAACAGTCACATTAGCTGTACCGTTAATAGCTCCCACGGTGGCAGTGACGACAAAGTTGCCTTCGTCTTTTCCCGCACAAAAAACACCGTTGTTGTCGATTGTACCTCCAGTTGCTTTCCATTTAACACTTTCCACAGGAAATTCATGGCCGTGCTGGTCAAGCCCTTTTACTATAAAAGTTTGCTTCTTTCCAGCTTCTAACCATACTTGTGATGGACTAACAGTAATAGAAGTTAACTTCGGTGGTTCGGTATGTTTCTTGGCTTCATCAGCAGTAATAATAAACATTTCCTGAGATATTTCTATTTCATCGGCATCTAATTGTTCGCCAAAGTAAAATGGCTTGTATTTTCCTTTATCTGTCTTGCCGATATATCCGATGATTCCATTTGCAACACCCCTGGCAATTGTTTGCTTGATTCCATCGGCATCCAATAGACGAGGAAATTGCGGTGAAGCAAAGAATGTGTCACGAACAGATTTTGTACTCCATTCCACAAAAGCAGGTGGCCAGTTGCGGACCAAGAAATTCGGACTGACACTTTCTTCCACTTCGCCATCTTGCATTAGTCTGTTAAGCAGCAAGCCAACCATGGTCTTGGCGGCGCTCGAATGAAGTAAACCAAGGTTAATTGGTTTAATATTATTATCCTTTTCTAAAAGCATAAGGTTTTTGAAGGACCGCCAAATACACTCTGTAAGATCCCTTTTTGCTTTCTTGACATTTTCATTAAGTTCCCGCTTTTGAGTTTCATCAAATCGCAATTCACCTGCTTCGTCCTGTATATCTTCCCAAGCTAAGACTTTTCTGGCTTCATCGCGAATCGTACTTCCATCATCTGCAACGCACCATACCAGGGCACTCTTGAAAGTTCTTGC
>Ga0209121_10005949_pt1 | contig 10863 bp, 8 predicted proteins | sample Cruoilmetagenom3_FD_187292 | JGI IMG/M metagenome (GOLD analysis project Ga0209121, IMG submission 187292) | Oil polluted marine microbial communities from Coal Oil Point, Santa Barbara, California, USA - Sample 3 (SPAdes) (version 2) | ecosystem: Environmental > Aquatic > Marine > Oil seeps ...
CCCAAAGCACCCAAGACAGCCTGAGCCAACTCTTTTTGCTGCTGCTCAGTCTCAGCAGTTGCTGTCCAGACAGTCATTCCCTCGCCAATTTGCGCTGGCATATTAGGCATAGCTCGGATTACGGAGGAATGGTTCAAACCATGGCATAAACTGGACAGAGTAGCGCCAGCTACTATGGATAGCACTAGCTGTTCCAGCGCTAAACCTTTTATTTCTCCCATTACATGAACCAGGTTCTGGGGCTTCACTGCCAGAATAATCAAGTCCGCATTTGCCACCGCTTTTCTATTATCAGCAGAAGTGCTAACTCCATATTCCCTGCTCAATAATTCACGCCGCAACGAACTGATATCGCTAACCACTATGTCTTGTGACACAACCACCTCTTTAGTCAGAAGACATTTGACCATCGCTTCCCCCATAGCCCCACCACCAATAAATGCTATCCTCATTTTTTCCCTTCCCATAATACCGTCATTTCTTCCTTTTCCTGCTTCTATCATGATGCTAACACAATATTCACCACTCGCTTGGGGACATAAATGACTCTGGTAAGTTTCTTATCATCAGTATAAGCCTTCACGCGCTCTCGCCCCAGCGCCAACTCCTTAGCCTCAACTTCACTTATGGAAGCGGGCACAAGTACTTTATCGCGAAGTTTGCCATTTATCTGAATGACCAAGGTAATCTCCTCTTCCCGAGCCAGCTCTTCGTCATACTCAGGCCATGGTTGATTATGAAGACTGTAGGGATGCCCAGTCCTGGTCCACAACTCCTCGGCAAGATGAGGAGTGGTGGGGGCAAGGAGAAGCAGAAAATAGCTAATAACTTCTCGCCATAAAGCATCTGAGACCACCCCGCTCTCTTTAACTTTAGACAGGTAGTTGCTGAATTCCATAAGGCTAGCCAGCATGGTGTTGAAGCGGAACTTTTCCAAATCAGCGGTCACCTCTTTAATTGTCTTATGCGTTGAATGAAGGAATTCTTTCTCAGCCTCAGGATCAACAACACCCCGACGAGTCGGGACATAGTCTGTTGTTACTAAGCTCCACACCCTGTTTAGCCAGCGGCTAACGCCCACAATGCCCCTATCATTCCATTCCCCCCCCAGCTCCCAGGGGCCGATAAACATGAGATACCCACGAACAGCGTCAGCTCCTAACTCAGCCACATATTCATCGGGGGCAATCACATTGCCCCTGGATTTGCTCATCTTGTCACCGCGGTAGATTATGGTCCCCTGATTAAACAAACGAGTGAAGGGCTCATCAAAGTTGACCAGGCCCATATCTCTCAGTGCTTTGATGAAAAAACGAGCGTAGAAGAGATGCATAACTGCGTGCTCAGCCCCCCCGGTATACAAATTCACAGGCAACCAGTATTTCATTTTAGTAGCACCGAAAGGAGCATCCTCAGTTTCCGGACTGGTGTATCTCAAGAAATACCAGGAGGAACACATAAAAGTATCCATAGTATCAGTTTCTCTTCGTGCTGGCCCAGAACATTTGGGACAAGTGGTATTGACGAATGGCTGGCAATATTTCAGGGGAGATTCCCCGGTAGGTTTAAATTCCGCATCGGGAGGAAGCAGAACAGGCAAATCCTCCTCAGGCACAGGGACTATGCCACATTTATCACAATAAATCATAGGTATGGGCGCTCCCCAATACCTCTGTCTAGAGATAAGCCAATCGCGAAGGCGATAAATAACCGTCCGCTTGCCCCATCCTTTTTCCTCCAACAAAGCACAGATAGCCTCGTATCCCTGTTCACTGGGTAAACCGTTAAACTCCCCGGAATTCACCATTGTACCTGACCCTGTATATACTTCTGCGAATTCTTCACCTGTCCAGCCCGGAGGAACAATAACTGTTCGCACAGGTAGCTTAAACTGCCTGGCAAACTCCAAGTCTCGTTCATCATGCGCAGGAACAGCCATTACCGCCCCAGTGCCATAACTTGGCAATACATAATCAGCAATCCAGATAGGCACTCTCTCTCCGTTCAAAGGATTGACAACGTAGCTTCCCAGAAAGACACCTGTTTTTTCTCTGTCCAGTGCTACCCGTTCATACTCGTTTTGTCGCCGACACCAAGCAATATATTCATCTACTTCAGTTTTGTGCTCCGGGGTAGTTAATTGACAAACTAAAGGATGCTCCGGAGCTAGAAGGAAGAAAGTCACCCCAAAAATAGTATCAGGACGAGTGGTAAACACACTTATCTCTTTTTGCTCTACACCTTCATGCCCTAGCCGGAAGGAAATTTCAGCGCCCTCGCTCTTGCCCACCCAGTTCTTCTGCATTATCTTTATGCGCTCTGGCCAGTCCAGACGACTATGGTCGAGGAGTTCTTCGGCGTATTTGGTAATTCTGAAGAACCATTGCTCCAGCTCTCTTTTAGTCACTGGTGTGTTGCACCTCTCACAAAAACCTTCCCCTACCACTTGCTCATTAGCCAACACTGTTTGACATCTAGGACACCAGTTAACCGGCGCCTCAGCCCGATAGGCCAGACCAGCGTGATAAAATCTAAGGAAAAACCACTGCGTCCATCTATAGTAGTCCGGCAGGCAAGTAATTACTTCGCGGTCCCAATCGTATATTGTCCCCATGCTTCTGAGTTGCCGACGCATATTCTCTATATTTTTCATTGTCCAATCGTAAGGGTGAATTCCATGGCTGATGGCAGCGTTTTCCGCTGGTAACCCAAAGGCGTCAAAGCCCATAGGATGAAGCACATTATAGCCCTGCATCCTTTTGAATCTGGCGTAAACATCTGAGGGCGCCATGGCGTACCAATGACCAATGTGAAGGTCTCCTGAGGTATAGGGGAACATGGTCAGAGCATAAAATTTCGGGCGTCTATTATCTTCCTTTACTTCATAAATATGGTCAGTCGCCCACCTCTGTTGCCATCTCTTTTCGATTTCCCGAGGGTTATATTTCTTAGCCATATTTGCCAAAGTTTAACCTAAGTCAAGGTGAATTAAAAGCCCCTGTCCACTGCTGGAAATCAACATGAAAAGGAGGAAAAGGAGGCAAAGAGATTTGCCCGCAGAACCAAAGCACAGAAGAAGGATTCTCCGAGAAAGATCAGTAATAGAATCGAGGAGGAATCCCAGAATTACACGCTGGATTACATCTTTTTTGGAGACAATAGACTAATCCGCACAACCTTATTAAGGCAATGCATATACCTTCAACGAGGAGCCCAGAATATTTACCAGAGGATTTTGAACCTACGATATGCAGACAAGGAAACCTTGACCTACAGTCTTAGAAAGATAACAAACTCCCTGGTTTTTACTTTTTGAGACTATTCCCAAAAAGATACCGGTATACGCCGGGAAGTAAATATCCCCTAAGGATTTAAGCACACTCACCTCCAGGGTTCACGCAAACATAAATGACATCAACGCTAATGCGTGACCCTTCTCAACACCCGGTGACCGCCGCAGATATTTAGGCTTTCTCTATTCTGAATACTTTTGTGCCGCAGCTAGGACAGACACCCTTTGTTGCCGGTCTGCGATTCTTGAGCATAACCCGGACTGGGTTTCGTATCTCCACCTTCTTCCGACACTTCATGCAATAAGCTGTTGCCATCATGCCCTCCTTTTAATTTTATTACGCTATATATTGTTACTATAAGAACAAAGCTTTGTCAATACCTTTGGGGCTTTTAAAGCAAAGATTGTAGATTTTTGACCATTTTAGCAGGCCAGGTAAGAACTATTTGGAGTCTTCCTACGAAGCTACATGGGGCATTCTAACTAAGATAAGTTGATAGCAGCTGCAATGCCGCATCGAATCGTTTCAGGCATTTCTTTTTTCCCAATATTGCCATGGTCTGAAATAATGGTGGTGCCGCAGTGCGCCCTGTGACAGCTATCCTCAACAAGCCGAACAATGCCCCTGCGCTTAAGTTTAGTTCTGTGGCTAAAGGGCGCAGGATACCCTCAAGCGTAGTGGCATCCCAGGTCGTTACCTCTTCTAGCTTTTGCGAAGCAATCGTAATAACCTTAGCAGCCGGTTCGGCATCCAGTTTCCCGCTCAAAAACATGCCTGTATCATATTGCAGCTCATCGAGGAAGAAAAAGCTAGTTAGTTGAGGGACCTCCGCCAGTGTTTTGGCTCGTTCTTGAATGAGAGATAGAACCTGACTGACGTAAGTGTTGTTCAATGGGCGTTCTACCGACTCTGGCAAATCTCTATCTAAAAATGGCATGGCTTGCTGGACAAATTCTCCCGGGCTCAGTTTGCGCGCATAAACCCCGTTCATCCATTCCAGCTTATCTTTATTGAAGATAGCCGCTGTTTTGCCTACCCTTTCCAGGGAGAAGTGCTTTATCAACTCTTCCTGGGATAATAACTCAGTTCGATCATCGAGCGACCAGCCCAAAAGCGCCAGGAAATTAATCATTGCATCTGGGAGGTATCCTTGCTGCTGATATTCGGTGATAGTGGTAGCACCGTGCCTTTTGGACAATTTGGCACGGTCAGGTCCCAGAATCATAGGCAAATGAGCGAATTGCGGAGCTTGCCAGTTTAGAGCCTGGTAAAGCAAAACATGGCGAGGAGTGCTGGAAAGCCATTCATCGGCCCTGAGGACATGTGAAATAGACATTAAGTGGTCATCTACTATATTAGCCAGGTGATATGTAGGATAACCATCCGATTTGAGCAGAATGAAGTCGTCCAAGACATCGTGCTTGAAAGTTACCGGGCCATGAATTAAGTCGTAGAAAGTGGTTTCGCCTTCAAGAGGCGTTTTGAAGCGAATCACGGGAGCGATACCTGTTGCCTCTAGCTGTGTCTTTTCATGTTGCGTTAAATCTCGGCAATGGCGATCGTATTTCGGTGGTTGTTTACGTTTTGCCTGTTCTCGGCGCATCGTCTCTAATCGCTCTGGAGAGCAGTAGCATAAATATGCATGACCCCCCTCAACCAATTTTTGGGTAATTCCACGGTAAATGGGCAATCGTTGTGATTGGAAGTAGGGCCCTTCATCCCAGTTTAATCCCAGCCACCGCAAGCTATCCAGTATCACTTCCACTGCGCCCTCAACCCTACGGGCAACGTCAGTATCTTCAATTCGTAAGATAAACTTGCCGCCGTGATGGCGAGCAAAAAGCCAGTTGAATAAAGCAGTCCTGATGTTGCCTAAATGTGGATACCCTGTAGGACTGGGCGCAAAACGAAGTCTAACCGATGTTTCCGACTCAGGCTGCATTGCGCTATTCTTTACGTTACTTAACCCTACTTAGTTACCCCTGAAAAAGAACGAAGTAAATTTCTCATGGGGTGTTTACTTAGAGAGAGTTTGATGTAGCTTTTTTAACCGCTCCAGATGTCTCCTGAGCCGCTGAGAAAGCTGCTCAACCTGATTCAAGGCATTTTTAGTATCTTCCATCTCCGTGGTTATCTTGAACAAGATTTCGCTTTGCCTCTCGTTCAGCCCAGCCTCAAAATCAGTCAATTCCTCTATCCCAGCCTCTCCCATTAACCTGGATAAGAGGGTGCCTTCTCTGTTCGCTTGCTCTTTAGCGAGTTCTTCATAGGACTTCATGTCATCAGTTTCCTTTCTTTTTAACCAAGGATAACAAAATCTTACCATACCTTAATCTCTCAAACAAGGCAGTGTCCTTGCCAGCCTCCGAAGCAACACTCATTTCAATGCCTCGGATTCAGCAGTTACCCCCGCTTCCCCCAGAGCAAAGCCATGCCGACAATGGCAACAACCAGCATAGCAATCGACACGCCGGATAGCGTGATAAAGAACTGATAGGCATCAATAAAGTAGCCGAGCAGGAACGCTATCGCCGGCCCGCCGCGGCTGACCATATAATAGATGCCAAGCACGGTGGAACGTTTCTGCGGTGAAACGTGGCCGATGATATAGGACTCCACCACCGGCATACCTGCATGCATGGCGATGCCCATGAGTAGCAGGACAAAATAAAGGCTCACGCCCAGGGACACGTGATTGAGAAGGTAAATCGCCGGCCCCGAGATAAGGCCGACGGCGATTATCACCGGAATTCTCCCCAATCGGTCACACATGTAACCTCCCAGAGGGCCACCCAAAATACCCCCAAAATAGGCGATTGACAGCAGGGCAGCGCCTTGCTCCTCACTGGCGCCGAGCACGTCAACCGCGTAGAGCGGTGTGAACTGGAGCGTGGACTGAATCAGAGTCATGCTGGTAATGCCAATGGCGATAAACGCCAACAGCCGACGTAGCTCGCCCGGCCCAGATAGCTCTGCCTCTGAAATTTCGTCTTCCTTTCCCTGAGCAGTGCCAGCATGACCCATCTTACCCAAGAGCAGGTGAAATATGATGCCGAAGGACAGAGTCGGGATGGCTGTAGCCATAAATGTACCTCGCCAGCCCAGAGCACTGGCAACGCCTGCCGCGATGAGCGGCGCCAGGAAAAAACTGGTGGTGCCACCTACCTGATGGATTCCCAGCGCCCTTCCTCGGTACTCCGGTTTAACTGCGGCAGAGAGAAGAGGTGATGCCGAGGGATGGTAACCTCCCCCCGCCAGCCCCATGACAACCAGCAGAAGCGCCACGACGATGTAGTTCGGGGAAAGACCAACCAGAAAGCCGGTAAAGGCTACTCCGGCCACGCCGATGGTGAGCAGATTCCTGGAGCCGAGGCGGTCAGCAGCCAAGCCTGCGGGAAGCTGACTGATACCATAAGCAATACTATAGGCAGAGACTAGTCCACCCACCTGGGTATACGAGAGAAAAAAATCACGACGGATGAAGGGAAGAAGAGGAGAGATCAACGCCATCATCACATGATGACCAAAGTGAGCTAGCGTGAATAGCGGCAGCAAGCTAGTGAGAAATGAAACAACCCCGCTGCGCTTCTGAATTCTTTTCATTCTTTCGTACTGTGCTCAGATTCGGCTACAAGCAGAGCAGGATTGTGTATCTTTGGCAGCCTGCTGTCAAGAATTAATCCTTTTTGCCCAATTACGCAAATTCCCGCTGTTTGATATATACTGGTTATTCCCCTTTACTTTGGTAGGGGAACTATGGTGCCCCAGTTCAAAATAGTTTTCGATTTTCGTCTCCGACGGCATAGACAATACTTTGACATGGTGTGACCTGATGGTGGAGGATGTCAGAACAGAAAGACCTGCGGTGAGTGTAGAGGCAATAATCCGATGAGGTTGAACTAGTTTAGCCTTCTGCCTCCTTGATTACTTACACAAAAGTATAATCAAGTCGCTAACATTGGTCCCTGTCGGTCCCGTCCTTAATAAATTCCCAACTGCTTCAAGAGCATGATAAGAATCGTTGTTATTTAGCACCTCTGCCACATCGATACCTTTTTCCCTTAAGCGAGCCATTGTTTCTCCATCTACAATCCCTCCTGCGGCATCAGTGGGACCATCCGTACCATCAGTAGCAACAGAAGCTATTACAACATTATTCAATCCCCATATGCCGCGGGCAGCGGAAAGGGCTAGCTCTTGATTTCTTCCACCCAATCCCCTTCCCTTCACATGAACAACAGTCTCCCCACCCAAAATTATGACACAGGGTCTTTTCACGGGCCAGTCTCTCGAAACAATCTCTCGTGCAATAGCGCCCAAAAATGCCCCTGCTTCACGTGCTTCACAGTCCAAAGTTGTTGTAAGTATCATTGAATTGTAGCCCAATTGTTCGGCAGCTACTTTGGCAGCTTCACAAGCTATAGAAATACTGCCCACTATCCTTGCTTCAACATTCTCAAGTGATTTTGGTGTCTCCTTCTTCAAAGCATTTAAAACTCTGGATGGAAGTTTTATGTCATACTTCTCTATTATTCTCAGGGCATCCTGAGAGGTCGTGAAGTCGGGATAAGTGGGGCCAGAAGCGATGGTGTCTAATCTATCACCAAGGACGTCGGAAAGCACAAGGGAAAAAATCCTGACAGGATTTACAGTCTCAGCGAAATGTCCCCCCTTGACTCTGGAAAGATGTTTACGTACTGCGTTTATCTCTAAGATTGTAGCTCCTGACCTTAAAAGCTGGTCGGTTATACTTATCAAGTCCTCCAGTTCGACATTCTCGGCAGGAAGTTCAAAAAGAGAAGAGCCGCCGCCAGAAGCTAAGAATAGCAACAAATCCTCTCCTTTGAGGTCTTTTACCATGTCTAACACCCTCTTTGTCGCCTCGATAGTATTGTTATCTGGTATTGGATGACCCGCTTCGAATATTTCAAAACCTTCAATGTTTCCCATCGAATGTCTGTACTTCGTTATGACGATACCTTCAGAAATACGGCCCTCCAGGCTTTCTCTTGCAGCCCTGGCCATCCTCCAGGCAGCTTTCCCTATGGCCAGGACCCTTATGTTTCCCCCACTTTCAAAATTTTCCAGGGCTTTCTTGACCGCATTTTCAGGATAAACTGCCTGAATAGCCTCCTCAACGATTCTCAAAGCATCTTCCCTCATGTTCATATTATCTCAAGTTTTTCTAGAAGCATCGGTTGATTTCACTCCATATAATAAAAGATATGATGAATAAATCAAGCCTGTTTCGGGCAAACGGATTCTCTTGATGCCATCGTATAGAACTACCACTGCTTGAATGTCATGAGGATAAGGGGTATAACAACAAATGTTGGTGCCAGGCCCAGACAGATGCTGGAACCCGGATTGCTCAAGCATACAAATTAGCTGATAGCAGACAGCTGACAGTGGTGAAGAGCCATTACATGTTGCTATAATGAAGGTTGAGCGCCCCTTAAAGCTGAAGAACTAGCAAATATGAACGGGGAGAGATTCCAGCTAGCCGAGTTTTATCTAACGCAATTTACCTTTTTATGCAAATTATCCCTGGTTCTTCAAAGCTAAGCTCGAAGGAAAAAGTGAAACTAGCATTGCAACAACTGAGTGGAAAGTAGGAAATGGGAACTAAACAAGACGTGGTTACCGAAATTTTTAAGCTTTGTAGAGATAGAGGGGATTTTGTTTTTGATAACACACTAGTAAAGCAAGTTTGTAAGAAATATGGTTTTGGTAACCCTTTCGATGCAACAAAGCTTGACGATACCGCGAGGTTTCCACAGATTTTGCTAGATGAGGATTCTTTTATCTTGCATTTAGGAAAGGGGCGGCATAAATTTGTTAAAGGGATAAGCAATGGTTTTCACGTTTTTGAGAAGATTGATAGCGATAAGGTTTTTGACTGGAAATACCGTAAAAGTATTCTAAACGAGTTTGATACAAGCGAATCAAACATATTATCTGTTGCAAATAATCAGAGGATAATACATGATTTCCTATATGAAGATATTGTTGCAAGCCCAAAAGTTTACAACGCAAGGCGAACAAAGATGAACATATCCTATCGTGTTGGAAGAGAAGATATCATAGCGGATAATCTTCAAATGGAAATAGATTTGACGATGGAGTTAAATGGAGTAATAACGGTTTTTGAAGGCAAGAATAGCTTTCCAAAAGATTTTGCGATTTATCAGTTGTTTCATCCCTTTAGGTATTACTCCGTCTTGAGGAAAGAGAAGAGATTGGAAGTAGGGTTGATTACATGCTGTTATATTTTAAGAAAGAGGGAAAGGGAGGGTTCTATTCTCAGATTGTATAATTATACATTTGAAGACGAGAGTGATATGAGTTCAATAAAATTATTAAAGAATGCCCAGTATAACTTGGTGAAGAGGTAGAGAAGTGGGTGATAAAACCAATATTGAAAAGTATCTGAACACGGTCTTCTTGGGAGACGTAATGGACTTATTGAAAGCATTACCCGATAAGAGCGTTGATATGGTCTATGGAGATCCTGATTATAATGTCGGGGTAAAGTACAATGACAAATCCTATACTAGAACCCTTGATGAATATATTGAGTGGTATGTTGAATTAGCAAAGGAAGCCCTTAGAGTCTTAAAAGATACAGGGAATATGTTTCTAATAAACTATCCGAAACAAAATGCTTATCTAAGGGTAAATTATTTAGATAAAGCGTGTTATGAGGTTTCAGATTATGCCTGGGTGTACAATACTAATGTAGGGCATACTCCTAAACGCTTTACTACTGCACATAGAACCATCTTGCATTGCCGTAAAACAAAAGATAACAAGTTCTACAAAGATAACGTAGCACAGCCTTATAAGAATCCGACGGATAAGAGGATTTTAGGAAATATAGCAAATGGTTCAAAAGGGAGAATGCCATATAGTTGGTTTTATTATGACTTGGTAAAGAATGTGAGCAGTGAAAAAACATTGCACGCCTGCCAGATTCCTCAAAAACTTTCGGAGATGTTAATAATATCTTGCACTATGCCAAGCGATATCGTCTTGATTCTTTTTGGTGGCAGTGGCTCCGAAATAGAAGCGTGCAAAATTCTCAAAAGATATTATATTTCCGCCGAAATCGACGAAAAATATCATAGGATGATTCTCGATAGGTTGAAGGAGGGCATGATTGAGGCAAAGTATAGATTGAGAATGAAAAAATATGACATTAAGAATGCACAAGCACAACTTACTCTTCTTGAAGAACAGGAGAAATATTTAACAAATAAAGGAAGACACTAATGCCATAACTGTTTTAACCAGCCTAGGCTACTCCCTAAAAGATGCCACCCAAGCTATCTCCAGCCTTCTTGATTCTAAAGAATTTAGCTTGGAGGAAAAAGTTAAGCTGGCACTGCAGCAACTGGGGGGGAGGTAGGGCAATTCGGGTCAAGATCCACCCGCTACTTGGGAAATTTTCTCTTCCTGGGGAAGTGTAGGGAAATGATATTGGGAAGGAGGGTGAAGTAATGCTTGCCTCAATGATGAAAACCGTTGCCCAAAAGTTACTCAGCGACTTCGAAAATAGCAAGAAAATTCC
>Ga0209121_10005950_pt1 | contig 10862 bp, 10 predicted proteins | sample Cruoilmetagenom3_FD_187292 | JGI IMG/M metagenome (GOLD analysis project Ga0209121, IMG submission 187292) | Oil polluted marine microbial communities from Coal Oil Point, Santa Barbara, California, USA - Sample 3 (SPAdes) (version 2) | ecosystem: Environmental > Aquatic > Marine > Oil seeps ...
TTTGGATTCAATTCTGCACCTTTTAAAATAAGCATTAATGTTCCAAATAAGCCAATTAAAACACCTATCAATTGTCTTTTTTTAAATCCAAACCCAAACAATAAGGCACCAAATATTAAAGTATTAAGAGGTGTTAAAGAATTCAAAATTGAAACTATGGAGCTGTCCATTTTTTCAACAGTATATGCCATTAAAAAAGCTGGTATAAACGAACCTATAAATCCGTTTAAAACTAAGTAAAACCAGTGTCTTTTTTCAATTTTAAAAATTCTTTTAAAACCAATTAAAATTAAAAAACCTGCTGTTATTAAAACTCGCAACGCACCAACTTGTACAGCTGACAATCCTAATAAGGCATATTTCATTAAAATAAACGAGCTTCCCCAAATTATGGCAAGTGTAAATAAATATATCCAACGTAGTTGATTGAGCTTCATTTTTTTAAATAATTGCAAAAATCGAATAAATATTCGGATTTAGTGTAATAAGTTTTTAATTTTGTACAAACAAAATATATTGATTATGAGAAATCTTATTTACACACTTATTTTATGCTTCACTTTTCTTTCGTGCAAAGAAGAAATAAAAAAAGTAGATTCAACTACTGAAGTTTCTACAGAAGAAATTGCTGCTAATTTAAAAAGTATTGAAGTTGAAATAGAAGGAATGACTTGTGAAATTGGTTGTGCAAGACTTATTCAATCAAAATTATCTAAAGTTGATGGGGTTACATACACCAAGGTAAGTTTTGAATCTGGAAAAGGACAATTTACATTTGATAGTAACAAATTAAGCAAAGAAGACATTGAAAAAAACATTAACAAAATTGCAGGAGGAGATTTGTATTCTGTAAAAAACATTAAAGAGTTAGATGCAATTATTGAAATAGTTAATGATAACTAAGTTATAAGTATAATAAGCTAGTATTTTAAAACAAAAAATGTTTCTTTGTAACTTAAAAACTTAATATCAATTAAAAAACAAACAAAATTATGAAAACAATTAAATTATTATTCGCTATTGCATTAATAAGTGCAGTTACTTTTTCTTGTAAAGAAACAAAAAAAGAAGACTTAAAAGATGCCGTATCTACTGAAGTAGAAGCTGCTAAAGATGCAACAAAAGATGCTGTAAAAGAGGTTGAAGGGGAAGTAAAAGAAGCTGTAGAAGGAGTTGTAGAAGGTGCAGAAAAGGTTGTAGATTCATTATCTGCTGAAGCAAAAGAAGCTGCTGAAGCTGCAAAGAAAAAAATTGAGGATGGAGCTAAAGCTGTAAAAGAAGGAGCTGAAGCTGTAAAAAAGGAAGTTAAAACAGGGGTTGATGCCGTTAAAGACGCAACAAAGCACTAAAAGTATTCTTTCAATTATATAGAAAACCCCGATTTAATTATTGGGGTTTTTTATGCTTTAGATTTTCTTAAAGAATAAAACAAAAACAACAAACTTATAAAATAAAGCAAGCCCAACAGTTGGTGGCTAACACCTAAAAATAATGGTATTTTCCCTTTAGTATATAAAACTGTTAAAACTCCTAATATCAGCTGAAATATAACTAAAACAACAGAACTCTTTAACCATATTTTACTTCTATTATTCAAACTATTCCTTAGTTTAAAAAACATATAAATTGTTAATATTAAAAGAATATAGGCCAATCCTCGGTGTATAAACTGTACTAATGCTGGGGCAAATAAATAACTGTCATAATTTATTAAATTACTCCAATTCCAATTTTCTTGAACCAACAAAACAGCAGGGATAATTTCTCCATTCATACTTGGCCAAGTTGGATAATACAAACCAGCCTTCATTCCTGCCATTAATCCGGCAAAAATCAATTGAATAAATGTAATCCCAATTACAGTTGAAACTATTTTTTTTGTCTTTAAACTTCTATCATTTTTATAATTATAAACATCGGCAATTGTTTTAACCATTGCCCAAATAACCAACATTGCCAATATAAAATGAATGGTAAGCTTGTATGCGTTCACCCACGGACGGTTTACCAAACCACTTTGCACCATAATCCAACCTGCCGAAGCAGTTAAAATTGTTAAAAAAATAACCAAGGCTAGTCGCTTTATCAAATAAAAGTTTATTTGCTTTTTGAATACGAAAAAAATAAATGGAATTAAAAAAATAAATCCTAACGACCGCACCCAAAGACGATGAAAATATTCCCAAAAATAAATAAACTTAAAATCTGCAATATTAAAATTCGAATTTAATTTTTGAAATTGAGGTGTGTCTTTATATAGGTTAAAAGCTTCTACCCACTGTTCAGCATTTAAGGGTGGAATTACCCCTGTAATAATATCCCATCTGGTAATTGAAAGTCCAGATCCTGTGAGTCTTGTTATACCTCCTAATATTACTTGTCCAATAAGCATTATTAAGCCTGTTAACAACCAAAACCTTACTGTTTTTTTGTATTTATATTCTTTTGAATTCATCATTTCCATTTTAATGTTTCTACTAAATGAATGATATCTTTTTCAATATATTTTACTGCTGGCAAAATTGAATCATAATTCGGTTTAGCATAAAAATAAAGTGCTCCTGCCAATACATGATTTACACTATCTGTAGCTCTAAATTGTACATTTGTAGCTACATTACCTTCTATATTATACAATTTTGCAAATACTTTTTTACTATAATCTTCGTAAGGTCGAGCATCAGGAATGGCGTCTGCTTTTACTGTATGTTCAAAAGTAAGTTTTTCAATTTCTCTTAAAATTTCCAGTAAATTATTGTCCACCTTTCTATAAGTTAAATGCACTTTGGCATTCATTGTTGGATAATTTATACTTAACCAACAATTTTCTTGAACACTAACTGTCGCGTTTCTCGATATTTCTATTGAAAAAGGACAATCACTATTAAGTGTATTGTATGTTGTTTCGGGATATTGAAGTTTTAAATAGGATTTTGGTTTGGGTAATGTTTCCGAATTACAGGAAAGTAAAACAGCTATTATAATAAGTGAAAAAATAGTTTTATTTAAACTCATTTTAGGCATTTCTGTTAATGGTAACTTTCACTTTTTTAATTCTCTTTTGATCTACCGATTCAACTTTAAATTTGAAATTTTCAAAGTTTATAACATCATTTTTCTTTGGGAATTTACCGTAAATTTCAAGAATAAAACCGGCAATTGTTTCCGATTCTCCTTTATTGTCTTCAAAAAGTTCAGTGTCTTCTAAATCCACTATTTTAAAGAAATCTTTCAAATTCGTTTTTCCTTCAAACAAAAAATTATCTTTATCTATTCTTGAAAAGGAAATATCGTCATTATCATATTCATCATTAATATCGCCTACAATTTCTTCAATTACATCTTCTAAAGTTATGATTCCACTTGTTCCTCCATACTCATCAACTACAATTGCTAAATGATTTTTCTTTTCTTGAAATTCTTTTAACAAATCATCTAATTTTTTGTTTTCAGGAACAAAATACGGTTCGCGAATTAGAGAAATCCAATTAAAGTTATTCTTGTTTAAATGAGGTAATAAATCTTTAGCATATAAAACGCCAATAATTTCATCAATGTTTTCCTTATATACAGGGTTACGTGAAAATCCTTTTTTTACAATATTTGAAACGATATTACTAAACGATTCATCATCAGAAATTGCAAAAATATCAATTCTAGGTGTCATAATTTGAGCGGTTTCAGTATTTCCAAAGCTCACAATTCCTTCTAAAATTTTCTGCTCATCTTTTGTAGTTGCCTCATCTGATGTAAGTTCCAATGCCTGAGACAATTTTTCAACTGACAAACTTGATTGCTTTTTTCCTAACCTATTTTCAATACTATTGGTTAAACTCATTAAAGGCAAGCTAATTACGCTTAATAATGAATTTAAAATATTAATTGGATACGCCATAAAAGATGCAAACTTTAATGAGTTTCTTGTAGCATACACTTTCGGTAAAACTTCGCCAAAAAGCAAAATTAAAAACGTAACAAGAACAACTTCAATTAAAAATTTTAGTATTTCTGGAGTTATACTTGCAAAAACAAATTCACCTATATAAGCAAAAACCAAAACAACGAGGATATTGATAAAATTATTTGCAATTAATATGGTTGCTAATAATTTTTTTGGATTATTTAATAGTTTTAAAACTAATTTTTGCTGATTTAATTTTGATTCAGAAGCTTTAATAATGTCCGTTTGTGATAAACCAAAAAAGGCAACTTCAGTTCCAGATACTAACGCAGAACATATTAGTAAAATTAAAAGTACGACAACACTAACTATTAACCAAATATTAATGCTATCTACTAATAAAATAAATATGGGTTCAGGATCCAATTTAAAATTGCTTTAATTTAACTTAAAAGGGTAAATCATCATCTTCAGCAGGTGTTTCAACAACTGGTTTACTCGTTGACTTTTCTGTTCCTATTGCCTGATTTTGTTGTGGTGCGTTAGGATCGTTTTTAGTGGTTAAAAACGTCATATCTATTACATGAATTTCGGTAGTATATCTTTTACTTCCATCTTCAGCATCCCACTGTCGTGTTTTTATTCGACCTTCACAATATACTTTATCTCCTTTGTGTAAATATTTTTCGCAAATTTCAGCTAATTTATTACGAACCACAATGTTATGCCATTCAGTAGTTGTAACTTTTTCTCCTGTTTGCTTATTTGTGTACGACTCATTTGTGGCAATTGGGAAACGACCAATAGCATTTCCACCATCAAAATAATGCATTTTTACTTCATCGCCTAAATGCCCAATTAGAATTACCTTATTTACTGTTCCAGCCATTTTTTTAATTTTTTATATATCAAAAGTACTAAATTTAGTTGAAATTAAATGCGTTCAAAAAATTAGCAATTAGTTTAGGAACGGGTTTTTCTAAAATTGAGTTCCATTCAAAATCAAATTCACTTTTATTTGTTGTTTTTACTATCCAAAATTTTGTAAAAATATGTTGGTGCGATAATTTATGAACTATCAATTCTTCATTATAAAGTTGTATGCTTGGTTCTACTTCACTAAAAAGTTGTTCAAAATTAGCGTCACTAATAAGTGTTTCAATATCGATTTCATTTTCTGTTTCAATAAGTGGAAACTGATACATATTTCTCCATATTCCGCTAGTTCTTTGTTCAATTTTTGTTTTACCATCATTAGTAACAATAACCAAATAATTAAAAAATCTATTTCTAACCTTCAATTTCTTTTCTTTGAATGGAAGCTCGTTAATCAAATTTTTCTGTAATGAAACACAACTGTCTTTTAAAGGACAAATTGAACAATCTGGGTTTTGAGGTTTGCACATTCTCGCCCCAAATTCCATCACTGCTTGGTTATGCGTTCCTGGATCTTTTTCATCAATTAATTCTTGAGCCAACAATTTAAATTCTTTTATTCCTTTTGATGAATTTATGGCTGTTTCTATACCAAAATACCTTGCTAAAACACGATAAACATTTCCGTCAACAACTGCTGTTGGTTCATTATAACATATGGAAGCTATGGCCGATGCCGTATAATCTCCAACACCTTTTAATTTTAATAAATCTTTATAATTTGAAGGGAATTTCTCATTTAATTCGTTTACAATATATTTTGCTGAAAAATGTAAATTTCGGGCTCTTGAATAATAACCCAATCCTTGCCAAAGTTTTAAAACTTCTTCTTCTGAAGCTCTAGCTAGTTCTTTTACGGTTGGAAAATGCTCGATAAATTTTAAATAATAGCTCAATCCTTGATCTACGCGCGTTTGTTGTAAAATAATTTCGGACAACCATATATAATAAGGATTCGACACCTTTCTCCAAGGTAAATCTCTTTTATTAATTAAGTACCACTTTTTTAGTTGGTTAGAAAATTTTTTCATTTTTTTGCAAAATGCAATTATACATCTTTTAATTGATTAAATTTTAGTGAATTAACTTTTTGAAGTTGATTAATTATTCTATATTTGCCGTCTTAATTTAATAATAACATATTTAACGATAATTAAAATGACGAAAGCAGAAATCGTATCAAATATTTCAGAAAAATCTGGAATAGAAAAAGCAGATGTTTTAGCAACTGTTGAAGCGTTCATGGAAGAGGTAAAAAGTTCTTTAGAAAATGGCGATAATGTTTATTTAAGAGGTTTTGGTAGTTTTATCATTAAAACTAGAGCTGAAAAAACTGGAAGAAACATTTCAAAAAATACAACTATTAAAATCCCTGCTCACAACATACCAGCTTTTAAACCTGCAAAAGTTTTTGTAGAAGGTGTTAAAAGTAAAGTAGCCGTATAGTAGTAGGTTCAAACAATTTTATTAACAAAAATATTATTTTATTATGCCAAGTGGTAAAAAAAGAAAAAGAGCTAAAATCTCTACGCACAAACGTAAAAAAAGAGCGAGAGCTAATAGACATAAGAAGAAAAAGTAAGCTAAGCTTACTTTTTCTTTAGCATTAAAGTTCATTGAAATAAATATTTGCTTACAGGCAAATATTGTTGGGTAAATTCCTGTAAAAACTTATTATAAATCGTTTATACATATAATAATGTATAAACATAAAACCAATTCAGAGTGAAAACAGAATTAATTATAAGATCAAATTCCTCTGATATTGATTTTGCCTTATTAAAAAATGGCAGATTAACTGCTTTAAATAATGAATCTAATGGAAATAAATTTTCGGTTGGTGATATTTTTTTAGCCAAAATAGGTAAAGTATTGTCCGGTTTAAACGCCTCATTTGTAAATGTAGGTTATTCAAAAGACGGATTTTTACATTATCACGATTTAGGAGCGCAGTTAAAGTCGTTAAATAAATTTATAAATGGTGTTAGCACAGGTAAAATTAAAGATTACACTTTAAAAAACTTTCAACTAGAAAAAGACATTGATAAAAATGGAAGTATAGTTGATGCATTAAAAACAGGTCAGAATTTATTGGTTCAAATTGTAAAAGAACCAATATCTACAAAAGGACCACGAATGAGTTCTGAAATATCAATTGCTGGAAGGTATTTGGTATTAGTTCCATTTTCTGAAAGAGTATCCGTTTCACAAAAAATTATGGATCCCGATGAAAAAGAACGATTAAAAAGACTTATAAAAAGTATTAAACCTAAAGGTTTTGGAGTTATTATTAGAACTGTTGCTGAAAACAAAAAAGTAGCAGAACTAGACAGAGATCTTCAAAATTCATTAGACCGATGGGTTGCTATGTGTAAAAAAATTAGATCATCTAAATTACAACAGCGACCATTAAAAGTATTAAGTGAATTAAATAGAGCCTCTTCAATTTTAAGAGATTTGTTTAATGATTCGTTTTCGAGCATTGTAACTAATGACGAGACTATGTTTTTAGAAACTAAAGAATATCTGCAAGAAATTGCTCCAGATAAGGAAAATATTGTTTCCTTGTACAAATCGAAACTACCAATTTTTGAAAAATTTGGCATTGAACGTCAAATAAAAACATCTTTTGGACGTACAGTTTCAATGAGTAAAGGAGCATATTTAGTAATTGAACACACCGAAGCTTTACACGTTATTGATGTTAATAGCGGAAATCGCTCAAACAAAGCTATGTCTCAAGCAGATACAGCTTTAGAAGTGAATTTAATTGCTGCATCTGAAATTGCAAGGCAATTACAATTGCGCGATATGGGTGGAATAATTGTTGTCGATTTTATCGATATGCACACGGCTGAACATAGACATAAACTCTATGAACATTTAAGAACCGAAATGGCATTTGATAGAACTAAACACAAAATATTACCACCGAGTAAGTTTGGATTAGTTCAAATTACAAGACAACGTGTTCGACCAGAATTAGTGATAAAAACACAAGAGCCAAATCCTAGCAGATCTGGTGAAGTTGAAGCTCCAATAGTTTTATTAGACAAAATTGAAGCTGAACTTGATAAACTTATGGTAAGCAATGAGTATAAAAAGATAGCATTAAATGCACATCCTTTTATCGCTGCTTATTTAAAAAAAGGACTCCCATCTATCCAACAAAGATGGTTTTTAAAGTATAAAAAGTGGATTAAAATTTTACCTAGAGATGCTTACCAATATTTAAATTTCAATTTTACTAATTCAGAAGGTGAAATTGTTAAAAAATAGGCATTCACAATATCAATAAAAGTCCTGCTTCATTGCAGGGCTTTTTTTAAAACCAATACCCAACACTAAAATACCAATACTTCTCTTTCGTATCAGGTGACCATGTATAATTCAACTCAATAGGTCCTAAAAAGGTTTCTAAACCATATCCTACTAAATATCCTGATTTCGTATTTTCAAAAATCTTTCCCTCATTAAATAAATCATCCTCAACCCTAGCAACATTTGCCGCTGTAATTAAATAATTTTTTGGGAAAAATTCATATCTTAAAGTTAGCAATGATCTTAAATAAGCATTTGCGTTTAATGTTGCGTAATCGTACCCATACATTGGAACAAATGTGTTTATAAAATTATCTCCATAACCACCCAAATTATAATCTAAAACTCTATTATCATTATCACCAAGTGTAATACCTGCTTGTGACTCTAAATGAGCAGTAAGCTTATCAAAAAATGTATGAGCAACTCCAATTTTTCCTTTTAATTGTGAAAATGGTTCAAAATTATCATTGTAATCAGTTGATCCTAAATACCATTTAAAATCGGCATTAAAAAAGAATCCATTTTTTTGAAAGTAACTTTTATCATAAGTATCAATTTTTAAGAACCCAATTAAATTAAAATAATCCGATTTATCGAAATATAAACGGTCGCCCTGACCTAAAAAAACACTGTTTTCAATGGAAGAAATAGTTTCTGTAAAAGCCTTCAATCTTTTGTGTTCGGCTCCAATTCCAATGGCAAACTTTCTGCTAAAAATAGTTTGAAAATACAGTTGATTTGTAAAATCTTCATATTCCAAATTAATCTTATTTACATTCGCCTCATCAAATTTAATATTGGAATTGAAATTATTATATCGCGACTTTATACCAAAAGAAGTGTAAAATCCATTGTCGATAAAATAGTTGAAATTATATCTTAGGTTATCTCCCAAAATTAAATCGGCATACAATACATCATTTTTATAAAAAATGTGTTTAGCCGTTGTATTAATTAAGATGCCTGTTTTATATAAATGGTCATAATGAGCGCCAAATTGTAAAAAATTAGAGATTGTATTTTCTTTTACTTTAAACTTTAAGGTTGTATTCAAATACTCCGATTCAATTTTATATTGAACATTTTCAAAATTTCCAGTAGCAGATAAATTATTAATGCTTTGAATTAAACTTTTATAACTCGTTGTATCTTTCTTTTTTAAATTTAATTTTCCTAAAATATATGCTCTTGTATAATTTTTATTTCCATCAACTTCAATATCGTTAATGTGAAATTTTTTAATAGTTTTTATATTTATTTTTTCATCTTTTGAATGAGTTTGAGCATTTGCAATAGCATTCATTTCATCTCTTTTTTCTACGGCTGCATCTTCTCCTTTTTCTAAAATTTCATTAATTTTATCAAAAGACACAACAGTATATTTGCTCATATCGGGTTTAATTAATAAATCTACTTTATTGTACTTTTCTTCTAATGTTTGATACATTTGAAAGCCAACAATTTGATTTAGAATTTTTACCGCAGAATCTAGTTGTTCTTTTTCTTCTAATCCGCTTTGTATATCTACACCAATAATTATATCGGCTCCCATTGCTTTTACTTCATCTACCGGAAAATTATTTACAATTCCACCATCAGTTAGTAATTTTCCATCAATTTCAACGGGTGCTAATAATGTTGGAAACGAACCACTTGCCTTCACTGCTTCTGCTAAAAAACCGCTTTTTAAAACTTCTGGTTTTCCTGTTTCTAAATTAGTAGCAATACATAAAAAAGGAATTGGAAGTTTAGAGAAATCGTTAATATTAGCAACATGTTGTGTCAATTTGGTTAATAAATTTAACACATTCTGACCTTCAGAAATTGCATTCGGAATTCCAACTTTTTTATCTTTAATAGGCAGTGTTAATGCGTATTTTTCACCATATTCTTTTTCCTGAAAAGGTTTGGATTTTCTGGGTATATTATCGGTTAAAAGTTTTGAAAAATTAATCGCTCTTACAATAGAATCTAACTGATTTGCATTATAACCAGAAGCATATAAAGCACCTACAATAGCACCCATACTTGTGCCTCCAATATAATCTACTCGTACACCAGCTGCTTCTAGTTCTTTTAAAACGGCTACATGTGCCAAACCTTTAGCTCCACCACCGCTTAAAACCAAACCTACTTTAAAATCCTTTTTCTCACTATTTTCTTGTGAAAAAATAAAGTTTACCCCTAATAAGAAAATAAGAATAAATGTCTTTTTCATATGTTAATATTTTTTGTCATATGTAATTCGCATTTCAATATTGGTTTAAACAAAAAATACTTGGTAACGCTCATTTGATGCTACGCTTGTTTATTTTTAAAATATTCAAAAACAATATTTGCTCTATTATTACCAATAACTTTTGAAAGTTCTTCTTTCTTAGCCAATGAAACTCGTTTAACCGATTTAAAATGCCTTAACAAAGATACAACAGTTTGCCTACCAATACCCGTAATTTGCTCTAATTCATTTACTAAAGCCCTTTTACTTCTTTTATTTCTATGATGAGTAATACTAAACCTATGTGCTTCGTTTCTTAATTGTTGAATAATTTTTAAACTCTCTGATGTTTTATCTAAATACATTGGTACTGAATCTCCTGGATAGTAAATTTCTTCCAATCTTTTTGCAATTCCAATTATAGCTATTTTATTTCTTAAACCTAGCACATCTAAACTTTTTAATGAAGCTGACAATTGTCCT
>Ga0209121_10005951_pt1 | contig 10862 bp, 8 predicted proteins | sample Cruoilmetagenom3_FD_187292 | JGI IMG/M metagenome (GOLD analysis project Ga0209121, IMG submission 187292) | Oil polluted marine microbial communities from Coal Oil Point, Santa Barbara, California, USA - Sample 3 (SPAdes) (version 2) | ecosystem: Environmental > Aquatic > Marine > Oil seeps ...
AAACAGCCAAGTGCGGCATCAAAATAAAACAACACAAAGCAGGATGGGATGAAAAATATCTACAAAAAATATTGGGAATTTAGATGCGGTAGCCCTGCCATGCCCCCGAATCGGTGGCTTGCCAGGCGTCGAGATTGCCATCCTCAAAATCCGCCTCGAACACGAGTGACATTCCCCTGCCGATGCCTGTTGCGTCCGGTTCATTACATCCGGCTACCAAAACCAACAACACTGACCCTACAATAGCAATTTTCAAACAGTCTACTGCTCTCATTGTGAATTCTCCTTCTTTTTATGCAACAATTAATTTCTTTACCACTGCGCTTCAATATACGGGCCAATAGGACCTTTTGGCATGAGTTTCGGCCGGGACTTCAGAATGGCTTCGGCAACTGCGATATCAGTTTGGCGGGTAATTTTAATATTTGATGAATCTGTTTCCACTATTGTTACTTTATGGTCCAACGCTTCAACTAACTGTGCATCATCGCTGATTTTGCTCTTATCAAGGTTTTTCAGGTTTTCGTATGCCTTTTTAAGCAGGGAAGCGGAGAAAATCTGCGGTGTCTGAGCTTCGTAGAGATCGGATCTATCGACGGTTTGCGTTATAATATTATCCTTTACCTGTTTAATCGTCGCCGTAACCGGACAGGCGGGTATCGCAGCGCCGCTGTCAGCGGCGGCGGCGATAGTCGAATCTATGATTTTTTCCGTTACACAACACCGGCAGGCATCGTGAACGGCGATAAGATCGATGTCATCCTTAACAAGCTCGATCCCTTTGCTGACGGTATCGAAACGCTCGGAACCGCCCATGAAAATCTTTACATCAAAAAACTTCAGGTTAGGGCCCCATTTAACGCTCACGAGTTCCTCGTCCTCGGAAGCTATACCCAACAGAACCTGTTTTACATCGTCGCGATTGGAGAAAAGCTCTGCACTACGCAGAAAAATCGCCCTACCGGAAACATCAACAAACGCCTTCTTTCTTTTTCCCCCGAACCGGCTGCTCGCCCCGGCGGCACAAATAATCGCAGCAACGTTTTGACTCATTGCAAAGGTTCCTTATAAGTTCATCGTTATGCTTTCAATATTAATATTCAATTCCCTGTCTTGCCTGCTGGCCTTTATCGAACGGATGCTTGATATTTTTCATTTCCGTTACCAAATCGGCCAATTCAATAAGTTCAGCGGTTGCCCCCCGGCCGGTCAAAATGACTTCCACCGCAGAATCTCTCTTTTCTATAAGATCTTTGACATCTTCCAATTTAGCCAGGCCTTCCGAAAGGCAAAATACTATCTCATCAAGTATCAGCACATCGTAAAATCTTTTCTCCGCCGTCTGTGTGATTCTTTTCAGGGCATCGCTGATTGCAGCCTGCACCATAGAGACGGCTTTTTCGTCTCCCAAAGACCCGGACATATCCCACGGCACATCGAGCGTTTCGACCCTGATTCTCACAGCCCCCAATTGCAGCGCGAAACGTTCCCCGATATCGAGGGATGCAGGCTTCAGGAATTGATAGATAAGGACCTTGTTACCCTGACCGGCGGCACGCAACGCCGCTCCGAACGCTGCGGTCGTTTTGCCCTTGCCGTGGCCGGTATAAATCTGCACAAGTCCTTTTTCCAGCATAGCGGCATTATACGCATATCTTTCATAAAATAAAACGCTAAATCAAGGCACATGGAATTGTCCAGCCGAATATTATGACTTGAATGTCCTGCTATTTGCCGGAATCATTATCTTCGGAGACCGGTTCTGCGGGAAGCTCGCCGGCTATTTGGGAAGTGGGTTCGGCCATAATAGATATATCCGTGGAGTATTCTGGATAGGAAAGCGAAAAAATCTTCTTGAAGGCAAGCTTGGTCTTGTCTCGAAGCAGGTCAAGAACATAAAATTCATTCACATTTTTCAGGGCGTTATTCCGGGCTTCATCGTCAAGAGCGAGCACCTCATCCGAGCTGAAATCTTCTATAATGTCATACTTCCAGGGCACGTTTTCCGCCTTCTCCAGAGGCAGTTTATAAAACTTCCGATTGTAAATTTCGCAGCTCAGGATTCTCGGGCTCGGCAGCGATATTCGAATTTGATGCTGCGAATCATCGACTTTATAATCTAACCGGTCCAGGTCAAAACCGAGCTTCAATTTGGCCGTATACCGCAGCAGCCCTCTTTTCCAGCGAACGGTAATCAGGCTGGTCTTCTTTTGCTTGATCTCGGCGACGCCTTCGGTGATATACTCCAGAACTGCCAGTTCCGCAATCGCCTGGATGGATTTGATAAGAAACGTGCTTGTTTTTGATTCGGTCGTCGGCGTGCCGGCCAGCTTCCTGCCGATAAAAAAAGTCAGCACCCCGATTATTAAAACGCTGGTAATGTAGACGGCATCCCACATATCAGTTATCCCCGTCAAAACTGAAGAACTCTTCGGTCATAAAGCCTTGAAGCTGACTGCTTTATAATTATTCTACAGAATTTGTCGCTTCTCAAGCGATCCGATAATGTAGACGGCAAGTATTGCCTTTTAAGCAACAAAACAACTGTAAGCAAAAGCAGCGTCAAAACAAAAATTTGACCCTATAAAATGACCGATACATAATCCAGAGATTTTTCTTGAAAAATTGGCACCTAATCTGGTATAAATAGGATTGTTGGAGTCTGTGGATTATCGGTCTTCTATCAGTATAAATTTCTATCGTTTGTTTTGGCTTTGACTTTTCAATAAACGGCTTGCATCAGGCTTTTTAGAAAAGGAGGTGGTGCCAGATCACAACTCATTGTCTCGCTTGAAGATAGATGAAATATCATGAAAGTAAAAGGCATTATTAGTCACTTTAACTGAACCTTTTTGTGAAGGAGGATTATTATGTTTAGAAAACTGGTCAATTCGTTATCTCTTCTTTTAGTGCTGTGCCTGGCCGGCACGAGCACTGCCCAGAATGTCGATCCGAGCCTCGTCGGCTGGTGGACATTCGAGGATGGTTTCGGCTCGGTCGCCAAGGACCTCACTGGAAAAAGCGTCGATGCGGATATTACCGGTGATGTCTCGTGGGGGCAGGACAAACAATACGGAGGCATTCTCTTATTTGACGGAACCCTGGAAGCATGGGAATACGTCTTCATCGATGGAGACTTTAACCTTCCGTTCTATACGATCACTATGTGGTTAAGAGTAGACGGCGATACGGGGGCTCCCCAGGACATACTGTCGGCCTATGCGCCCGGCGTAGATCACGGGATTCTGCTGGAGCTTAGGCCAGAAGGCACCCTAAGATATTTGCATAGATATCCGCTGGGACTCGGGGGAGGAAGCAACATCTACACTACTACAACTTACAACGACGGTCTGTGGTATCATGTTGCGATGGTAAAAGCCGAAGGTCAGATCAGGTTGTATATTGATGGCCAGGAAGTGGGAACTGCCACTGACAACAGCGTATTCAATCCAGGTGATACATTTGGGATAGCCCTGGGGATCCTTGACCATGAAAGAGAAGGTAATGACAAAAGGTTATTATTGGGCGCAATTGATGACGTTCGTATCTATGATAGACCTATTTCGCAGGATGAGATTCAAGCGATCACGGAAACCGAGCCATGGCCTTATGCCTGGGGTCCGACTCCGGCCGATGGTGTTCTCTATCCTGATACATGGGTAACTTTAGGCTGGACGCCGGGAGCTAATGCGGTTTCACACGATGTGTATCTGGGCGATAATTTCGATGATGTGAACGAAGGTACAGGCGATACGTTCAGAGGCAACCAGACCGACGTTTTCTATATTGCCGGCTTCCCGGGATTTGCATTTCCTGACGGCTTAATTCCGGGATCAACATATTATTGGCGAATCGATGAGGTTAATGATCTGAATCCGGATAGTCCGTGGAAGGGTGATGTCTGGAGCTTCACGGTTCCCAGCAAGAAAGCCTACAAACCCGATCCCGCTATTGGGGCTAAGTTCATCGATACGAATGTGACCCTTAGCTGGACGCCAGGTTTCGGCTCAAAATTACACTATGTGTATTTTGGTGATAACTTTGACGACGTCAGCAACGCCGTCGGAGGATCTTCTCAGGGACCGACAACTTACACTCCGGGCCCTCTTGAATCGGGGAAGAGCTATTACTGGCGGATCGATGAGTTTGACGGCGCGGCCACACATACAGGGAATGTCTGGAGCTTCACAACGGCCGTTCCCGGTGGAGGTGTAAGAGCGGAGTACTTCCGTGGAACCGATTTAAACAATCACGTGCTGACCCGTATAGATCCTCAGATCAACTTCAACTGGCCGCAAGACATACCGCCGGATGATGAGCTCGGAGCGGGTTCATACTCGGTCAGATGGACAGGTGAAATCGAGGCGGCATTCACAGAAAACTATATCTTCTACACGAACAGCGCCGACGGCGTACGCCTGTGGGTGGACGGCCGGCAGCTTGTTGACAACTGGACCGACCACGATAATACCGAAAACAGCGGCAGGATCGACCTTATGGCCGGCAATGTGTACAGCCTTCAAATGGAATACTACGAAAGTGGCAACGGCGCGGTGGCGGAACTGCTCTGGTCGAGTCCATCGACGCCGGAACAGATCGTGCCGCAGGCCGCATTATCACCGCCTATTCGTGCCAGCAGCCCAAGCCCCGCCAACAGGGCAGACGGGACGAAAATGACGCCGATTCTTACCTGGAATGCTGGAGATTACGCCGCTTCTCACGAGGTTTATTTCGGCACGGATGAAGACGCCGTGAAGAATGCCACCAAGGACTCGCCCGAGTACAAAGGTGTTCAGGCAATCGGTAATGAGAGCTACGATCCTGGTAAACTTGCCTGGGCGACGTCTTACTACTGGCGCGTTGACGAGGTCAACAGCATCAATCCCGAAAGTCCGTGGGTAGGCACCCTCTGGAGCTTTACGACCGGCGATTTCCTTCTAATAGATAACTTCGAAGACTACGACGCCGGCGATAACCAGATTTGGTACGCCTGGCACGACGGGCTTGGCTATGGAGCGCCCGGAACCGAGCCATATTTTGCCGGTAACGGCACCGGCGCTGCCGTCGGTGACGAAACAACCGCTTCGTATACCGAGGAAACCATCGTTCATGACGGCCGCCAGTCAATGCCCGTTGCTTATGACAACAACAAGCAGGGCTTCTCGAAATATTCCGAAACCGAGTTTAAACTGACCGCACCTCGCGACTGGACCGAGGAAGGCGTCACGGAATTGTCAATCTGGTTCAGAGGGCTTCCGGCTTCCGTCGGCAGCTTTACCGAAGAGCCCGTCGGCACCTATACAATTACCGCTACGGGTGCAGATATTGCCGGCACCGCAGACCAGTTCCACTACGCCTATAAGACGCTCACCGGCGTCGGATCGATCGAGGCCCGTGTGCTAAGCGTAGGCGATACGGATCAGTGGGCCAAAGCCGGTGTTATGATCCGCGAGACGCTGGATGCAGGCTCGAAGTTTGCCGCCGTGTATATCACCCCCGGCATGGGATGTCGATTCCAGATGCGAAGCGATACCGACATCGCCGTAACGAGCGATAGTTCAATAGCAACTGATGAACAAATTGCGATTACCGCTCCATATTGGGTGAAGTTAGAGCGGGACATAGTGGGCAACTTCAAAGCTTACTATTCCAGCAACGGCACATCCTGGCAGGCGATGGCGTGGAATCCGCAAAATATCTCAATGGGCACGAAAGTTTATATAGGTTTAGCATTATCCGCTCACAATGCGAACGCCACCTGCGAAGCTCAATACTCCAACGTTCGGATGACCGGCAACGTCGAGGCGCTATGGGTCAGCCAGGATATCGGTATCGAGAGCAACAGTCCTGAGCCGTTGTATGTTGCGGTCTCCAACGCCGCTGGCAATCCTGCCGTAGTGAGCAACGATGATGTAAACGCATCGACAACAAACACCTGGACCGAGTGGGTTATTCCGCTACAGGCTTTTGCCGATCAGGGCATTAACCTGACCAACGTCGACAAAATCGCGATTGGACTCGGAACCAGGGGCAATATGACGATCCCCGGCGGTTCGGGCAAGATGTACTTCGATGATATTCGCCTGTACCGGCCGAGAGAAGCCGCTGCAGAATAAACGCAGTTTTTAGACGGTATACAATCAGGGCCTGTGTTAATTCGGGATATATGCCGAGTAATTCGGCAGCAGGAGATGTCTATATCGCTTATTTAAAATCCCTTTTGGGAAGGAGAATAGTTATGAGCAGGAAATTGGTTGGTTACCTTGCTTGTGTTCTGTTGCTGGGTCTGGCCGGGGGTACTGCAGTTGCTGAACTGGTTGCATACTACCCCCTGGACGAGGGCGGCGGCACTACTACCGAAGATGCTACCGGTAACGAACACGACGGGACGTTGAGAAACGGCGCAACGTGGATTAAGCCGGGATACTTCGGTGACAGTGCAATCAATTTTGACGGCAGTTCGGGCAGCAGGGTGGCCATCGGGACATGGGATCCTTCGGAGGGAACGGGCCAGTTAAGCCTTGCTCTCTGGGTCAGGTGGTCCGGCGAACAAAGCATGAGCGACCACATGGGCCTGATTGGCAAGAGAGATTCATGGGCGGAAACCGGCGCACTTAGGTGGTTCCTGGAAGTTCGACAAGATGGTCGAATCCACATGAGAAATTACAACCAGGGAGTAGCCGCTCCCATCGGCACTTTGGATCCATTTGTAAACGTATGGGCACACATAGCCGTCTCGTTCGACGGAGACATCGCCAGAATTTATCTCAACGGTGAAGAAGTCGCGTCAGGTGAGTTTTCATTACACGACAAGCCCGACGCCACTATGGGGATTGGCAGCACTCACGGCGGCACAAGCGGGACCTCGGAAGTCTTCTCCGGCGACCTGGATGAGGTGTACATATTCAACAATCCCATATCTCAGGCCCAGATACAGGAACTGGCCAATGGTATCGCCCCGACGTTTCCAAAGGCCCGCTGGCCGCAACCGGAAGATGGCGCCGCACTCAGGGATACCTGGGCGAGTCTTTCCTGGACAGCGGGAGATGGAGCAGCCTCACATGATATTTATTTAGGTGAGAGTTTCGAAGATGTCAACGAAGGCGCCGGAGATACGTTCCGGGGCAATCAGACCGGAACGTTTTTCATTGCCGGCTTTCCCGGTTATCCCTATCCGGACGGCCTTGTACCTGGCACAACGTACTACTGGCGCGTTGATGAAGTCGAGGCCGATGGTGCTACAAAGCACAAAGGCGACGTCTGGAGCTTCTTTATCTCTCCTAAGAAGGCCTATGATCCCAGTCCGAAGGATGGGGCGGGATTGATAGCAACTGATGTGACTCTTAGCTTCTCGCCCGGCTTCGGAGTGAAACTGCACCACGTTTACTTCGGCGAGAATTTTGCCGACGTGGAAGCCGGCACACCGGATACGTACAAAGGGCCGGCGGCAGTGACAAATTTTGTTCCCGGCATTCTTGAATTCAATACGAAGTACTACTGGCGAATTGATGAATTTGACGGTTTCAACACGCATAAAGGCGATGTCTGGAACTTTCAAACGGCTCCGCCCGGACTGGGAACCATTGTGCTTGAGATTTGGGATAATATTGCCGGCGGTAGTATATACGATCTGACGGACGATCCCCGCTATCCGGGCCAGCCGGACTCTACCCAATCAATAACGGAGCTTGCCTGGGATCCGGACGCGGACAATTATGGAGGCCGGATTTACGGCTGGCTTTACCCCCCTCAAACCGGGGATTATACATTCTGGGTGGCCAGTGATAATGACAGTGAATTGTGGCTGAGCACAAATGACGATCCTGAGAACGTCGGGCTGATTGCCAGTGTAGATGGCTGGACCGGCCCCAACGAGTGGGACACATATAGCTCCCAGATGTCCGAACCGGTCACATTGACAGCCGGCAGCAAATATTATGTGATGGCCATCTGGGTAGAAGGCACAGGCGGTGACCACTGCCGGGTGGCCTGGCAGGGTCCCAGCATCGAAAAACGAACGATTATTGCCGGTGATTATCTATCGCCGTACGAGCCGGTAAATGCCTACGGCCCGAATCCCGGCGATGGTGCCACGGGTGTCAAGAGAAAGCCTACTCTAATATGGAAGGCTGGAATCCAGGCTGCTTCGCACGAGATATACTTAGGAACCGATGAACAAGCCGTGCGTAATGCCACAACGGCCTCGCCCGAATACAAAGGCACCCAGAACCTTGGTTCTGAGACCTATGAACCGGATAAACTTGCGTGGGAAAGCACCTATTTCTGGCGCGTCGATGAAGTAAATAGTGTCAATCCCGACAGCCCATGGATCGGAAGTGTCTGGAGCTTCACGACGGCCGATTTTCTTACTATCGACGATTTTGAGGATTATGACTCCGACGAAAATCAGATATGGTACTCATGGCATGACGGTCTTGGCTATGGCTCACCGACGTTTCCGCCTTACTTTGCCGGTAACGGCACCGGAGCGGCGGTGGGTGATGAAACCACGCCTTCGTATACCGAAGAGACCATCGTGCACGGCGGCAACCAATCGATGCCCTTACTGTACGACAACAATAAGCAGGGCTACGCTAATTATTCAGAGGCGGAACTGACATTGGCGGACGTACGTAACTGGACCGAGGAAGGCGTAGAGGAATTGTCGCTGTGGTTCAGGGGCTATCCGGCGTCCGTTGGCAGCTTCATCGAGGGCCCGGTCGGCACCTATACAATGATCGCTTCCGGGACAGATATAACGGGTACGGCCGATGAGTTCCACTTTGCCTATAAAATGCTCTCCGGTCCGGGCTCGATTGTCGCAAAGATTGAGAGCGTGCAAAACACAAACCAGTGGGCTAAGGCCGGCGTGATGATTCGTGAAACGCTGGATCCCGGCTCGGCGCACGCTATGGCTTTTGTTACTCCCGGCCAGGGAGTTGTATTCGAGTATCGTCCCGTCGCCGGAGATAACAACCTTGGTGCGGCCGGGCAGCAAACGGGCATTACGGCACCGTACTGGGTGAAACTGGAGCGAAGCCTGTCGGGCAGCTTTACAGCTTCTCATTCTACTGACGGTTCGAGTTGGCAATCGATACCAAACACTACGATGACGAACATCCAGATGAATGCAAACGTCTACATAGGTTTGGCGGTGACGGCCCATGATGCCTCTTTGACGTGTGAGGCCGTATTCTCCAACGTTACGATTAACGGTACGGTCGATCCGCAGTGGACCAGCCAGGATATCGGTGTAGCAAGCAATGATCCTGAGCCGTTATATGTTGCAGTTTCCAATAGCACCGGCTCACCTGCTGTGGTGTACCATGATGATCCGGCCGCCGCTCAAACAGACACCTGGACCGAGTGGGTTATACCCTTGCAGGCTTTTGCCGATCAGGGCATAAACCTGGCCGACGTCGACAGGATCGCTATTGGACTCGGGACCAGGGGCAATACGACTACACCCGGAGGCTCGGGCAAGATGTACTTCGATGATATTCACCTGTACCGGCCGAGAGAAGCCGCTGCAGAATAAACACGCTTATTAGATGGAAGACAATAAAGTATTGAATCAGTTCGGGGCTTATGCCGAGTAATTCGGTATAAGCCCCGTTATTATGGGCAAAAAGTACACGAACCATAACCGCTATTGATGTTAGACCGGCTCGGACCTGATTACATAACACAACACCAACCTGATCTAAGGGAGTACGATCTACGCTGTTATCTCTCGTGTGAGTTACTTTTTTCTTGACTTTTCTGCAAAAACTGATATAATAATACTAAAATAACTTAACTGGGGTGGTCAGTGCGGCCTCGCATACCACAATTTCTTATATCCAGGAGAAAAACAGTATCTATAAAACGAGCATCCGAGCGATACCGACCACTGCATAAATCCGTTGCCTACGGCTTAGTACCGGCACATATTTGACCTCAACGGAGGGTGTGGATTACTCGATTGTGCACAGACATTCACTGGAAGCTGAACCGTTGGAAATCAGAAGAAATCACGGTATTTGAAATAAGGGGAGAATGATGAAAAGCCATTATTTTTCGATAAGGACAAGTGTGTTGACAGCCGCCACGGCGATACTTTTAGCCGTTTCACTTATGGGATGCAATGATCCAATCGTGGCTGAAATGGAAGCGGAACACATCAGGCTGGGCAACGTAGCTATGCAGGAACTTCGGCAGGGTCTGTCCGCTTATCCGCCCCGCACACAGACAGAAGTGCTCTTTCCGGCTCCGTAGACTGTCAATCCGAGCGACGGCACCGAACCATGCTTTTCATCTATGTCTCAGGCAGAATCTCGTATCCGACATTAGGCATTCCTGGATTTCCTGCGCCGGCAAATTCCACGCCTTCACCCACTTTTTCGCCGAGCGGCCGAAAGACCTTCGCGATTGGCTTCTGCGCTCGCCTCGTCGGTTTGGTCGGGCAATTTTCTTACCGGTCGCAAAAATGATACAAATTACCTCTAATTTTCTTGCAACATTGTCCCGTTGATTGTAAAGTATAAAAAATTTGTCAGAATGGTTTTCGTTTAGGAAATGAAAACATATTTGGCAGTATAAGATGTCTGTTTGCAGGGCTTTAGGCGGCGTAGCTCAGTTGGTTAGAGCATGGGATTCATAAGCCCAGGGTCGTTGGTTCGAATCCAACCGCCGCTATTGTTATATTTTGGTTTTCTGATTTTTGGATTTCCGGCGCCCCCATCGTCTAGTGGCCTAGGATATCAGGTTCTCATCCTGGAGACAGGGGTTCGACTCCCCTTGGGGGTATGTGATTAACAGCCAAGAACGCGGTTTTTAGCCCGTCTTGGCTGTTTTTATGTCTACGGGTGTCTACTGAAATC
>Ga0209121_10005952_pt1 | contig 10861 bp, 8 predicted proteins | sample Cruoilmetagenom3_FD_187292 | JGI IMG/M metagenome (GOLD analysis project Ga0209121, IMG submission 187292) | Oil polluted marine microbial communities from Coal Oil Point, Santa Barbara, California, USA - Sample 3 (SPAdes) (version 2) | ecosystem: Environmental > Aquatic > Marine > Oil seeps ...
ACGTCTGCTGGGGACATAGGTGCCCTGGCCGGCCAGTTGTACGAGAAACGTCTGGATCGCTTTGCTGCGGGCTTTGATGTAGATCCCGAAGTCGAGATAATACTCGAAGGGATTCGTCGCGAAAGCGACCTCGCCAAGCCGAAGTACGTGTATCTCCACCGGAAATGTCGACGGGTGCTTCTGCGCCTCGAATCGTTCGACCACGGCTCGATACCAGTTCATGCGGCGATAGGCATCTGTAACCGTGAGGTACCAGCGCTTCTGCTGTCGAGATTCGGGGGTGGTCTCCAGCTTCAGCTTCTCCCTCCAGACCTGGTCGTGGAGCTGCTCGGCCTCGTCTTTCGCTGTGTGGGCGTCACTCTCTGTCAGCACAGTCATCGGCAGGTCCACCCGCTCAATGTGGTGTTTCAGGACGGGAGCGCTGTTGAACTCAGACCCGATGCAACCCAGCGTCCTTTCGACGGCGTTGGCAATACGCTGGGCGATCTCCTGGCGGGGGGTACGCCCGCTCAGACACAGCATGCGTTCCTCCGCGCGCTTTCCGAAGAGCAGATGCGGGGATTGGTCACCGGCTGCGCTAGATTGAACCAGAACATAAATATCATCACCAAGGCGCCGTCGCAATTCCTCGCGGGTCTCGCACCAGTAGTCAGCGCTCAGAAAAAAGGAGTGCTCGCTGACCTGGGAGGGGCATGGCACGTTCACAATGAGCCCCGTCAGGATCCCCGCGTGATCGCGAGTGGCCAACACACCGACACTATGATCCTCGTAGCCCTCGATGTTGCGAAATTCAGGCGTGTCGGTATTGCCATACATGGTGGATGCGCCGTCCCTGTCCACCCAACGTCGATTGCGGCCGATGACTGCGTAATCCTGTCCGAAAGCAACCTCTCCGGGCAGGCGAGAATCCCATGCGTCGGCAATGGTCCCGACAATTCGCTCGACAGCAAAATCAACGTACTCCTCAACGGACAAGGCGTCCAGCTCTACGCCCGCGCCCTTGGAGGCGAGGCCGCTTTTGGAGGTCGATGTGCGCACCTCCGGCCCCGTGTGCGTGTGTGTGGCATTGAGGATGATCTTCATCGGGTCGAGTCCTGGACACAGTGCTGCCACGCGCGAACGGACCGCGTCACGTAGAGCGTCCGCGATGCAGACAAAGTCGCAGCTGACCATGACCGCGTGATCGCTTCCCACGTCAAGCGCCAAGGCCGTTGCCGTGATGGGGTCCGCGATCCCTTCAGAGACGCGAGCATAGAACTGTCCGGCAATGAGCACCGCCCCTTCCGGTGTCAGATCGCCCTCAGCCCAGCCAATCCTCAGATGTGCCATAGTTCTCCCCTGCATCTGCTTGTTTGTTGATCAGGTGGCGCATAGGCCACCTGCGGGTTACGCAGTAAACATAAGTGGCCCCCATGTATTCTGTCCATTTCGTGGTTTATGCATGGGGGGCACCAAACTACACTTGTGTTCTCAGTCGTGGGCCCAAAGCGGTTCGCAACTCGTTGGATTAGGCACTCCCCCCTGAGCCAGGCTGGTCATGGCCTGTGGCAACAATGCCGGCTCGCATTCTCAATTGGTTGTTGTGAATCGATGATTGTGGTCTCCGACAGCGGCCGTTAGTATCAACGAGCGGATGCTACTCATCCCACCCTCGATGCGCGGTAGCATCCTCGTCCACCCAATCTTCCTCCTCCCAGGTCATCCCCTGGCGGCCGGGAACCTTCCTGGTCGGCCCTGGCTTGTAGATAGAACACGATTTGGGGCCGTAGCAGAAGGTCTCGTACCGGTAGCGCTTCTTAGAGGGGTCCCACTGATCGATGATCATCGTCACCGGCATCCGGCAGCCCCACAGGCAACTCCTGCACCGGGCCGTGTACGTGCGTGCTGCCAGGCGACGGTGGCCGCGGGCGCGGTATGTCGCCAGATCAGGGGGCACGCCGTGCCAGGGAGGGGGCGTATCCGTACATGATCCCCGTGTCAACACCTTGAGCTTGCTGACTCGATAGAATTCCACCGGTTCCCTGCGCGGATCGGCAACCGGAACCGCTTCGCCGGAGAGCTCAACACCGACCTGGAACTGGTGCTTCGCCTGGGCAACCTTGCCTATTCCCACCGAGAACTCTCGCTCCTCGCCGCCGACAATGCCATTGAGGAAAAGACAATAGCCTGAATAGCTATGATGACGTTGGTCGAATGAGCGCGTGAGACCGATGCGCGGCTGGACGGAGATGACGCGGCCGGCCCATCTGACTTTGTCCATGGATACCTCCTTCACTTCCTTTCTGAACTACACTACTCTATGTAGAGGGCCACCTAGAGTTTCCCTGCGTCCGATTAGGGAGTGGCGGCAGGGCCAGCGATGGGCGCTGCCGACAAAGGCCTGGGCAAGCGCGCCAGACTCTATGCCACGACTCCTTACACATGCTCGCCGATCGCCGGTGAACATCTCACCGGCCTCGCAGGCTCGGCGACCCGTGCCTTATCACTCACATAGCTGTGCGGTCTTGGTGAAAGCCACCTTGATTTCCTGGCTCCCCAGCAACCCAATGATGGCGATGCTCCTGTCCTCTTCCGGAATGTAGTCGGAGAAATTGCTGCCCACATCGCTCAGCGAGACCATGCCGTCTTCCTCTTCAACCACGTCCAGGCTGACGCGATCCAAGGACGGAATCTCTATTCCATCAAGAACCAGTGTCTCGTGACAAGAATTGTCCACCTCCAGCACTCCGCCATTGCAGTTGTTCACCGTGATGACCAAACACTCGTTCTGGGGCTCTACGTTCAAATCCAGAATGGCTGTTTTCCCGAAGCAGCCGCCCATTGTTGGAAAACCAATAGATCTGATACATCCTGGTGCCGGACTGTCCTTTGTAACGATGCAACTACTCAGCAGAAGGGCAAGCAGTACGACTATGATCGATATCGTTGGTTTTGCAGATCTTGAGGGTTGCACACATTTCTCCTTATGTGAAGTGCCGGCGGGCCCGCCTCAGACGGGGCCACGCCCGTTGCACGTCGGGTGAGTTATCACCACTGCTCAACAACCGGGACGAAAATGACGTTCTTGAACAAGGTGCGTTTTGGCTGTGCCAGGATGTAGGCAATAAGGTCCGCGACTTCTTCCGACCGGATCATGGTACCTTTGTCGTAAGGATATGGGTTTTCGTCATTCCACAGCGGGGTGTCGATGCCGCCCGGGCACAGGGCCGTCACCAGAACCCCGTCACGCCTGACCATCTCTCCCAGGGCCTCGGAGAAGGCGACGACGCCGTGCTTCGATGCGGCATATAGACCGTCCCCCCCCTTCGCAGATATGTCCACGCCGGCGATGGAGGCCACATTCACGATATGCCCGCCGCCGTTCTCTCGCATTGACGGCAACGCCGCAAAGGTACAGTAGAGGGTGCCCTTCAGGTTCGTGTCGATGATGCGGTCGATCGTGGCGACGTCAACCGGCCGACCCCCGGATGTAACGCCGGCGTTATTGACCAGTACATCGATCCTTCCGTGGTCCTCCAGGATTTTGGCGAAGGTCCGTTCCACTTGCTTGGAATCGGAGACGTCGGTTGGGTATGGGACTATCCTCCCTGCTGCCTCCATCGCCAACTCATCCAGTTTGTCTACGCTGCGCGCCAGAGCACACACTGAATACCCCTCGCCGGCAAAACGCAAGGCGGTTGCCCTGCCGACGCCTGTACTCGCTCCGGTAATCACCATGGTGCGCATACTTACCTCCTTTTTCTAGGTGAACGCTCTATCACATTGTGGGCCGTCCAACGTGAGCATCCGCGGTGCGCAGCCGCGCGTCCGTGGCGTGCTGTTGTCGGGCCTACTCCCTTCGCGGCCACGCGTCAGGCGTGAACTCCCATCCAATCTGCCCGCATACCTCCTGCCAGAGGGAGGACATCTCCCGGGAATGTATCACGGGTAGATAGCCGAGGTTCAGGTAGGTCTCTACTGCGGGCAGACGGTAGTACTCGGTGTGAAGCTGTATCTGTGAGTAACCCGCGTGCAAGAAGCGGGCGGTGACATGGGCTGTCAGAGAGTACCCGAGACGGTGGCCCCGGTGGCAGGGATCACACGCCAGCCAGCCAACATCCCCGGTGAAGGGTGTGCTGCCAGAGTAGTTGTGGAGGCACATCGCCGTGCCGACAATGCTTTCGGATGCTCTCTCCACCGCAAAGAACCATCCGTCGGGGATGATCCTGGCCATGTTGTACCGAAGCTTCTCGTCATCCCAGGGATCGAAATCCATCTTCGCCATCAGAGAGAGGAAGTCGGCCTCATCACCAGGTTGATAGGTCCGAATGACGTACCCTGGGGCCGTGTTCGGTTCGAGTGCTGCCCCGAGCCTGTCCGGCGGCCAAATCATATGTAGCTGTGGTTTTTCTGGGTATTTGGTCATTGTTCACGCTCAGGACTCGGCGGCCAATGCTCGTATTCTCAAACAGGCGGATGGAAGCAGGGTTTCTCGTTATCGTAGCATTCCTTTGCCCAAACTATGCTTCTGCAGAACTCCTCCGTATAGATGTGATTCCTGGTGACGATGAAGAAAGACTCTGTGGAGGTGTACAAGTTTCGCACACTCCAAGGGCCTTGCGCGCAGTGATCTTTGTGGTGTCTCGTTGCAGAACTAGTCAGCAGTGTATCTCAGTTTCGCTCCGTAAGCAAAGTGCAGCTGCTTGCGCAGTGGTGAGGCGCAGCCGGAAGCCCCCTTCTCCAGCTTCACCCCTTCCGTTGCCGCTTTCACCAACCTCGCTACCATCAATTCCTCCGCCAACGTTACCATGTTCACCGACCTCACTGCCCCACATGGTGTTTCCTTCGCCGGTCCCGGTATCCCTTGAACAGCCGCTAATAGCTGCAGTGGCTACAAGGGCCATCAGCGTCAACACCAGGATGATCTTCGTTTTCGGCCATTTCGGCTCTCCCACAGTCTCACCTCATTCGGGTTACTGATTGTGAGGGGGACATCCCCCATTGCGACCGATTATGGGGGTGAAATGTCGCACACATGTGTCAAGCTAAGACACAATCGCACCGCAGCTGAGCTAGGTGTCCCTATGTGTAGAAGCGCATCGGATGAGTTATTGGCAAGAGTCAGGACGATGTCCTACAAGTAGCCGTGGAGCGCTGTTATGGGTACTCGCGGGTGCCTGCACGCGGATGCAAACTAACAGTTTGCACTACGCAGAGTTCAGCATCTCTGAGTGCCTCTCCTATTCCGTCGGCGGAGTATAGGGGTGGCGGTCTCTGGCAGACGACGGTACCACCGCTCCAAACTTGGTTCACCGCAGTGGTACTCCATAGCGTATGCATAAGGCAAACTAGTGTAAATCCGCCGAGTGTGCCAAACTGCTGCCCTGGTGACGCCATCGACCCGGGACCCTGCCCTCAGCTCCTTCCGTCGCCGACGTGCTTGACTTGCAGTTCTGCCACCGACTGTCCTGACTCACCAGAGGGGGTGCGTGTGAACGAAGTGAACTCCGACGTAGTTGACCTCTCTACAATGGAATCGATCTACGAGACGTACAGTGATCAGCCGGGGGCTCTGATCCCCATATTGCAGAAGGCGCAGGATGTCTATGGTTTCCTGCCGCCAGAGGTCCTGCAGTGGATTGCCGACCCCTTGGATATCGCCCTGGGTAAGGTCTGCGGTGTGGTGACTTTCTACTCACAGTTCTATCTGGAGGGCCGCGGCAAGCACGTGCTTAAGCTGTGCGACGGCACCGCCTGTCACGTGAAGGGCGCGCAGACATTGGTCTCGGCTGTTGAGGAAGAGTATCATATCCGGCCCGGTGAGACGACCGAGGACGGCGAGTTGACCCTGGAGGTCGTCTACTGTCTGGGGTCGTGTGCCCTGGCGCCTGTGGCGGTGCTTGACGGCGAGATTATGGGGCGGGTGCAGCAGGATGGGCTGCTGGCTGCAGTGAAGAAGCGGTTGGCGTCGGCGCCAGGCCCTGTTGGTCAAGGAGAGCCCCATGGCATTGAGTGAGATGAGTCGTCTGGACGCCAGACGAGAGCAGGCAAAGCAGCATTGGCAGGAGAGATTGAGCGCCGATCTCTACATTACGATCGGTGTGGGGACGTGTGGCTATGCCGCCGGTGCGGCCCAAAGCCTGGACGCGATCCGTGCGGAGCTTGAGAAGCGCAATCTGCAGGCCACGATCAAGGAGGTGGGCTGTGTTGGGATGTGCTCCTACGAGCCGATGGTCGAGCTGCAGGCGAAGGGGCGCCCTCGCCTGAACTACGGGATGGCCACGGCGAGCGTTATCCCCGAGATCTTCGCCGCGTATTTCGAGGACGCGCCCTTGGTCACCGGTGTGATTGTCGGGCAGGTGCAAGACACCGCCACCTGTCTTGCGGCAGGGACACTGCACTCCTTGACTTTCGTGGATCCTGAGCGCGGCGAGGTCATCCCTTTCCAGCACAAGCAGCATCGCGTTGTTCTGAGCAACTGTGGCTTGATCGACCCGGAGTGCCTTGATGATTATCTGGCTCTCGATGGTTATACTGCGCTGTCTGTCGTGTTGTCGGATATGACGCCGGAAGCCGTGATCGACGAGATCACAGCCTCCGGCCTCCGCGGGCGCGGTGGTGCCGGTTTCCCTGCCGGGGTCAAGTGGCGTTATGCGCGGGCAACCCAGAACTGGCCCAAGTATGTGATCTGCAACGCCGATGAAGGGGACCCCGGCGCGTTCATGGACCGCTCTGCGCTTGAGGGCGATCCTCACTCCTTGATCGAGGGCGTGATCATTGCCGGCTACGCCATTGGGGCGCAGCATGGGTACCTCTCCTGCCGGGCCGAGTATCCTCTGGCTATCCGGCGACTGGGGATCGCGCTGGCACAGGCGCGTGAGCTGGGCTTGCTGGGAGCGAACATTCTCGGTACTGACTTCGACTTTGATATCACGATCAAGGAGGGCGCCGGCGCTTTTGTCTGTGGGGAGGAGACAGCCCTGATGGCCTCCATCGAGGGGGAACGAGGGCAACCTCGCCCGCGCGCGCCGTATCCTGCCGTTGCCGGGCTCTGGAACCAGCCTAGCAACGTGAACAATGTGAAAAGCTACGCTTATGTTCCTCGGATTATCCGTCTTGGTGCTGATTGTTTCAAGTCCCTGGGGACGTCCTCGTCCCCAGGGATCGCGGTCTTTGCCCTGACCGGTATGGTGAACCGCCCGGGCCTGATTGAGGTGCCGATGGGTATCACGTTGCGCGAGATCGTCTACGATCTGGGCGGCGGCGTCCCTGACGGGCGGAAATTCAAAGCGGTGCAGACAGGAGGTCCCCTAGGGGGATGTCTGCCGGAGGAATACCTGGACACACCGGTCGACTTTGACTCACTCCGGGCTGCCGATGCGGTCATGGGGTCGGGAGGCATGGTCGTTATCGACGAGACTACGTGTATCGTGCAGTTTGCCAAATACTTCGCGCAGTTCGTGTGTGATGAGAGCTGTGGCAAATGCCCACCGTGTCGTATCGGCAGCACCCGTATGCGCGAGCTGTTAGAGCGTATCACGATCGGTCAGGGCAAGTTGGAGGATCTGGATGAGATCCGACGATTGGCAACCGGCATGCGGCAGGCCTCGCTATGCGCTCTGGGCCAGCTGGCACCCGATCCGGTGCTGTCGACGCTGCGGCACTTTGAGGACGAGTATCGCGCGCACATTGTGGAGCACCGCTGCCCGGCCGGCCAGTGCCGGGAGCTGCTCTCGTATACCATCGATCCAGACAAATGCGTTGGATGCACCATGTGTGCGCGCAGTTGTCCCGTCAATGCGGTCGCCGGCGAAAGACGCCAAGTACACGTGATCGACCAGGCGGTGTGTATCAAGTGTGGAACGTGCTACACGGTGTGCAAGTTCGATGCCGTGGTCGTTAGATAGCCGGAGGGGTATGCTATGAGTGTGAACCTGACCATCAACGGCATGCAGGTATCTGCGCCGGAGGAGAGCACGATTCTGGAGGCAGCTGAGGCTGCGGGTGTCATCATTCCGACCCTTTGCCACCATCCTGATCTGACGGACGTGGGCGCGTGTCGGATGTGTGTAGTTTCAGTCGAAGGTGCCCGAGGACTGCAGACCGCGTGCACGACACCGGCCGTCGAAGGGATGGTGGTTGAGACCGAGAGCACGGAGGCGCGGGAGGCGCGCACCTTCGTGCTGGAGATGCTGCTGACCGATCATCCCAACGACTGCATGACCTGTGAGGCTGACGGCGACTGCGAACTGCAGCGCTGGGTCTACGAATACGATGTTGCGTTCCCGGACCATCAGGGCATCCGCCACGACACTCCGATCGGCGCAGATCCGAGCCCCGTGATCTTGGTCGATATGAACAAGTGTATCCTTTGCGGCCTCTGTGTCCGTGCCTGCTCCGAGGTGCAGGTCCACGACATCTGGAACTTCTCCCAGCGGGGTTTCACCACCATCGTGGTGGCCGGGGCGAACCAGACGCTGCAGGAGGCCGGGTGTCTCTCCTGCGGGACCTGCGTGGCCTATTGTCCGGTCGGCGCGCTCTTCGATCGGCCTTCTCAGGGGTGGGGCCGTGCAATCCACCAGAAAAAGGTGCGCACGACGTGCAACTACTGTGGTGTGGGATGCCAGTTCGATCTCAACGTCAACATTCACACCGGCAAGATTACGCGGGTCACTGCAACGCCTGAGGCGCCGGTGAACGGGATGGCGCTTTGCGTCAAGGGACGTTACGGGTACGATTTCATCCACAGCGAGGCACGGCTGACCACGCCCTTGATCCGGGATGCATCCGTGGTTGAGGGGCGTTTCCCCGGCTTTCGCGAGGCGACCTGGGACGAAGCGGTGGCTTTGGTAGCCGAGTCATTGGTCCACTGGCGGGATACCTGCGGCCCGGAGAGCGTGGGGTATTTCTCGTCCGCCAAGTGCACCAATGAAGAGAACTACCTGATGCAGAAGATCTCACGTGCTGTGAGCAAGACCAACAACGTCGATCACTGCGCACGTCTGTGTCATTCCTCCACCGTCGCGGGGTTGGCGACGGCGTTGGGCAGCGGTGCGATGACCAACTCGATCGCAGATGCGACGGAGGAGGCCAAGCTCTACTTCGTTGCCGGCTCCAACACCACCGAACAGCACCCCGTGATCGGCAGGAAGATGCTCAAGATGATCCGTGAGAAAGGTACCAAGCTGATCGTCGCCGACCCACGCCGGATCGAGCTGTGTGATGCTGCTGTGCTGCACCTGCAGCAGCGCCCGGGCACCGACGTGGCCCTCTTCAACGGTATTATGTACGAGATCCTGGCGAACGGCTGGGAGGACAGGGCCTATATCGACGCGCGCACCGAGAACTTCGACGTGTTCCGGGAGATGGTGATGATGTTCCCGCCGGAGCGCGCCGCCGAGATCACCGGGGTGCCTGCGGACAAGATCAGGGAGGCGGCCCGGCTGCTTGCGGAGAACAAGCCGGCGGCTGTCTTCTGGGCGATGGGCATCACGCAGCATACCACCGGCACGATGAATGTGATGACGCTGGCCAACCTGCAGATGCTGCTGGGCAATATCGGCGTGCCCGGCGGCGGTGTGAATCCCCTACGGGGCCAGAACAATGTGCAGGGCGCCTGTGACGTGGGCGCGCTCTCGAACGTCTATCCCGGGTACCAACGGGTGACCGATCCGACACACAAGGCGAAATTCGAGGAAGCCTGGGGCGTTGAGGGACTCTCGGATAAGGTTGGCCTCACGATTGTGGAGATGATCAACGCAGCGCATACAGGCGATCTGAAAGCGCTGTACGTGATGGCCGAGAATCCGATGACCTCCGATCCCGATCTCAACCACGTCCGCGAGGCGCTGGAGCGGTTGGATTTCCTGGTGGTGCAGGACATCTTCATGACCGAGACCGCCAAGTTTGCCGACGTCATTCTGCCCGGCGCCTGCTTTGCCGAGAAGGACGGGACCTTTACTAATACGGAGCGCCGCATTCAGCGCATCCGCAAGGCAGTGGATCCGCCCGGCGTCGCCCGACCGGACTGGGAGATCCTGTGCGATGTGGCGACGGCGATGGGGTATCCGATGGCCTATCCATCACCTGCCGCGATCCAGGACGAAATCGCCGCGGTGACGCCCATCTATGGCGGTGTGCGTTATTGGCGTCTGGATGCCGGCGAGTCGCTGCAGTGGCCTGTGACCGATGATGCGCACCCTGGCACGCCCATTCTGCACGTGGGTACGTTCACGCGCGGCAAAGGACTCTTTACCGCCAACGATCACGTCGAACCGCAGGAGTGCCCCACGGTTGAGTACCCGTTCACGATGACGACGGGCCGGGTGCTCTACCATTGGCACGGTGGTGCGCAGACGCGGCGCTCTCAACCCCTGATGGCGCTCTCTCCTGAGCCACTGGTCGAGCTACACCCTGATGATGCCAGCCGGCTGGGCATCGCTGAAGGCGACAAGATCCGGGTGACCTCGCGCAGGGGTGACTTCATCGCTCGGGCGTGGTTGACGGACCGCGTGGCCCTCGGCTTGATCTTTGGCACTTTCCATTTCCCAGAGGGCAACGTCAACTGGGCGACAGGCGCGTTCCTGGATCCCCAGGCGAAGATCCCTGAGTATAAGGTGAGCGCCGTCCGGGTGGAGAAGGTGGAGGGGTAGGGGTAGCGTGAACTCCCCTTGACGGGGACAAGTTGTTAGTTCGCGCCCTTCAACACCAAACCAACCGCGAATCACGCGAATCTTCGCGAAGCAGGAGACTGAACCATAGATCGACCGGACACCAGTGATCCCGCGGGTTCTATGCGCAAGTGTATCGTTGATCCGTTGAGGGTGATGGCTTTGTGAAGCCATGACCGAACCGACGTACAGCGGCATCATCCTTGCCGGCG
>Ga0209121_10005954_pt1 | contig 10860 bp, 8 predicted proteins | sample Cruoilmetagenom3_FD_187292 | JGI IMG/M metagenome (GOLD analysis project Ga0209121, IMG submission 187292) | Oil polluted marine microbial communities from Coal Oil Point, Santa Barbara, California, USA - Sample 3 (SPAdes) (version 2) | ecosystem: Environmental > Aquatic > Marine > Oil seeps ...
AAACTAATACATTCTCTTCCCAATACAGAGGGCATGAAGAATGAAGTAATTATAATGCGTTGTCATAGAAATCCGTACGATAGTGCAATGATAACAGCCGGAGCTAAATTTATAGAAATTGGAAATGCTATAGAGAAAACTCAGCCTTGGGAATTAGATGCTGCGATAGGAGAAAAAACAGCTGCAGTAGCATTTTTTGTCCAATCAGAAATGCTTCAAGCTTCTCTTTCTTTGGCAGAAGTTCTTGATATTGCGCATAAACATAATATTCCTGTAATAGTTGATGCCGCAGCAGAGCTACCCCCTGTTAATAATTTACAGAAATTTATTAGAATGGGGGCAGATGTTGTTTTGTTTAGTGGGGGGAAAGATATTCGTGGACCCCAATCTTCTGGGATAATGTTAGGGAAAAGTAATATTATCGATAATTGTCGTCTAATTAGCTATCCTCATCATGCTATTGGAAGACCAATGAAATTAGATAAGGAAACTATTATGGGTTTAATTACTGCAATTGAATTATACCTAAAGGAAGATCACCAAGCACGAATGGAAAAATGGAAAGAACAAGTACAGAAGATAGTAAAAGAATTGAGTCCATTACCTGGACTTAAAATTTCCCAAGGATTACCTACCCGACCTTTAACCCAGCCAGCGATAATACCTCGCGTTTTTATTAAATTTGATAAAAATATTTTAAGAATAACGAAAGAAAGTGTTGCGCAAAGCTTGTATCAAGGGGATCCTCCTATAGCAGTTATAGCTGATAAAAAGTATCTTATTGTCAATCCCCATATGTTAGAAAAAGGGGATGAAGATATTATAATTGAAGAGATAAAAAAAATAGTCAAAGATAGAATATAGTTTTAAAATAAATAATTAAAAACTCAATTTTAAAAGTTCAGTGTTTATGCCTATATTTTTAATAAATTTGTAAGAAATTTTAAATTTGTATAAATAGCTTAATTTTTATTATTTAAGTAAATTAAAAATTTCTTCAAACTTTAACAAAATTAAGTTGAGGAAGAATTCAAATTATTCCCATGAAAACACTTGGTAGGTAAGGGTTTTGAATTTTGTGAAAACCGAAAGTAAATAATAAGGAGGTATAAAAGTGCAAATCGAAGCAAAAATAAAAAAACTAGGTTTAAATTTACCAAAAGTGCCTAAACCAGTTGCTGAATATATTCCCGCAAAAATAGTTGGTGATTTAGTTTTTTGTTCAGGTCAAGGCCCACTAAAAGAAGGAGTATCTGTTTATATCGGGAAATTAGGTAAAGAATTAACTTTAAAAGAAGGATATGAGGCTGCAAAAATATGTGCAATTAATTGTTTATCAGCAGTAAAATCAGTTATTGGTTCTTTAGACAGAATAGATGAAATTGTAGAAATTAGGGGATTTGTTAATAGCGCTCCTGAATTTACAAGACAACCAGAAGTGATAAATGGTGCCTCCGAGTTACTAGTCAAGTTATTTGGTGAAAAAGGCAAGCATGCTCGGTTAGCTTTAGGAACTTCAATTTTGCCAAGCAACATTCCTGTAGAATTAGAGATGATAGTAAAAGTTAAAAATTCTACTAAAAAATTTAAAGAATAGTAAGTATCGAATAAAAACATAAAACGGAAAATTTGAAACAAAATATAATTAGATAATAAATAGTTATGTTTGATAAAAAAGATGTATTACAGTAAACAATACTAAATAGCTAAAAAACTTTTGAACTTATTTTAAAGATGTTTTATATTTCTTAACACACATTAATATATATTATTTTAAAGTTGTTTAAGTGATTAAGATTTATAAAACGAGAAAGGAGGTGATATATTGAAACGACATTAATGTAATTAGGAAGTTTAAGTTCGATGATCTTAAAAAATTAAAAAAATTTTGGAAAAGGAGGATGATTTATAATTATGAAATTACTTTATCAAAAAAAAATATTGTGTATAACTTTCATTATTGTAGGGCTAATGATTATTGCAAATATAACTGTATTTGCTGATGTAACAATTAAATACGCAAATTGGCAATGGTTAGAAATAGGTAGATCAGATATTCTTCAAAGTTTTGTTGATCGATTTGAGGTAGAGAATCCTGGAATAAAAATTGAAAAAGTACCTACCCCATACTCTGCCTATAATGATGCTTTATCTACTTCATTTGAGGCAGGAGGAGGGCCCGACGTATTTTTTATTCAGGATATGGCTTTAGTTTCTTGGATAGATAAGGAATACTTAGAACCTCTAGATAATTGGATAACATTAAAAGATTATGCTAAAGATTTCCCTCCTCAACAAATTACAGGAGAAAAAAATGGGAAAACCTATGCAATAATTTATGAAGGATTTCCATATGGTGCTTTGATTTACAATAAAGTTTTATTAGATAAAGCAAATGTAGATGTACCAAAAACACCAGATGAATTGTTAAGGGTTTCCGATGCTATATATGAAGCTACTGGGAAGACAGGTCTGGCTCATCCAACAAACTTTGCTAATCCTTCATATATTATGCAAGGAGGAATGATTGTTATTGAAGGATTTGGAGGAAGAATTGTTAAGGATGGAAAATTTGCAGTTAAAGAACCAGAATTTATAAAAGGTGTTGAGTTTCTAAAAGAAATTTACAATCTTAAATCACACCCTGCGGGTATGGAATTTGGTTTACAGAGACAACAATTTTTAGATGGCGAAGCAGCTATGGTAATGGACGGAAGCTATTGGCCAGGCATTTGTAAAGCAGCTAGCGAAGAATTATATAAAAATATTGGTGTTGCAAGGCTTCCATTTCCAGATCTAGCAAGTCCTTTTGAGACTAACTGGTATGCTATTAATGCTCAATCGTCAAAATCCAAAAAAGAAGCAGCTGCAAAATTTATACAATTTTTACTTAAACCAGAACAGGCGAATAAGTGGGCGATAATATCTGGTATACCTGGTTTAAAATTCACATATAACGCTGTTGAAAAAGAAAATCCCTGGTTCAAAGTTTATGCCGAAGTATCCCCGTATGGTATAGTAAGAACATTATCGGGGCATGAAAGTGATACACCGGAAATTAGAAGAATAGTAGCTGATTCAATATCTTTCGCTATGAGTGGAAAAGTAACCCCCAAGGAGGCTATGAATAAATTACAAGAAGATCTTGAAAAACGTTTTGGGAAATAACATAAATAATTAATCAAAGATTAAGAACTTATTATCGTTGCTGAAAGCAATCGGGAATAAGTTCTTAATCTTTTAATTAAACAGAAAATTATTCCCAATATTAATATAAAATTTGTTGTTAAAATTATACAAAGAAGGTAAGTGAGATTATAATTTTAAACCGTACAAGAGATACTGTATAAAATAATATGATAAAACATAAAAAATAAATATTAAAAATTAGAAAAAAATGTATTAATTGTCTTTAAAAAAAAGAAGTTCGCGTTCGGTAAATTTGCTATTTCTTTAGACTAAATAGTCAGCTATTAGCAAAAAACAAAAAATATTTAGTTTTTTTCGATGGCGAGGATGAACCCGTAACAGGGACGAACAAGGCTTATGCTTGAATTGGAGAACTTCTTACCATCGTTAAAGTAAAAATATTGATAAAGAGCACCACAGACTTGTAGATAGAGCTATAGTGTACTTTGGTTTTAGTTTTTACATTATTTGATTTTAATGAATGGCCATTTTTTATGATAATTAACTAGAATTTTTTCCAATCTAATTTATAGCAGTATCAAAGGTGGCTTTAACCAGAGCTTTTGGGTGGACAGAGAGTTCAAATAATTAGGATGTCTTTCTTTAAAATTATCTTTTGGAAAAACATCGGAATTACGATTGGATAATAAGCCTCCTAGAAGACATTGAATAATTTGCTATACTTAAAGATGTGTGAGCTTATTTAGGGCAGATTCATGCAAAAAAACGAATAGTGTTTTTGCTTAACTTATCTCCTTTATTGTAGTAGACTAAGCCCTACTAAAAGAAATAGAAGAAAGCAAGTCAGTTTCGCAAAAACATTTGAGAACAAAAAGATTAAGAAAAAAGTAGTAAATTATTTTGATATACTATACAAAAATTTAGGAGGAAAAATGAGATTAAATATTAGCATACTAACTAATTTTATTAATAAATGTAGACAGTTTACTAAAAAAGAAAAATATTTTCCTTATTTATTTGATTCCTTAATCATGGTTGTCATTTTATTTTTATTTATATATCCTCTATTTTATTGTATTGCAAAAAGTTTTTTTGTTAATGATAAATTTGTATTAAATAATTATATAAAATTGGTGTCAGACAGTATTTTTTTAAACTCTATTGTAATTACATTTTTGTATGTTTTATTTTATACATTTGGAATAATGTTAATAGGATTTATAACCGCTTTCACAGTTGATAAAAGCGAACAATTAAATCTTCCTGGAGCAAAAGTTTTTAGTGCGTTTATTACTTTACCTTATGCTATTCCTGATGTAGCAGCCTCTCTAGTTTGGCTATGGATGTTGAATCCACGACGAGGTATTATTAACTATTTGTTGTCATATGTAGTAAAATCTGAAATAGGGTGGCTAACTAATAGTGATTTAGCATTAGTAAGCGTGTTGCTTGTAAGTATATGGCGTTTATTTCCTATGCATACTCTGATTATATTAGCAGCTTTTCGAACAGTTCCTATAAATTTATATGAAGCAGCAAGTCTAGATGGAGCTTCTGCTTTTCAGCAGTTTTTCTATGTAACCTTACCACATATTTCGAATATAATAAAATTTCTTTTACTTTTGACTATAGTTTGGAGTTTCAAGCGTTTTACTATAATATGGTTTCTAACAAGAGGAGGACCAATGCATGCTACCGAAACTTTATCAATTATGATTTTTAAAGAAGCGTTTAAATTTTTTAATAGAAATTATGCTTCATCAATTTCAGTTATCTTGTTGGTGATAGTTGGTACTGTATCAATATTTTTATTAAGACATTTACGAGTTCAAGATGGTAAAGAAGGAGTTTAAATTAATGCAGAAATTTAAAACATTAAATCTGTATCTGTATGCGATGATATTTTTAATGATAATCGTAATTGCCTTTCCCCTCTATTGGATGGTATTGACATCATTTCAACCTACAACTCAGGCTACGAGTTATCCTCCCTTCTTATTTTTTAAGAGTTTTTCTTTAGAAAAGATAAAATGGGTTATAACTAACACGAAAATAATTAAATGGATAATGAATTCATTGCTAGTATCTTTGGGTGTAGTCTTTATGAATCTTTTGGTCTCAGTACCCGCAGCATACTCAATAGCTAAATTTCGAATAAAGTTTAACAATATATTACTTTTAGTAGTGCTTGTAACTCAGATGATACCTCAAGCTATTATGGTAGTTCCATTGTTTGAAATATTTAAATCCATTAATTTAATCAATAATTTATTTTCTGTAATATTAGCTAATATTATTCTTACATTGCCATTAGGCACATGGATTTTGATAGGATTTTTCGAAAATATACCTTCAGAAATTGAGGAAGCTGCAGTTATTGATGGGGCTTCAAGGACAATGTTATTTTTTAAAATAAGTTTACCTTTAACTTATCCTGCAATGATTACAGTCGCAATTATCACCTTTTTTGATGCTTGGAACGAGTATATGTATGGCTATACATTTATATATAATCAAGATAAGTGGGTAGGAACAGTTGGTGTAGCATCGTTTATTGGTCAGTTTTTAACGGATTGGCAAGCTATAATGACATCATCTTTATTATTTTCATTCATGCCAATGATAGTCTATATTTTTTTTCGAAAATATATTGTTAGAGGTGTGTCAGAAGGATTCGCAAAGGGATAATTTTTTGAATTTTATTAATTCTAAGTTGCGTATTTTATGTTTTGTTGGTTTTTATTCAATATAAAGTATGTTTAATTAACTATATTTCATATAAAATGCTATATATGGGCCACATTAATTTTAGGTTTAACCAAGAAGTTTTATCGGGGTTAGTAAATTTAATGATTAAAAATTTATTTTTAGTATATTATAAAAGGATTGATGAATCAAATGAAATTCATATTAATTTGTGAAAATTGCCAAAAAAAATTTCAACCTGAATCTGGTTATTATGTCTGTCCAATTTGCAATGGTAGACTTAAAATTATTTATAAAAAAGACAATAGATTTGTTGAAAATTATCCTAAAATATTTAGTGGAATGTGGAAATATTATTGTTATTTACCGATCGAAAAAGGAAATGTGATTAGTTTAGGAGAGGGTGATACACCTCTTTTAAATGCCAATAATAATTATCATGATGTTAACCTCTGGATAAAAAACGAAACTATAAACCCCACTGGTACATATAAAGACCGTCCAGCATCTGTTGGAATAACACGAGCAAAAGAGCTAAATGCTAACGGTATTGTAGTGGCTTCTGATGGAAACACTGGCCCAGCAGTTGCAGCTTATTCTGCAAGAGCTGGGCTTCCTTGCATAGTATTGATGCCTAAAAATACCCCTTTTTATCGATATACACAAGCAGCATCCTTCGGGGCTAAAATTATTTTAATCGATGGATCAGTTAATGACTGTATTGATTTGTCAAATAAAATCACTGAAATCAAGGGATATCATAATTGTACTACAGCAAGCATTGTTAATCCATATCAAATTGAAGCTAATAAAACAATTTCATATGAAATTATAGAAAAATTAGGATATTCTCCAGATTGGGTTGCTGTACCAGTAGGAGGAGGTGGTTTACTAGTTGGAATGATGCGTGGGTTTCAAGAATTATACAATCTTAAAAAAATTTCTAGAATTCCCCGTATTCTTGCAGTGCAAGCAGAGGCTTGTTCCCCTTTTGTAAGTGCCTGTGTAAATAATAAGCATATTGTAAAATGGGAAGGAACTTTCAAAACTAAAGCTTTTCCTATTGCTGTGCCTTATCCTCTTGATGGGGATATAGCCATGGATTTTTTAAAACAAAGCGGTGGGTATGCCATTGCTATTAATGAAAAAGAAATTCTTAAATCAGTTAAAAATTTAGCCCAAAATGTAGGGATTTTAGCTGAACCTGCAGGTGGAATCTCTTTTGCTGGTATATTAAAGGCTCGTAAAAAAGGTATTATCAAAAAAAAGGAAAATTGTGTAGCTGTAATAACAGGCACAGGATTAAAAAGTTTAGATATATTTAATAACTTAAAAAAATCAATTTATTTTTTTTCGAATGACATTAAACAAATGGCATATTTTTTGAATGAAATAGAAAATGCTACAAAACGAAATGTTAGGGATTAAAAATGCAGGAAAAATGCAATTACATATAAAAGGAGAAGAAGTTGGCATGAAAAATTTTCTAAATATCAAATCTGTTGAAATGAAAAAAGGTGCAATACGTGCCATGTTTGATAAAGCAAAAAAATTCCCTAGATCAATTAATTTAGGTATTGGTGAACCCGATTTAAATACTCCAGCAGAAGTAGTAGAGGAGGGATGTAAAGCTTTACGTTCAGGTAAAACTCGCTACACTGCAAATGCAGGAATAATTGAACTAAGGACTGAAATAGCTAAACATTTAAATAGATATGATTTATCTGTTAACCCCGAAAGTGAAATTATTGTTACCGTAGGTGGAATGGGTGCATTAGCGCTTTGTCTTTTAGTTACAATAACTCCTGGAGATGAAGTTCTTTTACAAGATCCCCAGTGGCTTAATTATTTTTCTCAAATTAAATTTTGTGGCGGTATACCAATTTCAGTGCCTGTATATGAAGAAAATGAATTTAAAATATCTCCAGAAAGCATAAAAAAAAGAATAACGAATAGAACCAAAATTTTAATGTTAAATTCACCTAATAATCCGACTGGTGCAGTTTTAGATTATTATGACTTGAAAGATATAGCAAAGTTAGCAAAAGAATATGAGCTTCTAGTTATATCAGATGAGGTCTATAGTACATTTGTATATGATGAAGTTAAACATGACTCTATCGCTTCTATTGATGGAATGCTAGAAAGAACGATAGTAATAAATAGCTTTTCAAAATCCTTTGCAATGACGGGATGGAGAATTGGATTTGCAGCAGGGGACAGGCAAATAATTGAAAAGATGGTAAGATTGCAGGAAAACTTAGTAGCCTGTGCAAATACATCATCACAATATGCAGCGATAAAGGCGCTAAGTATTTTTAACAAAACAGATAAGATGATAGAAGTATATAGGAAAAGAAGAGACCTTATTGTCGATGGGCTAAATAGTATAAGAGGGATAAGTTGTTATAAACCTAAAGGGAGTTTTTATGTATTTCTAAATGTAAAAAAACTTGGTAAAAATTCTGAAACAGTTGCTAATGAACTTCTTGAAAAAGCGAATGTGATTACTATACCAGGTTCTGCTTTTGGTCCTCATGGAGAAGGTTATTTAAGAGTATCTTATGCAAATTCTGAAGAAAATCTCAGAGAAGCTATTAAACGAATTAAAAAATATGTAGAAAATTAAACATAATTTAAAATAACTTATAGTAAGTTATTCAACCAAAGAATCGCATCTTTTTTCACTATAATCTGGAAAAAAATAAGATAAATTATATTATTAAAGACAAATATATTTAATTATACAAATAAGGAGAAATCAACATGGGTAAAAAAGTAGTTACTTTTGGAGAAATTATGTTGAGGTTATCTCCTCCTAATTATCAGAGATTGATTCAAACAGATTCCTTTGATGTAACTTATGGAGGAGGAGAGGCTAATGTAAGTGTATCTTTAGTTAACCTTGGGCTCAATTCTCATTATGTTACTAAACTTCCGATAAATATCCTAGGGGATGCCGCCTTAAACCATTTAAGGCGATTTGGGGTTAAGACAGATCATATTGTAAGAGGGGGAGAAAGACTGGGAATTTACTTCCTGGAAATAGGTGCGGCGCAAAGACCTTCTAAGGTAATATACGATAGAGCATATTCAGCTATAGCGGAGGCCAAAGTGGGAGATTTTGATTGGGATGAAATTTTTAAAGATACTCAGTGGTTTCATTTTACGGGAATAACCCCGGCTTTAAGCGATACAGCAGCAGAGCTTACTTTAGAAGCAGTTAAAAAAGCTAAGCAAAATAAAGTTAAAGTGAGTTGTGATTTAAATTATCGGGGGAAGCTCTGGAAACCAGAAAAAGCTAACAAAGTAATGAGTCAACTTATGGAATACGTGGATATAATCTTAGGAAATGAAGAAGATGCAGAAAAAATATTTAGCATTAAAGCACCTGAATCTGATATTTCTACTGGTCAACTTAATAAGGAAAGTTATAAGTTTGTAGCTCAAGAGCTAATCAGAAGATTCAATTTTGAATTAGTGGCTATTACCTTAAGAGAAAGTTATTCAGCATCAGATAATGGCTGGTCTGCTATGGCCTATGACGGCGAAAAGCTTTATAGTTCAAATAAATATAAAATTCATATAATAGATAGAGTAGGTGGAGGAGATGCCTTTGCCAGTGGTTTAATATATTCTTTAATTAATGGTAATCAGTTACAAAGGGCATTGGAATTTGCTGTGGCTGCTTCTTGTTTAAAACATACTATACCTGGTGATTTTAACCTGGTAAGTGAAGATGAAGTAAAATTTCTTCAGAAAGGGAATGTATCTGGTAGGGTACAGAGATGAGATATAAATTATAACGATAGATTAGTTAGAAATGTTAAGATTTAAGACTAAATCTTTAAGTGTAAAAAAGGAGGAAAAATATGAGAGATAAAACTTCTAATCTTAAGATGTTAATTGAAGCTGGAATTGTCTCTGTGGTTAGAGCATCTTCGGCTGCTGAAGCTATAACCATAGTTAATGCCATTGTAAAAGGTGGAATTAATATTATAGAAATTACGATGACTGTTCCTAATGCTATTGGGGTGATTAAAACTATAGCTGAAAAATTTAAAGAAAATATTTTATTGGGAGCGGGGACGGTTCTTGATACGGAAACGGCTCGGATGTCGATTTTAGCTGGAGCCGAGTTTATAGTTAGCCCCTGTCTTAGTGAAGAATTAATAAAAATTTGCAGGAGATACTCTAAGATAGTTATTCCCGGGGCTATGACCCCGACTGAGATATTAAAAACCTGGGAAATGGGAGCAGATATGGTGAAAGTATTTCCAGCGGGAAATTTAGGAGGTCCTGAATATATAAGAGCGCTAAAGGCGCCTCTACCCCAAATTTTGCTTAACTCCACAGGTGGAGTAAATTTAGAAAATGCTGGTGAATTTATAAAAGCTGGTTCATCTGTCATATCCGTAGGCAGTTCTTTATTGGATAAAAAGGCAGTTTCTGAGAAAAAATTCGAGGTATTAACAAAAAAATCTAAGCAGTTTGTAGAAGAGATAAAAAAGGCTAGAGGTAAATAATGCAAGTAAGATTTATTTAATTGTTCCGATTACTTTGTCGCTTTACTCGTTATAATGATATTTTAATAGAATTACGCTTTTGAAATACGCCAGGAAATAGTCTTTTATCGTATTATATTTATATAACCATTTGTTTACAAAAGGCTATCGACCCCCTTCAGGAATGCCCTTTTAACGCACGTAGAGTGCCTTTAAACGCGCCTCAATTTTCGAAAAATGGCAATTATGACGTTTTTTTTAGCCCTTTTTGACCTTACCAAAACTCTGTAACCCTTATGAATAGCCACTTTCAGTTTTTGAGGGGGGTGAAAATAGGCTAAAAAACATCCATTTTACGAGGGTAAAAACTATAAGTCAAGGCAAAATAGGCGCTTATAATCGAAAATAGGCAACCTACCCTCGAAGCCCTTATGTTATAAGGTTTTCCCGACCTCTATTTTCCCACATTTTTTCATATATGAGTGTTTAGAGGTAGTTA
>Ga0209121_10005959_pt1 | contig 10853 bp, 7 predicted proteins | sample Cruoilmetagenom3_FD_187292 | JGI IMG/M metagenome (GOLD analysis project Ga0209121, IMG submission 187292) | Oil polluted marine microbial communities from Coal Oil Point, Santa Barbara, California, USA - Sample 3 (SPAdes) (version 2) | ecosystem: Environmental > Aquatic > Marine > Oil seeps ...
ATTAGAAATAACACCCAACGGGTGAAAGTTTGTAATAGTAAAACATCCTGTAATCATTAAACTAATAGCTAACCGCTAAAGGCTAATCGCTCAATTTAGATTCGAGTGACCTATCGCAGAAACAGCTTGTAAATTAATCGATGGATGGGCCGGTTATAAGGTGGATAAATCATTTTCGAGCTGTTAAACCGCGGTTTGAACACCACGCCCCTGGGATTGGAAAAGGTGATAAAGCCTTCCCGGCCATGATACCGCCCCATGCCGGACGCGCCCACCCCACCGAAAGGCAGATCATCCTGAGCCGCATGGATCAGGGTGTCGTTGAATAGAACGCCGCCGGAATGGGTCTGGTCCAGGATGTAATCTCTGTGTTGTCGGGTATAACCGAAATAATAAAGTGCCAGGGGCCGGGGATGGGCATTGACATAGGCCACCGCATCGGCCAGCGCATCATACGGCATCACCGGTAAAATGGGGCCGAAAATTTCTTCCTGCATGACACTCATGTTTTCGGTGACATCACGCAATACATACATCGGCATTTTCCGGGTATCGGCAAACGCCTCGCCGGCCGGGTTGATGACATCCACCCTGGCGCCTTTTGCTTTTGCATCCGCTATCAGTTGCTGCATCCGCTCATGCCGGCGCGAATTGATAATCGACGTGTAATCGGCATTGGTTTCCAGGGTCGGATACATGTTTGCCACACACCTTTGAAACGACGCCACAAACTGGTTCACGTTCGGCCGGGGGCAGAATACGTAATCCGGTGCAACGCACGTTTGTGCGGCATTAAAAGCCTTGCCGAAGGCGATCCGTTCGGCCGCTTCAGCCACAGGGGTGTCCGGGCCGATGATGGCCGGGGATTTGCCCCCCAGTTCCAGGGTGACCGGGGTCAGGTTTTCGGCCGCCGTCCGCATGACACGGCGGCCCACAGCGGTTGACCCGGTAAACAGCAGGTGATTCCATGGTTTTGCGGAAAATGCCGCCGCCACGTCGGCACCTCCGGTAACAACGGCCACATGGTCCTGCTTGAACGTATCGGCGAGTATCTGCCGGACAATTTCGGCAGTTTTCGGGGTATATTCGCTCATTTTGATCATGACCCGGTTGCCGGCGGCCAGGGCCGCGGTCAGCGGGCTGACTGTCAAATACAGCGGATAGTTCCACGGCGCGATAACCCCCACCACCCCGAGCGGCTGATAGATAATCCGGGCCCGGCCTGGCTGGAACATCAGGCCCATGCGTCGCCGTTGGGGTTTCATCCAGCGGCGGATGCGTTTGACCGCATACCGGATGCCTTCGACCGAGGGAAAAAACTCAGCAAGCAGGGTTTCATCACGGGCCCGGCCGCCGAAATCTTCATCAATGGCCCGGACAATCTGGTCCTGATAGCGGATCATGGCGATCTTAAACCGGTTTAAATGGGCAATTCGCTGTTGGGCATCCGGCATCGGTGCCTTATGGAAGGCCTCTTGCTGGGCCTGAAAAATCAGATCCATCTCGTCGATCAGCGGACCGACCGCGCGATTTTCTGTCACATGATGCGGTGATGCCGCTATAAACTCGGTCATGATGATTCTCCTCATCGGCATTCAATTCGATAGTATACGCTTTTTCCCTTGACACTCCATCAGTTTCTTCTTAAATTTTGAACTCAAAAACTATATTAGTTCAAAAAGTAAGGACAAAGGTAAAACCATGAAGCAGGAAAAGTTGGAAGCCATATTAACAACCGCAAAAAAGATATTCGCCCGATACGGTCTCAGAAAGACAAGCCTCGACGAGATTGCTCGCATGGCAAGAGTGGCCAAGGGTACCATCTATAACTATTTCGGGAGCAAAGATCGGGTTTATCTGGAAGTTCTTAGCCGGGAAGCAGATGAGCTTTTAAAAAAAATATCATTATCTGTGGATAAGGAAATTTCACCGGAAGCGAAATTTGTTGCCTTTTCCCGCGCCAAATTCAAATATATGCGTCAGGCGATAAATATCCTTAACCTGGACCGGGAAGGAGTAGGGAAATATTTGCCTGCCGCTGAGAGCATTAGAAACGATTTTTTTGAACGAGAGGTCAATATCATCGAATCAATTTTGAGGGAAGGTATAGAAAAAGGGGTGTTCCGGTTAAACGATGCCTTCCTTGCCGCCAAATCCATTGGTTATGCATTGAGAGGGTTTGAACTTAACTGGTTGATTCAAGAGAGCGAAGAAGAAATTGAGCATTATCTTACTGAATTATTGAACCTCCTTTCTTCCGGGCTGGTGGTTGAGAAAAGCAATCAAGACGCAATTTGCACCTAAACTACACAGATTAAGATTCACAAGATGAAGATTGATATTCTAAGCATAATTTTTTCTTTTTCCTTCTTTTCCATTCTTGGATGGATACTGGAGGTCTCCTATCGTTCTGTGCGTGACAAGCGGTTCGTTAACCCCGGTCTCTTGAAGGGACCGTATCTCATCCTTTACGGCACGGGCGCCTTGATACTCATGGGAACGGTTTCCCTGTTGCAGGAATCCAATTGGGCCACTAAAGCACTCGCCTATTTTGTTATTACAACCGGACTTGAACTGAGTTCAGGACTTATTGCCAAATACTTTTTTCAGACCCGTCTTTGGGACTATTCGGATCAGCGTTTTAATTATAAGGGGCACATCTGCCTTAAATTTTCTGTTTACTGGATATTACTGGCATTTGCTTTCGAATATCTCATATTGCCACCATATCAAGATATTCTCAACTGGCTTTCACCGGTGATCAAGGGCCTGTTTACAGGGATGATGGTTGTAATAATGTTGGTGGATTTTTTGACGGTTTCAATCAGGAGTTTTCTCAGCATGACGCCGGAAGAGAAAACCATGATGGAGACACAATTCATAAATACGGCAAGGCCGCTGCTTGAAAATCCAATGGTGAAAAAACTTTCACAATGCAAACACCACAGGGATAAGACAAGGTTAGAGCATGTAAAGGAAGTAGCATACATAAGCTTTCTCTGGGGTAAGCGGTTTTCCCTGGACTGTGAGGCGATTATCAGAGGCGCATTACTGCACGATCTTTTCTACTATGACTGGCTGCATGAAGGTCCAAGGCTGCACGCCTTCCGGCACCACAATATTGCCCTGAAAAACGCGCGTAAAATAACACATCTTTCCAAAAAAGAAGAGGATATTATCAAAAAACACATGTGGCCGCTCACCATTATCCCACCGCGTTACATGGAGTCCTTGATCGTTTCTCTTGTGGATACATTTTGTTCGACAAGGGATTATGTGAGCGTGAAGAAACAAGGCAAAACCGCAAAGGCAGCCGCCATCTGCGTTCGTTCGGAATTAGGAGACAAACAAAGATGATAATAAATGCGGATAATGCCTATTTCGCTGGAATTGATATCGGCTCAACAACTGCCAAGGCAGTCATATTAGATGAGAACGGCAACATTATTTTTTCTCGCTACCGACGCCATCAGGCCAAAACCGTGGAAACCGCACGGGACATCATGGAAGAGGCCGTTGGGGACTTGGGCGACGTGGTGCTTGATCTGGCGGTTACCGGATCTGCGGGGATGGGCGTGGCCGAGACCTTCGGGCTGCCATTTGTCCAGGAAGTAGTGGCCTCAGCTCACTATATAGAGGAATCTTTTCCTGAAGCCAGAACTTTTATTGAAATCGGCGGAGAAGACTCAAAAATCGTATTTTTCGACGAACATTTTCGTCCCGACATTCGGATGAACGGCAGTTGTGCAGGGGGAACCGGCGCTTTTATCGATCAAATGGCCGTTCTTTTGGCTGTCAAGGTGGCGGAGCTAAACACGCTGGCCAAAAAATCAACGGACATTTACCCTATTGCCTCCCGCTGCGGCGTTTTTGCCAAGACCGATATCCAGGCATTGTTTAGCCGCCATGTATCCAGGGAAGATATTGCTGCTTCCATATTTCATGCAGTTGCCCTGCAGGTAATCACCGCCCTGTCCAGGGGCCGGGATATTGAAGAAAAAATACTCTTCGGCGGCGGCCCACTGACCTTCAACCCGGAGCTGCGCAAGGCCTTTATGAATCTGCTTGGCATTGAGAATCCGGATAACCTTATCATTCCGGAGCACCCGGAACTGCTTCCCGCCATGGGCGCGGCCATGGTCCGGAACGGAAACCCCTGCCAGGCCAAAATCAGCAACTTTTTATCAACACCGGCAAATGGCGCCGGCGGGCAAACAACCAGCGGCACCAAAAGGCTGCCGTCCCTGTTTACAAACAAAGCTGAGTTTAATCTGTGGCAGGAACGGCATGCACAAAGTCGAGTCCCCAGAATTGATCTGGCTGCGGTAAACGGGAAAAATCTTTTTTTAGGGATCGATTCCGGGTCAACAACTACCAAGATTGTCCTGGTCGATGAGGATGGAAAATTTGTACTTGGCTATTACGGCGCCAACAATGGTGATCCACTCCAGGCGGTAAAAAATGGGATGGCCGAGTTCAGGGAAAAATTCGCAACAGTCGGTTTCGGCCCTCGTATCCTGCGGACAGCCGCCACCGGTTATGGCGAATGCCTGATCAAAGCGGCTTTTGGCTTAAATGACGGCGTGGTTGAGACCATAGCGCATTACAGGGCAGCTCGATACCTTGAACCGGATGTCTCTTTTATTTTGGATATCGGCGGCCAGGACATGAAGGCAATCTATATCCGGAATCACGCCGTGTCAGAAATCCAGGTCAATGAAGCCTGCTCATCGGGATGCGGTTCTTTTATTGAAACATTTGCCAGCTCGTTGGGATACACTGTTCAGGAATTTGCCGAAATCGCCTGTAAAAAAAACTCACCCTTTGATTTGGGGACCCGATGTACTGTCTTCATGAATTCCAAGGTCAAACAGGCGATTTGGGAAAGCGCGACGATCGCCGATATTTCAGCCGGACTGGCCTATTCAGTCATCAAAAATGCGTTGTACAAGGTGCTCAAATTGAAGAACACCGATGTCTTGGGAAACAAGATCGTTGCCCAGGGAGGGACACTCCGCAATCCTGCCGTGCTGCGCGCCTTAGAACTTTTGCTCAACAAAAAGGTTGTCAGGCCGGATATTTCCGAATTGATGGGCGCTTACGGCACGGCCCTGACCGCCCTTTCAAATCATCGCAGCAGATCAAGTGAAGCAGGTTCTTTTACCACCTTTGAGGACATGGAAAGTGGAACTGACTTTTCCAAAAAGGAAATCCGTTGCAATGGTTGCGAGAACAGGTGCGCTGTCTTGCAACTTACGTTCGCCAACAGAAACCGTTTTTATACAGGGAACCGTTGTGAGCGGCATTTCAGCAATAATCCCGACATGGAGCACAAGGGGAAAAATCTGATCAATGAACAGATAAAGTTCTTATTTGACCAAAAGATGGAACCGGAAAGTGAGCCGGTTCTCACCTATGGCATCCCCCGCTGCATGAACATGTATGAAAACTTTCCGTTCTGGTGTGCTTTTTTGACCACTTGCGGGTTTAGGGTAGCTCTTTCCTCCCCTTCCGACTTCAAACTTTACGAAAAGGGTGCACCCACGGTCATGTCGGAAAACATCTGTTTTCCAGCCAAGCTTGCCCACGGTCACATTTTTGATCTTATTGAAAAAAAAGTGGACAGGATATTCTATCCCACAGTGGTTTATGAACAACAGGAACATGACGATGCCTTGGACAGTTTCAACTGTCCGGTCATTACCGGATATCCGGACCTGTTGAAAAGCGCCATTGATCCTGAGGGGAAACATGGAATTCCACTTGATAATCCGGCCGTCAGCTTCAAAAGACTAAACCTGTTAAGGGATCAGCTTTATCTATTTTTTAAGCCGTTTGGAATAGATTACCGGAAGGTGTCTCTGGGGGTGAAGAAAGGAGTGGATGCCCAAAGGGCTTACAAGGAAAAACTCAGGGCCAGTACAAAAGCCCTGATAACCGATGCCGAAAAAAAGCGGCGAATTGTAGTTGTCCTTGCCGGACGGCCTTATCACATAGATCCACTTATCAACCACGGCATCCCAAACCTCCTGACCGAACTGGGGGTTGATGTTGTCAGCGAAAATTCCATTCCTTTAAATGCCGATCAGGCATCCCTGGATGATGTCAATGTCCTGACCCAGTGGAACTATACCAACAGGTTGTACGCTGCGGCCAAGGGGGTTAGTCAAAATCGCAATGTCCAACTGGTGCACATAACCTCTTTCGGCTGCGGGCCGGATGCTATCGCGGCTGACGAGGTCAGGGAAATTATCCAGCACAGCGGAAAGGTTTACACTCTGATCAAGATTGATGAAATTGCCAACCTGGGCGCTGTCAGGATCAGGCTGCGCTCCATGTTGGATGCGGTGAAAAAAAATGTCGGCCAACCACAGACGACTGTGGCCGATCAAAAGAAAACAAACCGGATATTCATGGCCGAAGACCAAAAAAGGACCCTGATCGCACCATATTTTTCCCCTTTCTATTCACCACTCTTACCCGCTGCCTTCAGACCTCTCGGCTTCCGTGTGGATGTGCTACCACCTCAGGACAAGACCTCTGTTGACTTGGGTCTTAAAACCGTTAACAATGACATGTGCTACCCCTCTATTCTGGTTGCCGGCGACATTATCAAGGCCTTTCAATCAGGCAAGTACGATCCTGAAAACACTGCGGTTATTCTGATTCAGACCGGCGGTCAATGTAGGGCATCCTCTTACGTATCTCTCGTCAAAAAAGGACTTGCCGCCGCCAATCTGAGTGATGTCCCCGTCGTCGCCATATCCAATGAGGAAATCAATCCCCAACCGGGATTTGAAATCGATACAAAAAAATTGGCCAAACGTCTGGCCCTGGGAATTATTTTTGCTGATCCATTGGCCAGGATGTACCTGTCCACAGTGGTCAGGGAAAAGGTGCCTGGAAGGTCCAAAACCCTGCACAGCGAATACCTCACCAAAATGGAGGCAGGCATCGAGAACGCCGATTACCGTTTTCTGCTTAATCTTCTCCAAAAGGCGGTTGAAGACTTCAACAGGATTGAAATCAACAACGGATCCGTTCCCAGAATCGGAATCGTGGGCGAAATTTTCGTCAAATACAACTTTTTTGCCAATATGAATATCATCGAGTGGCTTTCCGACCAAGGGGTGGAAGTGGTTCTCCCTCCTTTACAGAGTTTTTTTGCCCAGCGATTTATCAACGAAACATATGACCAGGAGGCGTTGTTTAAACGTTCTTTTGTCGACCGCATCAGATTCAGACTGCTGGAAATTTACTCAAATTACTACCTTGGTCATATTGAGTCGTGTATGCAGGAATTTCGCTTTTACCGAAAATCTCACGACCTGAGAAAACTGGCTGAAATCACCGGCAAGGTGGTCGGCTTGGCCAACCAGTTCGGCGAGGGGTGGTTATTGACGGCCGAAATGATCGCCATGTCCAATGAAGGGATCAACAACATTGTCTGTCTGCAGCCGTTCGGTTGCATCTCCAATCACATTACGGGGAGGGGGATGGAGAAAAAACTCAAGGAAATGTTCCCTGATTTTAATTTGCTTTCGCTCGATATGGACGCGGGGGCAAGTGAGGTAAACATACTAAATCGACTGCATTTCATGGTTATGGGAGCACGAGAGCAGCTTGCCCGTGACGAGGAAGCGGTGACCGGGCCGGGAACAATCAGGCACTTTACTATCCCCAATATATTGCCGCGCGAACTATATGTTCTCAATAATTACGTATCATTGGACGTTGAAAAATGGAGGGCATGGGTGTCCGGCCTGGGGCTGTGGGAAAAAGCGCGGAATATTAGGCGCAAAATCAGCTTGTAACCATCAATATCAGTAACTTCTCAATAAGTCCGGGCAAATCATATTTTGCGACTATCCAATGGATTCCGGCTTTCGCCGGAATGAAAGGCGCTCACACCCAATCGTCATTCCCGCGAAGGCGGGAATCCAGTGACTGTTGCCCGGACTTATTGAGAAATTACCTTTTGACTTGTCGTGAAGGATGCCCAATAATCACAGATATATTTCTTGCAGGGATAAGGAGGTGATAGGACAAATTAAACACAGATACGGACAGCACGGGGATCAGAAACAAATGACAAACTAATCATTTGGAGGGACGGCATGTTAAAAGAGATGAAAGCATAGATCATTGAGGCATTTGAAAGGATCATGAAGAGTGGCGAGGTGACAGCGGCACAGGTCCGGGACATCATCCGGGCGGCTGTGTCGGACACTGCCGGAAAGGTGAAAGAAGGAGGGATAACCCTGCGCGAGATTGCCAGGGAAGCCACTGCCACAGCCACGGATGGACTCAAACAGAAAGGAATTGCCACCAGGGAGCGCATCACTTCGGCAGTCGAGGGCGCAATTGACGGCATCAAGTCCACAGAACAGAGGGCTATGGACAGGACCCGTCAAGAGATCCAACAACTAAAGACCCGTCTAAGCGGAGAGGAACAGAAACTGTCTGAAGATGTGCGCGAAGCCCTGGAAGGTACCAGACAGAGCAGCGAGGCCTTTACAGGGGAAATGAAACAACGCATCGAGACCGCTGTCACCGATACCAAACTGAAATACGCGGAACTTTTAGGCCTGACAGGGGAAACCGTCAAACAGGCTGTAAAGCGGGTGATCGATAGCGGAAAGGACGTAGAGGAAACTGTTGCCAAAATCACCAGGGATGCAACGGAAAAGGCCCTTGCCGAGGCACATTTCAGTGCGGACAGGGTAAGAAAAGTGTCTCATACTGTGATTTCCGCCGCAGTTGAGACTGCAGAGGAGGTCAACACCAATATACGCGAGGTAGCCAGTGGCGCCGTACGGGGAACCAGGGAAGGTATCACCTCTGCAGTGGAGTCCACAAAAGAGACGCTGTCCGCCGCAGGTGCAAAGACCAAGTCCTTTGTCACAGAAGACCTTGCTCAGACCAAGGAAGACTTAGAGGCCGTTGGAGACCTGTTTCTTGAGACCATACGCGGAGTAGCCAGCAGATCCGGCAAGGTGGCAGGTGAGGTGCTCACTGAAATTGCAGACCAGGCCAGGAAAACCCCCTCTACCCTGAAGGAGAAGGCAGGTGAAGCCGCTGAGACAGTCTCGAATCGCCTTAAGGAATTAGGCAAAGACACCTTTGGTAAAGCCGCGCATCTCACAGAAGAGGACAGTGCACACCGCAGCCGATGAGGCCAGACAACTGTCAAAACGAGCACTGGATATAGCCAAAGGAGCAGTATCCGAAATATTACAGGGCGCAAAGCATGCCTTAAAGAAAGATAAGGAGGACAAATCATGAAAAAGGCAATTTCTGCAACTCTTTTAGCACTTTGGCTGATCAGTGGTTTTACAGTGCAAGCAGTTTTATCGGCTGAGCAGACTGGCCAGACAAAAGACAGGGAAGCCACGGAAATTGAGTGGCAACAGGCCCTCAAGGCACAGATCGCCATGGCCATGGCAAGGGTCAACCTGCTCAAGGCACGTACCGAGCTTTGGCTGGAGAAAAACAGTGAGGCTGCTCTCCAGAGCCTCGAAGATGCCAAAACGAATCTACGCAAGGCTCACGGGACGGCCGATACGGTCACAAGAAGGCGGATTGCCGACTTGGAAGAACAGATCAAGTCCGCGGAGACCGCCCTGCGTACAAAAAGCGACAAGGCCTACTCGGAATTGACCGATTTGGCTGACAAGAGCGAAAGCACTCTCAATGCAGCTATAGCAGAGACTCAGACCAAGGCAACTGCCCTCAAAAAGGAGACCTCCACCCGGATAGCCCTGCTTCAGGCCCGGGCCGCTGCCCTTAAGGCCAGGATCGCCCTTGAGATCGAACAGTCTCCGGAAAAAGCCGGACAGGCACTGGAGGATGCCCAGGGATACCTGGCAGAGGCCAAGGCGAGTGCCTCTAAACGGACTGCCGAAGGTATTGCACAGCTTGAGCGCGATGCACAAGCAGCCAAGCAGGCTGTCACTGAAGGCGTCAGTGAGGCCAAGGAGAAAACCAATGCCCTGGTGGTACATACCGAAGGGCAGCTTAAGGCCTACGGCGAACAGGTGGGGGAAAGCGAAGAAGCAGTGCTGCTCAGGAAGCGCTACGCCGAGCTTGAGGCCCAGGCTGCCCTGCTTAAGGCCCAATTGGCAGATAGTGCAGAGGCGACCCGGGAACAGGCCCAATCCTATCTTGACGAGGCAAAGGCCTGGTACGCCCGGGCCCAAAGTCAGGCCGAGGAAACCGCCCGGCTGGAGTTGCAGAAAATGAATAAACGCATAGATGACACCAAAGACGCCCTTAAGGAAGGGGGAGAGCAGGCCAGTAAAAAGCTTTCCGACCTCCTTAAATGGGCGGCTGAGAGAGTGGAGGTCAAAGGAGAAGAGTAAAGTCGCCTGAAATCCGGACGACCATATATCATTACCTGGTCGTCCGGGTTTAACCCGATGAAATGCAAATCTTACAAAGATTTATCCGTCACTATGCTATGGTGGACGGTCTTGGTCATGGATGCCCTTAGAGGTGCTGTGCTCCTGGCCGCCAGGACAGGTATTCCCATCATCCCTATCACTGTCGTCGGTACACGGGAGATCATGCCACCGGGGAAATGCCGTATCAGTTACGGCAGGCGGGTGAGGGTCTTTATCTCAGATGCCGTAGAAGTGGATGCGGCTGACCGGGAAAGACAGGCCGTTGTTACAGAAAGGATAAAACAACGAATAGCAGAAAATCTATAGTGTATATAAAAGATGGTCGGCATCCTTCATAGCAAGCCAAAAGTAGTTTACATCTAAACTAAGCGGTTAGCCTTTAGCTGTTAGCTATTAGCTTAATGTAATGCCTTGATTTTTCAAAGCTAAACCCTAATGGCTAACAGCTAA
>Ga0209121_10005960_pt1 | contig 10853 bp, 10 predicted proteins | sample Cruoilmetagenom3_FD_187292 | JGI IMG/M metagenome (GOLD analysis project Ga0209121, IMG submission 187292) | Oil polluted marine microbial communities from Coal Oil Point, Santa Barbara, California, USA - Sample 3 (SPAdes) (version 2) | ecosystem: Environmental > Aquatic > Marine > Oil seeps ...
ATCGCCAATATCGGCGCGTCCAAAACCGTCGACATCGACGACGAGGATGAAGCCGAAGATACAGGTGAAGAAACCACCGAGGAAACCGCAGAGGAATAAGTTTCTTTTGCGACTTTCTATGTTATTAAAGGCGCGCTCCGTTTGGGGCGCGTTTTTTGTTGGAGACCCTGATGAAGCTTTTTGTCGGCCTTGGAAACCCGGGGGTAAAGTATAGCCGAAACCGGCACAACATCGGCTTTGAGGCGGTGAACCGAATCGCTGAATCCGGCGGTTTTTCGGCATGGAAGTCAAAATTTCAGGCTGAACTTTCCGAGGGTCGAATTGGCAGCGAGAAAGTTTATCTACTCAAGCCAATGACCTTTATGAACCTCTCCGGCCAGTCGGTTGGAGAAGCGATGCGGTTTTTCAAGCTGTCGCCGGAAGATGTAACTGTATTTCATGATGAACTTGATCTGGCACCCGGCAAAGTGCGGCTTAAAACCGGTGGCGGCCATGCGGGCCATAACGGGTTGCGCTCGATCCATCAGCATATCGGCCCTGACTACAACCGCGTTCGCCTCGGCATCGGGCACCCCGGCCACAAAGACCAGGTTTCACGGTATGTGTTACACGATTTTGCGAAAGCCGACGAGGTCTGGCTTGATGCCGTTTTGCGCGGGGTTGAGGATGGCATTATATATCTGGCCAGCGGGGACGGCCCGAAGTTCCTGAACGCAATCGGGCTTCAGCTAAACCCACCGCGCTCCTCGGCAGGCAAGCAAAGGCCATTGGCAAACGAAGCGCCCGGACCGGCTCAGGCACAAGCAGATGAACGAACGCCCCTGCAACGGCTCAAAGACAGGTTTTCGTGAGCCGGTTTCGGCAGCATTGTGAAAGACAGGCCGAAGCCTGTACTGCGCTCGGCTCCCCCTTTACCGCGCAATTGTGCCGGCTCCTTGGCTCCCGGCTCACGGCCAACACCGTGGTAGCCGAGAAACTTCTGAACTGGGAAAACCTCGCCGCCGACGCGGTCGCCTTGCGGGTAGCGGGTGGTTTGCATGCATTGGCTATGGCCTCCCCGAACTCGGCCTTAGCGGTTGTCTATCCGCCCAACCTCACAGATGACGAGGCTCTTTGGCGCGCGGTATCCGATGCGTTGGCCGACAATACCGCATTTTGGCTCGACTGGCTGGACTCAGCCCCGCAGACCAACGAGGTCAGACGGTGCAGTGGTTTGATACCGGCCTTTCACTGGCTGGCAGCGCGCCACAACATGCCTTTGCGCCTGTCAGAAATCGGCGCCAGCGCAGGGCTTAATACGAACTGGGATCGTTACGCGCTGAATATTGGCGAACAGGTCTGGGGGCCAATGGACTCGTTGGTTCAATTGAAACCCGACTGGCGCGGCCCCCTCCCGCCAAATACGAACGTTGTTATAAACAACAAAGAAGGCTGTGACCTTCATCCGATTGATCCAAGCGATCCCGAGAGTCGAAAGCGTTTGCACGCCTATATTTGGCCGGATCAGCCGGAACGCCATCAAATGACATCGGATGCGCTTGATATGGCGTCTGGGCTTGTCCGAAAGGAAGATGCCCTAACCTTTTTAAACCGGCGCTTGCTAGAGCCGTCAAAAGAGGAACTCCACATAATCTTCCACTCGATCGTCTGGCAATATCTGCCTGCGAACCATCAAGAGGCCTGTAAAGCAGCGATCATAGCGGTCGCGAAAGATGCAAGCGCACAAAAACCGCTGGCTTGGGTTTCTATCGAAGCCGACGAAACACGCGGCAGCGCTGCCATGACATGCACGTCATGGCCCGGCAGAGAAACTACGCAGCTTGGGCGAATTGATTTTCACGGACGCTGGGTGGACTGGAAGCCGGAAATGGCATCATCCTAAGAACCGGAAGCCACCATCAAGCTGGGCTCTGAAGCGGACTCTTCAACTGTGGCCTCTGCATAACAATTGGCGATTTCAGCGAGTTGGTCGTCAGCGCTTTGCTGGGCATTTCCTTCCAAAGCCAGATTGCCTTGTCCGTTCTCTGTCATGGCAGAAAAAGCCGCACAGGCGACCAGATCGCCGGAAACCTGTTCGCCAATTTGCGGTAAGCTTGCAACCAGTTCTGTAGTTGGCACTTCGGGCACCAGACTAGTTTGGTTCATTTCAAGGGCCATGTTGTTGAGCGCTTCCAGATAGCTCGTTTCAGGAAGTTTCTGGGAAAAAACAGGTGTTGCTAAACACAAACAAAGTGAAACACCGCATGCGGTTTTGTTGAATTTGATGCTTTTGATAAGCATTGGACCCCCTTTTAATAGGTAAAAATGCAACTCGTTACTAAATACTGGTCAGGTCTTTTTGGCGGCCCAACCAACTCCTTTCACACGATCAGGGGAACCTAAGTCAACATAGTTAAAAGACGCTGAATCAGAACAAATCCAAGAAAGATTGGGGCTAATTATTGCATTCGTGGAAAATGTCGTGAAACTCGCGCAATTGTTGCAACCCTGAATGGAATTGTCCTTATCCGGCCAATACGTTTTCGAGAATTTCCATTGCGCCATTGCGATCAACGGCGACCAAATCGAATCTGCAATCTGAGTCGAGACTAGCGTTTTTTGCAAGATACTGCTCAGCGCATGCAAGCAATCTGACTTGCTGAGCGGGTTGGAGGGCTTGCAGTGCCGTTTCCAGCGTTTTTCGTGCTTTGACCTCAACAAAGACAATCACACCTTCAAGCAGGACGATCAGGTCAATCTCACCTTCGCGCACCTTCCAGCGCCTCGCCAGCACATTCCCACCCTTGGCTTCATAATGGCGGGCCGCGATATCCTCGGCAGCCATGCCGTTATGAAATGCGGTGCTCCCCCGACTCATTTGCGCCCAAGCTCCAGCGCGCGCTGGTAGAGTTGTTTGCGTGGGAGATCAAAAGCCGCTGCAACCTCGGTTGCGGCATCTTTAACGCGGCTATGTTGTAGAGCTTCCCGCAGGGCGGAATCGATATCATCTTGGGTAATCGTTTTTTTAACCGGCGCGCCGACAACCAAAACCGCCTCGCCTTTGGGGGCCGGCACATCGGCGTAATATTGAGCGAGTTCCTGCAAGGTGCCCCGGCGGACTTCTTCGAACTTTTTGGTCAATTCACGGCACATCGCGGCGGGCCGCTCGGGGCCGTAAGCCAATACCATGGCTTTCAGGCAATCCGCCAGCCGGCGGGGCGCTTCATAGAAAACCAGAGTGGCGGGCACCGCGGCAAACTCCTCCAAAAAGCGTTTGCGAGCTGCGGCTTTCACGGGCGCGAACCCGGCAAACAAGAAGCGGTCTGTTGGCAACCCGGCCAGCGACAGCGCTGTCAGAACCGCAGAGGCACCGGGTGCGGCGGTAATCGGCAAGCCTTCCTCGATCATCCCCGCCGCCAATTGGTACCCCGGGTCCGCAATGAGCGGCGTGCCTGCATCCGAAACATAAGCAACCGATTTCCCCTGCCGCACGGCCTCTATCAGCCTTGGCCGCATGGCCGCGCCGTTATGGTCATGATAGGGCAGCAATGGCCGCCCGTTCAGTGCCACGCCATGAATATCCATCAACTTGCGCGCTTGCCGCGTGTCTTCCGCCGCCAGCATGTCAGCGTTTTCAAGAATATCGAGCGCCCGTAGCGTTATATCGGCGGCTGTGCCGATCGGGGTCGCCACCAAGTAAAGCCCCGGGCCGAGTTTTGGTGAAATGCCGCCCATGTGCTAGATTGCCCTTTATCGAGTCGTTTACATAGTTATGCGCAGGCTTTACCCTGTGGGCTCGGTTGAGTCTATGTTATGCACCGAATTTAAGTCTTTGCGAGGAAAAATGTCATTAAAGAACCGCCTATTAAATCGCCTTTTGCGCCCTCTGGCTCTGGTCGGGCTTGCTCTTGGTATCGCCGCCTGTGAACCAGTCAGCTTCGGCGGAAATACCACCGATGTTGACCCGAACCAGGCGGTTGTCGTGGCCCTGATGGTGCCGCTGGCATCCGGAAATGCGGTCACGGAGCAGCTCGCCCAAAACATGGTGAATGCCGCCCAAATGGCGGCGCGCGATATTAGCGGGGCAAATATTGACTTACGGGTTTATGAGACCGGTGGAAACGCGGAGCTGGCTACAGCGGCCGCAACCCGCGCCGTTGCCGACGGGGCGCAAATCATGGTTGGCCCGCTTTATTCGACATCGACAGCCGCGATTGCGCCGATAGCCGCGCAGGCGGGAATTAATATTCTGAGCTTTTCCAATACCACCTCAGTGGCGGGTGGGAATGTCTTTATTATGGGGACAACCTTTGACACCGTAGCCAACCGGTTGGTGCGGCACTCGATTGCCACAGGCTTTGGCAATATCGCAATTGTTTATCAGGAAGGTGTGTCCGGTGAATCCGGCAAGTCTTCCATTGAGCAGGCCATCGCGCGCAATGGCGGCAACCTGACAACGGCCGTTTCCTACCCTCTGGCGCTGACCGAAATGGGGGAAGCCGCTCAAGGCATGGCAGACACTTTGCGTGCCAGCAACTCCAACGCGGTTTTCTTCACCGACTCACCGCTTCGTGGCCTTGGTTTCATTACCGCATCCCTTGCCTCCAACCGTTTCCGCACCAAGCGAGATGCCCAATTTTTGGGGCTGACCCGCTGGGATAGCTCCAATGAGGTCTTGGTCACGCCAAGCCTACAGGGGGGGTGGTTCGCGGTGCCTGATCCGGCGCTAACCCTCCAGTTCGAGACCCGCTACCAGCTGGCCTATGGTATCGAGGCCCACCAGCTTTCGGGGCTTGCCTATGACGGTATTGCCGCCGTCGGCGCGATGATCAGTTCTGCACGCGCTGCTGGCGAAACCAGCGCCTTCTCGGCCCAACGCCTGACAGACCCGGCCGGATTTGCCGGTGTGACCGGTATTTTTCGTTTCCGGGCTGATGGCACCAACGAGCGCGGCCTTGCCATCATGCAAATCGAAGATGGCGTGGCAAATATGATTTCAGCTGCACCGCGCAGCTTTGGTGTTGGCGGGTCATAACCTTTGGAATTTGATTTAACAGACCTAACACTGGGCGGGCTGATTGGCGCGCCTAGTGACATTTGGGACCAGGCCGGAGTTAAAGCCGAACTGGAGGACAAGCTGTTTTCGGCCAAAGACAAAACGGCCATACGCGCTACTTTGGTGGATGTCCTAAAAACACACATGAAGGGCGGGCGCGGCGTGATCGAATCCGCGCTGGAAGATGAGCCCTATCAAGCCCGCGCGGCTACCCGCGCCTATGCATGGTTAGCTGATCAAGTGGTGAAACAAGCGCTTTCGACCACATTGCAGCATTTGCACCCGCTTTCCAGCGCCACCTCTTCGGAGCGGCTCGGCGTGGTTGCCGTGGGCGGCTATGGTCGCGGTGAAATGGTGCCCTATTCCGATATCGACCTCCTTTTCCTAACCCCGTATAAGCAAACCGCATGGGGCGAAAGCGTGATCGAGAGCATGCTCTACACACTTTGGGATTTGCGCCTCAAGGTTGGCCATTCAACCCGCACAGTGGATGACTGCATTCGCCTCGGACGTGAGGATTATACGATCCGCACCGCCTTGCTTGAAAACCGCTATATTTGCGGTGACAAAGAGCTGGCGGAAATGCTGGACACCCAGCTTTGGGAGAATTTGTTTACCAACACCGCGTCCGAGTTTATTGAGGCTAAACTCGATGAACGCGAGAACCGCCACAACCGCCACGGGGGCGCGCGCTATGTGGTAGAGCCAAATGTGAAAGAAGGCAAAGGCGGGTTGCGGGACCTGCAAACCCTGTTCTGGATCGCCAAATACATCAACCATGTCGACAGCCCGAAAGACTTTGTAAAAGCCGGAATGTTGACAACGGACGAATGCAACGTGTTTGTCGATGCCGAAAACTTCCTCTGGACGGTCCGCACCCACCTGCATTTGCTGAACAAGCGCGCCTCCGAAAAGTTGAGTTTCAACATGCAGGTCGAGCTCGCCAAAGTGCTCGGTTTCTCCGACAGCTCCGGCATGCGCGGGGTGGAACGCTTTATGCAGCAATACTTCCGCCATGCCAAAGACGTGGGCGAGTTGACCCGCATCTTCCTGACCGACCTTGAAGCGCGGCACGTAAAAGCCAAACCAAGCATCGGCCGATGGCTCCGCAGCGCCTTTAGCTGGGGCCGCGATGGCACACCGCGCGGGTATACCCTGCGCGATGGCCGCCTAGATGTTGTCGACCCTGAAGCCTTTCTGGCCGACCCAATCAATTTTATGCGCCTCTATGAAGAAGGGCTGCGCTCGGAAATCCTGATCCATCCCGATGCCATGCGGTTGATAGCGCGCAATCTAGATCTTATTGACGATGATTTTAGAAACAATCCCGAAGCCAACCGCATATTTCTGGACCTGTTACTGTCTCACAACAACCCGGAACGCGCGCTGCGACGGATGAACGAGCTAGGCGTGCTCGGGGCCTTCATCCCAGATTTTGGCCGCATTGTGGCGATGATGCAGTTCAACATGTATCACAGCTATACGGTGGACGAGCACACCATTCAGGTGATCTCCAATCTGTTCAAGATCGAGCAACAGGGATTGGTCGAAGACCTGCCCATCGCATCAGAGATTCTGAAAGCGGGCATAAACCGAAAAGTGCTCTACGTGGCGCTGCTTTTGCATGATATCGGCAAAGGACGAAAAGAAGCCCATGAGGTTATCGGGGCGCAGATTGCCCACGATCTATGCCCAAGGCTGGGGCTCTCGCCAGAAGAATGCGATCTGGTTGAATGGCTGGTGCTCAACCATTTGCTTATGTCCGATGTGGCGCAAAAGCGAGACATCGCAGACCAGCGCACGGTGCAGGATTTTGCTAAACAGGTGAAATCCGTGACCCGCTTGAAATTGCTTCTGGTACTAACCGTGTGCGATATCCGCGGCGTTGGTCCCGATATCTGGAACAACTGGAAAGCCATGTTGCTGCGCCAGCTCTACAGCGCCACCCACACCGTTTTAACCGGCGGCGCCCAAAGCCAAAGCCAGACCCAGCGTGAAGATCACGCGCGCTCAGAGCTGTCCTTGGCGCTCAAGGGGTGGGCAAAATCCGATCTCACCAAAGAGCTTGATCGCCATTACACCCCCTATTGGCTGGGGCTGGACACCCCTACACAAACGGCCTTTGCCCGTTTGATCCGCAAGCTTGGGGATGAGGGTTTTATATCCGATATCAAGCCCGACATTGAGCGCGATGCAACCCGTGCCTGTTTTGTGATGCATGACCATCCCGGCCTTTTTGCCCGCCTTGCCGGAGCCTTGGCACTCGCGGGTGCCAACGTGGTTGATGCGCGCACCTACACAAGCTCTGACGGGTTGGCCACCGCCGTTTTCTGGATTCAGGATTCGGAGGGAGCCCCCTATGAAAAGTCACGCCTGACGCGGCTGCGAAAAATGATTTCCCAAATTCTGGGTGGTGAGGTCATCGCCGGTGACGCGCTCAAAACACGTGATAAAATCAAGCCCCGTGAGCGCGATTTCAAGGTGCCCACCACCATCAGCTTTGACAATGAAGGCTCCGAAATATATACGATTATCGAGGTCGACACCCGGGACCGGCTCGGCCTCATCTATGACATTGCCCGCACCCTGAGCGCCAATAATATTTCGATTGTATCGGCGATCATCGCCACTTACGGCGAACAGGCGGTTGATACTTTCTATGTGAAGGACCTTTTCGGCCACAAAATTCATGCCGAAGAGAAACGTGCCGGGCTTTCGGTGAAGATCTTCGATGCCATCAACAAAAAGGTTGAGGAATGATCCAGAAAATCCGCCTTGTTTCGGGATTTTTCACCGTCGGAATCTGGACGCTCGCCAGCAAGGTCTTTGGATTTGTACGCGATATCATGATCGCCAACGCAATGGGCTCTGGCCCCGTTGCACAAGCTTTTTTGATCGCATTTGCGCTGCCAAACATGTTTCGGCGGTTCTTTGCAGAAGGTGCATTTAACACCGCATTTGTTCCCATGTTTTCCAAAAAAGTCGAGTCCGGCGATCATTCGGTTGAGTTCGCACGAGAGGCTTTTTCGGGCCTCGCCAGCGTGGTGTTGCTCACCGTATTGATTGCTCAGGTTTTTATGCCGTTTCTTGTACTGGCGATGGCAAGCGGTTTTGCGCAAGACAGCCGTTTTGGATTGGCCGTCGATTTTGGCCGTATTGTCTTTCCCTATATCCTGTTTATCTCGCTGGCGGCACTTCTGAGCGGTGTTCTGAATGCGATCGGGCGATTTGCGGCGGCGGCAGCGGCACCTGTGCTCCTTAATGTTATTTTGGTTGCGGCTATGTATCTGGCGCAAATTTCCGGATGGGAAATGGGGACAACGCTTTCTTGGTCGGTGCTGTTGGCCGGATTCGCGCAAATGGCGCTGGTCTGGTGGGCGGCGCACCGCGCGGGAATCACCCTTTTGCCGCGCCGCCCACAGCTAACACCGGATATGAAGCGCCTCGCTATAATCGCCCTCCCGGCGGCAATGGCCGGGGGGGTGGTTCAGATCAACCTTCTGGTGGGGCGGCAAGTCGCTTCGTATTTCGATGGGGCTGTCGCGTGGCTTTCTTATGCGGACCGCCTCTACCAGCTCCCGCTGGGCGTGGTCGGCATTGCCATTGGTGTGGTGCTTTTGCCCGATCTTTCCCGCCGTTTGCGGGCTGGCGATGACGCGGGCGGAAATGATAGCCTGAACCGAGCCGCCGAGTTTTCGCTCGCCCTCACTTTGCCGTCGGCAGTTGCTTTGGTCGTGATACCTCTTCCGCTGGTATCGGTGCTCTTCCAGCGCGGCGCGTTTGATGCTGCCGACACAGCGGCTACAGCGATGGCTGTGGCGGTTTATGGCGCGGGCCTTCCCAGCTTTGTGCTGGCCAAGGTCCTTGCCCCTTTGTTTTTTGCGCGGGAAGACACCAAGTCGCCTTTCCGATACGCCCTGATCTCGATGGTGGTCAATGCCGGGCTCGCGATCGGACTTTCCTCTACATTCGGCTACCTCGCAGCGGCCATCGGAACTTCGGTGGCGGGTTGGAGCATGATAATTCTACTCTGGATTGGCAGCCGCAAGCTAGGCACTGCGGCGCTTGTGGACGCGCGCCTGAAAGCCCGAGTACCACGGTTGCTGCTCTCGAGTGTAATCATGGGGGGCGCTCTGTTCGGCGCAGCCAACCTGCTTGCCCCCTGGCTCTATGCGCCCCACCTCCGCTATTTTGCGCTGGCCGCTCTGGTGTCTTTTGGGGTTGTGATCTATGCCGCCGCCATAGTCCTTACGCGCGCGATGAGCCCGTCTGACCTTAAAACAGCGTTCCGCAGAAAAAAATAGACGCTTAATCCGGCATCTCACTGTCGGCGTAATTTTCCAATCCAGCGTTTCATCCGGTCATTCCCGTCCGGTGCAAGCACAAATGCCAGCAAGAACCCGGTAATTACACCCGCCAGATCGGACATCCAGCTGTTCGACAGTCCGTACATAAGCGCAAAAGCGGTTCTGAATATCAGAAACATTCCGACCGCGCTGAAGGCTGGCAAAATGCTTTTGCCTTCACTCCTTAAATCACTGATTCTGATCCATGTGAACGTGCCTATAAACCCGTAAAACACCGGATAAGAGCCGGTTAGTGGGAAGCCGCCTTCAGCCGAGAACATGCCAAAAATCAGAGAGCCCATCAATCCACACACAACAATCAGTGCAACAACCGCCAATGAAGAAAACCGTTCAGCTATCAGCTTCCCCATGCCAAGCATAAGCGCAGAAGCGATGAGCATATGGGCAAAACTCTTATGTACAAAAATGTAGCTCAGGAACGGCCAAATCACTTTTGGTTCAAGGCTTCCCCCCGCCAGAAGATGATCAAACACCGCGCGGTGGAACCCGACATTCCTGACCAGCTCTAACCGCCAGCCGATCGCCTCTGGTCCGCCAATCCAGCCACGCTCCGCTAATTGCAAAACCACTTCTATAACAACGACCGCAGCCACAAAGACCAACACAACCGGAGATACCGGATTAAATGGTTTCGGTTTTTCGATACGGGGCTCGTCCATCGCGTTATCTACGCGGCCCTTTGCGGGTTTGTCCACCTCTTCGCGTAAAAATGATGCCCAGCGCCCAACCCGCTGCAAAACCACCCAAATGCGCTTGCCATGCGAGCATGCCGCCCGCCAGATACCAAAGCGCTACATTCAGCAGCACCATCGCCCCGATGAATTGCCAAACTGGCCCTAGGCTCAGCCCCATTCGCTTGCGGGCGATAAACTCGAAATACTTCCACACGCCAAAAAAACCAAAAGCAGCGCCGGACGCACCAATAACCGGAATATCACCCGTGCTAAACAACAAGTAGACAATGCCGCCCGCCACAGCGCTCATCCCGAAAACCAGCAATAGCTGTATTTCAGAGAGCACACCCCCCAAACGCTTCCCGATCCCCAGGATGATCACGGTGTTCATGGCCATATGGATCAAGCTTCCGTGCAAAAAAGCATGGGTGAGTAACATGGTGCCACCTTGCCCCGGGTACAGCGGAATCCAGCCGTCCTTTATGATGCCGGGCCACAACGCGCCATAGATCATGGCCCCGCCGCGCAGGGAATCCCCGCCGAAAAGCCCGAACTCGCTGGCTTGGATCAGCAGCTCCACCCCCACTAGAATTCCGGCAATGTATTTGATCGACCACGGCAGTGGCTGAAAATTATCAGGCTGCATTTCGCCCTCCTGTTGACGCCCCGCCCAATGCGCGCGATAACCCTGCAATTATTTACCCCAAGGAAGGGAACTATACCATGGCTGACGCGGTCCATACACGTCGAGTCTTTTCCGGCATCAAGCCCAGTGGC
>Ga0209121_10005961_pt1 | contig 10851 bp, 2 predicted proteins | sample Cruoilmetagenom3_FD_187292 | JGI IMG/M metagenome (GOLD analysis project Ga0209121, IMG submission 187292) | Oil polluted marine microbial communities from Coal Oil Point, Santa Barbara, California, USA - Sample 3 (SPAdes) (version 2) | ecosystem: Environmental > Aquatic > Marine > Oil seeps ...
GCTGGCTTTTGATACCCTGACAGCATTTGAAGACAGCGGCATGGTGGATACGCGCATCAGGTTAGAACGAGGGCGCATATATTCAAAAGTACCCAAGTTGAAACATGAAAAATCGCGCTATGAAATTATTACGCCTGCGGCAGTTACATCAATAAGGGGAACAGAATTTCGGGTAGAGATGGGTGCCCGAACCCAACAAATGTTCACCGAGGTGCCAGAGGGGCGTGTCAGCGTTTATAACGATGAAGGTGAGCAGGAGGTCGCCAGTGGTTATGGCATTAGCTTAAAGCAGGGAGAGGTGCCCCCGCCTCCCGTTAAACTGTTGCCTGCAACGAAAATTGAGCAGATAAATATGCCAATTGTTACATCCTCGCAACTATTTCGTTGGGCAGCCTTGCCTGGCGCAAAAAAATACCAAGTTAGTTTTTTTAAACGGGTGGAGTCTGCTGCCTCTGCTAGTTCTGCGCCTTATGTGCAAATTAATGAAAGCGTGACGCAAGAAACAGAATATCGCTATACCGAATTTGATAAAGGCGAATATAAGCTTGTGGTGAGTGGCATCAGCCAAGAGGGTATGCGTGGTTTATCCGCAGAGCTGGATATTTCTGCTCTGCCTCTTGAGGCGCCAGAGCTAGAAGTGGAACAGGATGAAAAGAGTGTGCAACTCAGCTGGCCCAAGCAGGGAAATGCCGAGGCATACCGAATTAAAATAACACGCCAGACTTTATTGGGTGCAAAGGAGGAGGTGATTACCCAGTCCGCCACCGAGTATGCTTTCATCCTTTCGGGAACGAAGAAGCATAGTGTTACTGTTGAAGCCCTGGTGGATAACATGCCAGGTCAGGCAAGTGAAACCATTGAGCTGGTTTATCGCTCATATTTTTACGATGCGCTTAAACGTTTAGGGCCCTTTATCGTATTGGCACCATTACTGTGATGAATGTCGATGGCATTTAAACGTCGACACCTCAATGTCTCTTCCTATCTTTTCCTAGTGTCTGTTGTCGTGTTTGCGGCTGGGCTGACATGGCTGCCTGTCACGCAGCGTCTGGATAATATTCTCTACGATATACAGCTCTCTTTTCAGTCTAAGCCGGCTCCTGATGATATCGTGATTATTGCTATCGATCAGGAAAGCCTGAACGAAATTGGCAACTGGCCTTGGCCTCGTGCGGTACATGCATCGTTGTTAGATCGTTTGACTACGGCTAAGGCACAAATTGTTATTTTTGATGTTCTCTTCACCGACCCAGATCGTTTTAAACCTGAAAATGATGAGGCCTTACGCTTGGCGCTCAAGAATAATGGCCGAGTGGTACTGCCAGTTAATCTTGAGCCGCTACAAATTGGCGGACAGTTTACCGAGCGCTTGCCTTTGCCCGATTTTACAGAGAGTGTCGTAGGCTTGGGGCATGTGAACGTAGATTTAGATGCCGATGGTATTTTACGCAAAGTAAATTTACATATTGGGTTGGGCGATGCTTTTTGGCAGCATCTGACTTATTCAGCGGCTGCTTTGCTGCAGCCAGAAAGTGTTCTTAAATATGGAAAAACACAAACGGCCAATTCTTTCGAGTCGATTTATTCTTGGCAAACTCAAAAAGATCAGCAATACCTGATTCCATTTCTTGGCTCGCCGGGAAGCTTTACTCATATTTCCTATTCGGATGTTCTATTTGGTCGCATCCCGCCTGGTTTGCTGCAAAATAAAGTGGTGCTGGTGGGCGCAACCGCTACGGGGCTTGGGGATTATTTGCCAACGCCTATGACGGGCACTCTGTCAGGAATGAGTGGCGTGGAAATTAATGCCAATATTTATGATGGATTAAGAAATGGTGCATTAGTGTCGCCCTTGAATAAGAATATTCAGTTGGTGGCCTCGCTTGTTGGCGGGATTTTATATGCGCTGGTTCTGGTATTTGCCAGCCCAAATATCGCTATCGCTTTTTCTGTTTTGATAGTCTCTCTGGCAGTAATGATCAGTATTTTTCTTCAGAGGTATTTCGAAATATGGTATCCGCCCGCTGGAATCATTATTTTGGTTTTGTTGGCCTATCCAATTTGGAGCTGGCTGCGTTTAAGAAGCTTCTATCTTTCTTTTTCCAGACAACTTGCATCACTTTACCAAGAGGAGGCCGTTGCTCCTTCAAGAATTAGGCCTTCAAGCACCACATCGGAAGAATGTTCATTGCAATTTCTGGCAGAAATTTTTCCCATCCTTGCATGGCGCGTGTCAGACATTAATGGGGATATATTGCTATCGGAAGGAGATATCGTAAAACAACGCTTACCGGCTAATAATAAAAATGAGTGGCAGTTGTCAGGGGGTTACGGCTGCATCGAGATAGAAGGCACGGGTTTTCCACTTGTGATTGAAATTAACTGGTTAAACAAAGAAGAGCTGCCCGTGGTTTGTCTTGGTTTGGTTCTCGACGCAGTCATTGCCTGGTCTTCTGAACAGCGAGTTGAAGATAGAAACTTTGAGTTAATGGAGGAGCAGGCGCGGCAACTGGAAAGTATTTCCGCTGAGAGAAAAATGTCGCAACAACTCTTAGAAAATAGCCTGGAAGCAATGCAAGGTGGCATGCTTATTCTTGATGGTAGAGGACAAGTCGTGCTTGCGAATACGATTGCACGAGAACTATTTGATATACATGCTGGAAAAAAGCATTCCACACTTGCTGATAATTGGCAGATATTATCAAATGTTCAGATAGAAAAGGGGCAAAGCTGGAAAGCCCTGCTTCGAAACGCTTTGGTGGAGAATAGCCCAATACAAACGGAGGCACACCCCGAAAATGGTGCGCCTCTTTTAATCGATATAACGCCGGTTACCCTGGAGTCAGGTGTTATATTGGTTGTTAATATTTCCGACGTCAGCTTTATCAAAGCTGTAGAGAAAGAAAAAGCAGAAACAATCCAGTTTTTATCCCATGATTTACGCTCCCCCATGGTTTCCTTGCTCGCCTTATCTGAGATTTATAAAGGTAAAAAGGATATCGGTGGGGACGAGTTGAAGGAGATATTTACGCAAGTGGCATTTTATGCAAAGAAAAACTTGACGCTTATGGATCAGTTTATACAACTGGCAAGGGTAGAAAGTGAACCGTCACTTGAAAGAGGCTTTATCGATTTTTTTGAAGTGGTCGAAGAGGCGGCGTTGGAAGTAGTCGCCATGGTGAAAAATAAGGGGATAAAACTACATAAATTATTTGAAACAGAAGACACTTGGGTATCCGGCAACATGGACTTGCTGACCCGTATAGTCGTGAATTTATTAAGTAATGCCATTAAATACAGTTATGAGGCGAGCACGGTGACCATCAGGGTTTATCAACAAGAAGGGCGTTTATATTGCTGTGTGCAAGACTCGGGTTTTGGTATCGACCAAGATGAGCTTGATGATTTATTTCAGCGTTTTTATAGAAGTAGCAACCCCCTCTCAAGAAGAGAGCAGGGGGTGGGTTTAGGGTTGCGCTTTGTCCAAGTGGCTGTTGATAAGCTCTCTGGCGATATTAAGGTGGAAAGTGAGCTAGGAAAAGGTTCACGTTTTACAATTAGTTTTCCCTTGGTGGACTTGGAGGCGTTGGTAGAATCTGAGCTCCAGCCAGAGTCGAGTGAACAGGCTTAATTTTATTTTCCGTCGGCAGAGTAAACGAATAAGACATTTCAAGAAAGTTCGCCAAAAAACCGTAGCCTGAATTAATACCAACGATGATGGGGCCATCAGCGTTTATGGAGCCACCGTGCTCGGTTTTACCTGGGGCTGTCGTTTGTGTCCACATCCCGCAGGGGGCCGTCTAAGGCACCTGCCATTTTGTGAGTCTGGATGGCCCTTATGCGGTTTCCGTTCTCAGTAGAAATAAGAATATAAAATTAAAGCGGATTGCTTAGCGGTTATTTTTTAGCGCGATAGGGTGCAACGCTTTTGCATAGGCTTAAGCATGGCTATGATTATGGAGTAATTCTTTTACTCTCTCTAGCAATGCTCGTATTTTTATAGGTTTTGTTAATTGCTTTGAATGAAGCTGGTGGTTGCTGTCGTCTATTTTATGTTCATCGTCGAACCCACTCATTAACTGAATAATGATTTCTGGGTTATGTTGTTGAATATTTTTTGCCAGTTGGTAACCATTCGTTTCGGGCATGATGATGTCGCTAAGAACCAAATCTATTTTTTGGCTTTTGATGATTTTCATTGCATCTTCTGCGCTTTCTGCACAATAGGTCTTATAACCTTGCTGACTTAATATTTCATTGATGAGTTCAAGCAATGCTATTTCATCATCTACGATTAAAATAGCTGCGTTGCCTGACATGGTTTCATTGGATTTAAGCGAGTTTTCTTCCTTTTTTTTGGTGTTGCTTGATTGCGCTACGGGAAAATAAAGTGAAAATCGGGAGCCATAGTTTGGCTCAGAATAAACTTTAATTGCACCGAAGCTTCTTTCCATAAAACCATACACCTGGCTCAGGCCCAGACCCGTTCCCTTTTCTCCCTTGGTGGAGAAAAAAGGATCAAAGATTTTATTTTGTATTTCTTTGTCCATACCAATTCCGGTATCGGCAATGCTCAGTACGCTATAGTCGCCACTTGTAAGGCGGAGTGCTTCGGCATCCTGGCTAAGAAGCTCTTGAGAGAGTGTTTTGATGCTAATACGTCCTCCATCGGGCATGGCATGCATGGCATTAATGCATATATTTAAAATGGCATCTTCCAACTCACCTAAATTAACATTGATCGCTTTTATATTTTCATCCAGTTCCAACTTTAGCTGAATGCGAGCGGTAAGGGTTTTTTCAAGCATTCCTTGCTGGGATATGAGCAGCTGGTTAACGTTGACAGGTTCTGACTGAGAGGGTTTTTGCCGAGAATAGGAGAGCAGCTTTTGGGTGAGCATTGCCCCACGTTCTGCGGCATGTTGTACCTGTTGCAGAAAATTCTTTTGTTCGGGGTTTTCAGAGAGGGTTGGCTCTAATAGTTCGCAGTAGCCAAGAATTACGCCTAGCATGTTGTTGTAGTCATGCGCAATGCCACCGGTTAGCTTCCCCAATGCATCCATTTTTTGGCTGCGTTGAAGCATTTCTTGCTGAAGTTTTCTATCTGTCAGGTCTCGGCCTGAGCCGACAAAACGCCGTTTACCATCGGACGTTTGCGGTAGCTCTACCACGGTCAGGTGAAAGGGAAACACTTCACCATTTTTTCTTTTTGCGTTGACTTCTCTTCCTGTGCCGATAATTACGGAGCGTGATGTTTTGTAATAATTATCTAAATAGCGATCATGTTGTTGGGCATGTTTTTTTTCCATTAGTAGGTTCACGTTTTTGCCAATGACTTGCTGCTCGTTGTAACCAAACATTTTTATGGCTGAGGCGTTAAAGTGTTGAATGATCCCTGATTGGTCAATAATGAGAACCGCTTCCGCGAGATTATTTAAGATAAGGGCTTGTAAGGCTTGCTCTTCCTTGAGTTTTTCTTCTGCCAATTTACGACTGGAAATATCTCTGCCTTCCCATACCAGCATGTTGATATTACCCAATTCATCTCTGATGGGGTGCAAGCCAAACTCTATCCAAATTGACCCATTAAGAGTTTGCATTTGGAGATCTAGATTAATCTGTAAGCCTTTTGCAGCAGAAAGGCAGGCGTCTTTGACTTGCTGCTGAATGTGTTTGTCGTAATTAAACCAGAAGCTATTCCACAGATGTTGATTCAGAACGTGTTGAGTGTTCAGTCCGCACAGGCTGAGAGGTTTTTTGTTTACAAATGTGATGGCACCTTCAGGGCTGAGTGTGGCGACCATGCTGTTCATGTCCCCCATAACTTGCTGTAGCCTATTGTGGCTTTCAGCAGCTTCCTTGCGTAAGCGATAAGCTTCGGTTACGTCATTAAATACCAGTATCATTCCCAGAATTTTGTCGTCTCCGTTGCGTATGGGAGCGGCAGAATCGGCGATTTGGTATTCGTGTCCATCTCTGGCAATAAGGGTTGTATGGTTGCTGAGGTAAACGATTTCACCGGTAGACAGTACCTTGTCCACGGGGTTTAACATGGGCTCACGGGTGGAGGCATCGATGATATTGAAAATTTTACGGACTGGTTTGCCTTTTGCTTCGGCAATGGGCCAGCCGGTAAGTTTTTCCGCAATTGGGTTCAGGCGGGAGATATTTCCGGATGAATCGGTGACGATGACACCATCGCCAATGCTGTTTAAGGTGATGGCGAGGTTCTGTTCACGTTGTATCAGGGAGTTCTGGGTTTCTTGGAGGCTGCTAATCAGTTGGCTGTTATCCAAGGCAATGGCCGCCTGTGCGGTGAGAGCTTGAAGCAATTGTACCTGCTCATCGCTGAATACGCCGGGAATAAGGGCGTTCTCAAGGTATATCAGGCCGAGGGTGCGTTCCTGGGCAATTAAGGGCAGGGTAAGCACAGATTTAAGTTGATAATGTTGAACCGCCCGGCTATGACAGAAGTCGCCCGCGTGGGCAGCATTTTCAAGTATCACCGGGGACTTGCTACGCAGGGTGTAGCGGGCAATTTCAACGCATAGGTTTTCCGCCGTATTTATTTCCTGGTTTACGCGAGTGGTTTTAAGGTTTGCATTTTTTCGCCCATGCACGCGAACGGTCAGCTTGTTATCTTCGTGGGTGATTAGGTAAGCGTTTTTGGCTCCCACGCGGGCCATAATGGAGGATAATATTTTAAGCAGAAGGGAGTCGTAATCACGTTCCTTCATAATATTTTGCGTGGCTTCAATAAGGAAAGTGCTATCCAGAATTTTATCTGATGATTCCTTTGTGGCTGTGCTTTGAAGCCCTGTTTGGTTTATGGAAGGCGGTGGTGTTAACTGAAAACGCTCGTTTAAGATGTTTACAAAAAGGTCAGCGTGGCATTGTTTGTAAAGAGAAATAGCCTGGTTTAGGTATAATTTACTGCTATGGTGTTTGCGTGAATCGAGAGCCGTGCCGAGGCGTTGATAAATGTATGCTTCGTAGAAGTGGTTACCTTGCTCATGGTGGAGGTCTATTGCTTTCCAATAGGCTTCGCGTAATTCATCAAGACTGTTGGTACTGAGTGCGGTGGCTTCTGCTCTCATAAGGGCTAGATAGGGTTTCATAATCGGCCCATATTTTGCCCATAAAGTGACTTGCTCTAACTGTGCTTCGGCATCCGGATTGTTTCCCGTTTGCAGGCCGCTAAGGTAACGGTATACCACCCAAAGCCGTTCGATTAGTGTTCCAGGCAGCGCTTCTAAAAATGCCTGGGCGCTGATTAGATCCACCTCCGCCTCTTTATAGTTTCCGGCATAATAAGCCAGCATGCCGCGATAGGTGTAGAAATTGCAAATGGCGGCAAAGTTTTGGCTGTCTTGCCATTGAGACAGCTTTTTAGCCACTGTCTGGTTGTGCTGGTCGGTCAGAGCCTCTCCCCACATGGGGGCCAGTGCCAGTTCGATTGCGCGGCAGATCTCCATAGGCAGGGAAATGTTGTACCGTTCACAATATTCCAGGCCCTCGCTAACTTGGTGTTTCAGCTCATCAATATCTGCGACTTTAGTTAGTTGATACCAAACAAGGGGCATGTAGGACAGGCCGGTATAATTGAGTTCGCCAGCGCGCAATCCATGCTGGATATTGTTGCGGCATAACTTCTGAAGCTCGCTGAGCGAGTGTGTATGGTGCATGGTTAGCCATAGTATGGCGGTCATCCCGCGGATAGAGCCAAAGTCATTGGGGCGTTTTTCCGCCTCCTCAAGGAATAGAGCCTCGTAGCGTAATGCTAGGTCATGGTCTTGCTGAAAATGGAAATAAGTGCCAATTACGGCGAGTGGGTGGTTGCTAGAGTCACTTTTCCCATATCGCAGCGCAAGTTTCATGGCGCGCATACTAGCGAGGAAAAATAGACCTACTTGCCCAGAAAGGTAGGACGTTGCAAGAAACTCAGCGTATAAGCTAAGCTCGATTAGCATTTTTCGGTCTGTGGCGGCCTGCAGTTTGCGATATTCTGCTATGCATTCTATGCGTTGCAATGTTTTAACGTGATTGGCCGTCTCTACTGCTATTGCTTCGTCATTATCAGGCAGTGGGTGTCCTAGTAAAAGGCAGCACTTTTTTCCAAGCATTATGCTTTCTTCCACTTGACCGAGTGAGGCGGTGGCAATGGTTTGCTCAAGTAAGCAGTCTGCTCGGTCTAAATCATTTTGCGCCTGTTTTAATGCGATATTAATGATGTCATTTGCATTTTTTTGCTCTCCTACGAGGAGTGCTGCGCGGGCACGGTTTTTATGTAGACGGAGCATAAAGTCGTAATGCTTGAGCCAGTCCTCCTTGTTGCAAAGGCCCGCGCTTTCGAAAAAATAGTAGTTCGCTGCGCTATGTGCCAGAGCGTGCAGAGCGGCCTCACCGGCTAAAAAGTTGAAGTGTGCTTCTTCAACTCTCTTGTCATCACTCTGAACTCCCTCTCGGCCCTTTTTTAAGTGCCCAGCAATGGCGTAGAGTAATTTCCCTTGGTCATGAAGGTATTCTGAGTCTTTGTTTGGCCCGAGTTGACGAATAAGTAGCTGCGCAATTTTTTTGTGAATTTGTTTTTCTTCATGCGCGCTGAGTAACTTTGCGGTAGCCATCTGAAGTTGATCGTGAAAAAAATACAGCTCAGACTTGTCTTTTAATAGGAAGCGTTGGGAGAACGCGTCGGCAAGCTGTTGCAATAAATCGCCGAGACCTATGCCAAAAAGATCTGCCAAATCTGTGGCTTTAAAGCGCGCGCCAAGCAGGGCTGCGTGGGTTAACAGATTTTGGGTTTCAGGGGGAAGAAGGGATAGCTTTTCCGTAAATAAAGCCAAAGCGCTGTCGGGTAGTTCTAGCTGTGCCAAATCTATTTCTTTCCAGTGCCATAGGCCATCATCGCCGTAATAAATTCCGCCCCTATGGTGTAGCCAGCGCAAGCTTTCACTCACTAAAAGCGGGTTGCCGCCGGAGGTGGTGTAGATGGCCTCGGTGATGCCGTTTGTGCTTGATGGTTCGGTATTGAGCATGTAAGCCGTTATTTCGTTGACAGCCACTTTGTCCAGTTCTGTTAGCTCAATATCCACCAATGACACTTGGTTTTTGTTTAATAATTCCCTAGCGAACTGTATACGGTGATGGGCATCCACTTCATTGCTGCGATAGGCGAAGATAAGCAGAATATAGGGGTGCTCTTCTGGATTGGAAGAGATTAACTCGAGCAGATCGAGGGTTGCGTCATCACACCACTGCAGGTCGTCTACAAACAAAACAAGTGGGTGTTCTTTTTGCGCCAGGCAGGTAAGGAAACGACAAAACAGGTCATTAAAGCGATTGCGAGCCTCGGTCGGAGGCAGTGGCGTAACATCTGGTTGGGGGCCAAGTAATAATGACAGCTCAGGGATCACGGCCGTGAGTAATTGGCCGTTTATTCCAAGAACATTAAGAGTCTCGCTTCTCCAGGCTTCGAGTTGCTCGGTGGTTTCGGTGAGCATTTGGCGAATCAGTGTTCCAATGGCCTGGGCAAGGGTGTCATAGGGTTGGTGCTGTGAAAACTGGTTGTATTTGCCGCTTGCAAACAGTCCACGCTGCATCAGTATGGGGACTTCCAGTTCTTGTACTAGGCGTGATTTTCCTATGCCCGTGAGGCCAGAGATATAGGCGACACCAAGCTGGCCATTGCACACCTGCTGATAGAGATCGAGCAATTGTTGCTTTTCATACTGGCGCCCCACCAAGATGGAAGGTGGCGCAATTTCTTGGCTGAAATCGTGCCTTTTTAAGGGAAACGCGGATGTGTCACTCAGGGATAGTCTGTCCAGACAGGTAAGCAGGTCTTTTTTTAGCCCAGTGGCGCTCTGGTAACGTTTCTCGGTCTGTTTTTCCAGAAGGGTGGCAATAATATTGCTGAGGGATATAGCGCATTCGGGCTCACGTTCATTGAGGGCTAGGGGGGGCTCAGCCAGGTGGGAGTGCGCCACTTCCAGTGCTTGGTCTGAAATAAAGGGAGGCCTCCCTGCGATACAGTGGTAGAGCACACAGCCGAGGGAGTAAAGGTCGCTTCTGTTGTCTATTTCGCTATGTATACGGCTGCTTTGCTCTGGTGATTGGTAGGGTAGAGATTCTCTGCAGTGACCGGGGTCGTTAGGCTGCTGAGTCAGTTGTTGAGGGGCGCGCGTTTCTATGTCATCCAGAAGGGTAAGGGCGCCGGGGTTTTGTGAATAGAGGATGTTGTTAGGCTTGATGCCCTTATGTACCCAGGTTTTCGCATGCCTGTTTTCCAGTTGTTCGCAGAGGGAGATGCCAAGCTGGAGGGTTTGCTCAGGGCTAAGTGTTTTCTCGCTCTGAAGATATTCGCCCAGTGTTTGTTGTTCTTGGAAGGGTTGTTTAAGGATGGCAGTGTTGGCGTCTTCAATCAGCTCTGGGAGCTGAAGACCTTTAATGTCTAGCTGTTCGAGGTATGAAAGTTGTTGGCGGAGGTGTTCGAGCAGTGTGGCGTCAAAAAACTGGGGTTTAATAACTTTAAAGCGATAGAGGGTCTTTTCGTCCGAAGGGAGGTAGGCAGTATATATATCGGCGTTAAGACTTGAACCCAGTTTTTTCTTTAATATGAAATCCATTTTTTTGCTTCTCGAATATTTCCTCTAAGTTATCCGAGAGTCAGCCAGCAGTACAAGTGAAAAAGTGCACAAAATGTGCACGTTGAAACACTCCTGAGACGGCCTGATTATTATCCTGCTGTGGGATGAACAGATTTAGGGAGTGCTTTCCTGGCTGCTTTTAGCTCCAATTCGACTTTCTGTGCCAGTGACGAGTTTTTTAATATTTTCGTGGTGCCTGAAAATC
>Ga0209121_10005962_pt1 | contig 10847 bp, 10 predicted proteins | sample Cruoilmetagenom3_FD_187292 | JGI IMG/M metagenome (GOLD analysis project Ga0209121, IMG submission 187292) | Oil polluted marine microbial communities from Coal Oil Point, Santa Barbara, California, USA - Sample 3 (SPAdes) (version 2) | ecosystem: Environmental > Aquatic > Marine > Oil seeps ...
CCATAATAAAGTACGGCATTGATTCCTGTAAACTGTTGTAGCACTGATAACACTGTACCTATAATTACAATAGGTAACATGGTCTTGCTAAAAATAGAGGCCTTTACCGCAGTGCTTTCAGCTTTTATTGAATCCCTGATTTCCTTGATTTCCTTGCTGGCTATTTCTTCGCCATGTATTCTGGTCAAAATGTTTTCAGCTTCTTCTTCTTTCCCTTTGATCATTAACCATCGTGGACTTTTGGGAACAAAAAATAATAGAATCAAAAACAACCCGGCAGGTACCATTTCTGACCAAAACATGTTGCGCCATCCAAAAGCGATATTTTCACTTTCACTTAGTTTGGCCCCAATAAAATAGGTGACCAAGAAAACGATAAAAAATCCTATTACAACGGCTAATTGGTAGAAGGTGACCAAGACGCCCCTATTCTTAGCTGGGGCAATTTCGGCTATATACATTGGTGCGTTCATTGAGGCCATACCTATAGCAATACCCCCAATAAGTCTGAAGATGACCAACAAGGTGGTCGACTCTGGTAGCATACTTGGCAAACCAGACCCCCAAGCAGAGACCATAAAAAGTATCGCAGCAATGATCAGCGAGTTTTTTCTACCAATGGACTTACTGATTATACCCGCAGAAGCCGCGCCTACTAAGGCCCCTAAAAGGGCACTACTAACAATAAAACCTTTTAGCGCTCCAGTTAATTCAAAATATTTTGAAAAATAAAACTGGGTTCCATTAATGACCCCAGTATCGTAACCAAACAATAACCCACCTAGGGTAATGACAATGGTTATAAAATAAATATTGATTTTTGTTGTCGACATTTTAGCCATAGTTGCTTTGGTTTAAGGTTATTTAGTTTGAACTCTTTGTGGTTGTGTTTTGATTAAGCGTTAAGCTTGCGATTTAAGGTAATGAACACTAATTAAAAGTATTAAAACTATATGCCTAACCCAAAATGCTAACTTACTTTGATTATTTCCAATGAATTATAATTTCAATCCAGAAAAAATAACAAACGTCCCAAATATACCTTTTTGTTATGGATCTCCCTCTCTTGATTATAATAAAAATTTTGTAAAATGGCTTGTGTTGCCAAACTTTAATGAAACACTATAAATTATGACAAAGCACTTATGAATAGCCATGGGAAGTTTTTGTATTTATCCCATTAAACCTTTTATGAACTACAGGAGAGCATGGAACAACCCACTTTGTGTCTTGCCCAATCAGGACGTTTGGCGAACCATTTTTGATTTTTGGGTTGTTCATCATATGGCTTTTTAAGCATATTGAACAATTCATCAATCAACTTGTAATCCCCTTTGTCAGCATCATCTATGGCTAATTGTGCCATATAATTTCTTAGGACAAATTTAGGATTTACCTGGTTCATTTTTTCTTTTCTTTCGGTTTTCGATAATGATTCTTGATGTAATCTGGTATTATATTGCTCAAACCATTCATTCCATTTACTTTTCACGGCATCAGTAACTTCAGAATGTGTGTAAAACGCATCGGAAACAATTTTTAATCCCTCCACTGGGTTTCCAGTTTTATAATTGCTCAGATTTCTAAAGAAAATGGTCATATCGGTTTCAGTCAATTGCAAGTTTTCCTCCAAATCTTTTATCAGCAATACATCATTTTCATCGGCACTGAACAAGCCCAATTTGGACCGCATCATATTGAGATATTGATTAGCATAAGAAGTTCTATAATCCGCCAATATAGTTTCCAGCCCTTCGGTTTCCTCAATTAAAGGATAAAGCGCATTCGCCAATTGATACAAATTCCACAATACAATATCTGGTTGGCTACCAAATTTATAGCGCTTAAATTGACTGTCGGTGGTATTGGGTGTCCAACCATGGTCATATCCTTCTAACCAGCCATAAGGTCCATAATCAATAGTAAGACCAAGAATAGACATATTATCGGTGTTCATGACACCATGAACAAAGCCAACACGTTGCCAATCTATAACCATCTTTAAGCTTCTTTCAGACACTTCTTTGAAAAATCGTAAATACACTTCCTTAGCGGGTACTCCCAATTGGGGGAAGAAATATTTTATTGTATAATCGGTTAATATTTTAAGGTTTGTTGCATCCTTTCTAGCGGAAAAAATCTCAAAATTGCCAAATCGAAGGAATGAAGGCGCTGTTCTGCAAACTACAGCTCCTTTTTCATATTCAGGATTGCCATCATACATCACGTCACGTAACACTTGGTCCCCTGTAATAGCCAAGGATAACACTCTAGTTGTTGGCACCCCTAAATGATACATAGCTTCACTGCATATATATTCTCGAATAGAGGAGCGCAATACGGCTAAACCATCTGCAGTCCTTGAATAAGGAGTTTCTCCGGCTCCTTTTAATTGCAATGCCCAACGTGCATTATTATGTTCAATTTCGCATAAATTTATGGCGCGACCATCACCTAACTGTCCGGCCCAATTACCAAATTGATGACCACCATAGCACATGGCGTAAGGTTTAGTATTGGGAAATACCTCATTTCCGGTAAAAACCTTTAAAAATGAGTCGCTCTCACTATCGGAAGCAGTTAAGCCAATCTTTTTCAACATTTCTGGGGATACATGAAGCATTTGGGGCTTCGATGTTTTTCGTGGGCTTGCAAAAGAAAAACATGCTTCTTTTACCTGCCTTCTAGAGTTCTCCAAAATTGGGTCTTCTGGTAATTCCAAATTGAATGTATCTTTTATGTTTAGATTCATGAATGATCCTTTTGTTATCCTATTATTGATTTCCACTTTTCGCTACGTTTTGCTACAGCCTTAACATAAGAGCAAACAGCCACAGCTTGAAACTTTTCTTTGGTCAATTGTTCAAAAGACTTTTCAACCAAAACCTTGCCAATACCTTGTCCCCTTATATTATATGGGACTTCTGAATGAACTAAAAACATTTGACCATCTTTTAGGGTATATTCAACTTTTGCGATTTCACCATTAATATTCAAAGTGAATCGCTGTTTATCAATATCGTGAATTAATGGCAATCTACTCGGAATTAGTTTATTCAACCATTTTTCAAGATCTTCTTTATTCGGATTTCTCAACTTCTTTTTGCCAATAGTTATGGTAGGGAAATTGGGTTTATGGTTTTCATAAAGGCCACGCAATTCTTCAGCATGGTCTTTATTTGCCCCTACATCTAAAAATTTATAAGGTAATTGGCTCTCATTTAATAGTAGTTGGTAGTAATGTGTCTTATGACAGGCTGTAGCTCCATATAATTTTATTTCTGGGATGCCTTTCATTTATGCTATAGTTTTTAGAAACTCTATGGCTTTTTCTACATTCAAATGGAAATCATTGAAGACTACATTATTTTTCTGGTCAATAAAAATAAACCAAGGTGTGCCCCCTGTTCTATAATGCTGCATTGTTTTTGAAGGGTTGTGGGATTCTTCATCGCCTGGGTCGTGACCAAAAGGAATTTCAAGGCCATACTTTTCTTGTATTTCCATTATTTTATCAAAAGTATTCTCGTGATGACCTTCAAAGACCGTTTCTATGGCCAAAAAGGTAACGTTATTGTTGTTCTTTAATGCTTTGGTCATTTCTTGCAAGGCCGGGAATCCTCTACTATGGCAACCGGGACACCAGCTTTGAAAGCAAAAGATCACTTTGAATTTGCCTTTAAAATCTGAAAGCTTTATGGGTTTAGAAGTATTTCCATCAGCATCAACCCAAAGGTCAACTTCAAATTCATGGGCCTTAAACCCATCTATTCCATATTTAATTTCGTTATTCATTTATTTTTCCTTTTTAAAATTAAAGAAATAGTAATATTAAGGGAGTTTTTATCTCCCCTAATATTAGCTATAAATGTTTGAAAATTAATTATTTACGCAGATACCCCTTTTAATTTATCGGCATGCATTTTTCGAAGTTTTGCCAATTTGGGTGTTATTACAGCACTACAATAACCCTGTGCGGTGTTGTTTCTATAGTAATCTTGATGATGTTCTTCGGCTTCATAAAAAGTGCCTAAAGGACTTATTTCAGTCACTATTGGATCTTCATAATATGGGGCTACCTCCTTAGAAACAATCGCTGCAATCTCTTTTTGGGCATTATCATGATAATAAATTACTGAACGATACTGGGTTCCCGTATCCCCGCCTTGACGGTTCAAAGTCGTTGGGTCGTGACTGGTCATGAAGACGACCAACAAATCTTTATAAGAAATCACATTTTGATCAAAAGTTATTTGAACAACTTCAGCATGACCAGTTAAACCAGAGCAAACTTCCCTATAAGTCGGTTTACCTGGAGCAGTGCCACCGGTATATCCTGAAACAATCTTCTCCACACCTTTGATTTCGTTGAAAACAGCTTCAATACACCAAAAACATCCACCACCTAGAGTGGCTAGTACTATATTTTTATTACTCATTTTTAATCCTTTCTTTATTGCCTGCTGTAGCAGGTTCTAATTTCATTGACTCTGAATTAATACAATAGCGCAATCCGCTTGGTTCTGGGCCATCTGGAAAAACATGTCCCAAATGGGCATCACAGGTATTACACATGACCTCTACTCGGACCATGCCAAAAGCGGTGTCTTTTTCATGCTTAATTGCATTTACCATAACGGGTTGTGTAAAGCTAGGCCACCCTGTTCCTGATTCAAATTTAATGGTCGAATCAAAAAGTGGGGTGTCACAGCAGACACAATTGTATTTACCCGACTCATGAATGCTGCAAAGTGCACCCGAATGCGGTGCTTCAGTACCTTTGTTCCGGGTAACCCTAAATTGCTCAGGGCTTAAAATTTCGTGCCATTCCGCAGCGGTTTTTTCAACCCTTCTATCGGGTTTTGGATTTCCTTTAACCGCAAAATTGATAACTTCTTTCCATGTTAGCATGGTTTGTTTTCCTTTCTTTTTTTAAATGATTATTGAAATTTAATATTCAAATTACGCTATAAAACCAGTAATTTGTGAAGTCAGTATATTTGTCTCCAAAATAACATAAACCTTACAAAATCAAATATCAATACGACTACTAATTTAAACTAAATTTGATAGGTGAACCAAAGTAAAAAAAATAGAGCAGTATATACCGTATTATTGCTGCTTTGTATTGTATGTTTTTGGTTATTCGATAACTTTTACATCCCTGATACGTACTCCACTGTAGAAGATGATGGACTTAAAACGGATATCCCAGCTTATTATTTGCCAAGCACTTCAACGGGCGCAATTGTTGTACACGACCATTTTATGTTGTCATATAATGAACCTTACGAACAGGCAGAGTGGGTTGCTTATTTACTTAAGAAAGGCCATTTGACTTATGATGATCGTAAACGCCCTTATTTTATAGAAGACCCTAAAGTAAAAACCAAATCTGCGGATTGGCGAAACTATAAAGGATCAGGTTATGATCGTGGTCATTTGTGTCCGGCCGGAGATCGGCGTTTCTCTGAATATGCTTATAATGAAACTTTTTATACCAGTAATATCAGCCCACAAGACAGGGATTTTAATGCAGGGATCTGGAATCGATTGGAAATGCAGACTCGACAATGGGCGAAAAAGTATGGTGAACTATTCGTAGTTACAGGAGGAGTTTTAGAAGACGGACTTGATGAAATAGGGGAGGAAGGTGTTGATGTTCCAAAGTATTATTACAAAATAGTTGCCAAAGGTAAAGCTAACGATTTAAAGGTAATTGCTTTTTTAATGCCTAACTATGAAAGTACCCAGCCATTGCATCACTATGTTGTTTCGGTGGACAAAATCGAAAAAGTTACTGGATTGGATTTTTTTCAGAAGCTTCCTGATACAATAGAAACCAAATTGGAAAGTCAATCGAGTTTGGCAGGTTGGAAATTCTAAATCCCTTCCTTTAATCGGTTCGAATCCAACTTTAAGAATATAAAAAGTAGGATAGTAAAGAACAATAAGCCCGAACCTCCGTAACTAAAAAAGGGTAGGGGAATGCCTATGGTAGGTAAAATACCAATCACCATTCCAATATTAATGAAATAGTGTATCAATAAGATTGAAATAACCCCATAACCATACATTCTTGGAAACGCTGTTTTTTGTCTTTCAGCCAAATACACCAGTCTTAAAAAAAGAAAGGTAAAAAGTAGGATTACGGTGGCTGTGCCTAAAAACCCCCATTCTTCGCCCACAGTACTGAAAATATAATCAGTATGCTGTTCGGGGACAAAATCACCTTTGGTCCTGGTGCCTTCCAAGAATCCTTTGCCAAAGAAGCCACCAGATTCTATTGCCTTTTCAGATTGATAGGTATTATAGCCAATGGTTTTTCTAATTTGTTCCAACTTATTAGGATCTTTTTCCAAACGTAGCCATAGACTAAACCGATCTCTGTGTCTTTGCTCAAAAACATTGTTGAAAACAAAGTCAACCGATAGGGAAAACAATATTGTAATCACTACAACTGAGATCAATGGAAAAATGGGAACTTTGAATTTTTTCTTTTTCAGTAAAAAGAAAAGAACCATAAGCAGCCCTAAAATTATTGCAATCCAAATAGTGCCAAACATCAAGGTCGTTACAAATACTAAAATTGTTAAAAGACCAATGACCAGATAATAAAGTGGTAACCCTTCACGGAATATTACAAATATCAAAGTGAAGAAAACAAGCGCACTTCCTGGATCCGGCTGTGGAACAATTAAAATAGCAGGTAACAGTATAATGCCCAAGGCGAAGAGTTGATCCTTTCTTCTCTTAATATCGGTTTGTATATCGCTTAAATATTTTGCCAAGGCTAGTGCTGTGGCCACTTTCGCAAACTCTGAGGGTTGTAAATTAAAAAAACCAAGATTATACCAGGAAGTTGCACCTGCAATTGTTTTTCCGAACACAAATAAGCCCAACAGAAGAACAATCGAAATTACATACATCAAACTAGAAAATCGCTCATAGAAACTGGCCTCAAGAGCCATAATGACAATTATCGCAATAATACTTACTCCGAAAAAAAATAGTTGTTTTCCGTGAAGAGTTCCAAAATTGAAGATAGATGGGTCAGCATCAGTAAATGTACTTGAATAGATATTTACCCACCCTATTGCCACCAAGGCGATGTAGATGAAGATGGTAAGCCAATCAATACGTTTTACGAGGCTCTTACCAGACATACTCGTTTATCTTGAATTCCTCACCACTATACGGTTTGGCATATTCATGTTCCAAAGTTTTCTCAAGCATGCGTCTTTCCAAATCCTTTCTGGTAATTTCTCTTTTAATATACTTTTCAATCATCAACGAGGCAATGTGCCCGGCATATCTTCCTCCATAGTAACCGTTTTCAATATAAACGGCAATTGCAATTTTTGGTTTATTTACAGGTGCGAATGCCACGAACACGGAGTTGTCAGTAAGTTGGGTTTTTACACTGTCTATGATTGTGAAGTTTTCCACGGTTCCTGTTTTTCCAGCAATTTCAATTTCTGGAACTTGAATCCATTTCGCTGTTCCTTTCTTGTAAACATCGGCCATTCCGTTTACAATAGGTTCAAAATGTTTGCGATCTATAGTGGTCTGTCTTAATTCGGTAAACTTGGGAAAAGTCACCTCTTTACCGTCAATTTTTTTTATGAGGTGAGGCGTAAAATAGTGGCCCCTGTTTGCAATGGCTGCTGTCATGTTTGCTAATTGTATTGGTGTTACAGCAACCTCTCCCTGTCCTATAGAATTGGAGATTATGAATGAAGATGTCCATCTATTATCACCATACCATTTGTCGTAGAAGGCTTTATTGGGAATACGCCCTGGTCTTCCTGTATGGATGTCAGAGCCTAAATAACCGCCAAGTCCAAAACTACGCATGTGTTTTTCCCAAACATCCATACCTTCATCAGTAGTTTCAAATTTATCGTAGATGCTCCTGAAAGTATGGGCAAAATAGGCATTACATGACTTGTAGATGCCACTGTTCATATCTCTGATCCCTCCCCCGCAATGGCATCCTCTTTTTACTCTGCCTACGTAAAAACCATTGTAGCACCTTACTTTGGTGTCTGGAGTCATAACTCCCTCTTGAAGTGATATTAAGGCATTTAATGTTTTAAAGGGAGATCCGGGTTCTTTCTCAAAGGAAATGGATCTGTCGAATAATGGTTTAGAAATACTGTCATAATGCAATTTGCTATAATTTCTTGATCTTTTTCTGCCCACCAAGAGAGCCGGGTCGTATGTAGGTCCAGATATCATTGACAATATCTCTCCTGAGGACGGTTCAATAGCAACTATCCCACCTCGCTTGCCATGCATTAAGAGTTCGCCATACTCCTGAAGAGTTTTGTCTATTGTAATACTAATATCCCTTCCTTGTTCCGGTGGTCTATCATTGGCTCCATCTTTGTACGGGCCAATATCTCTATTGAACCTATCTTTTTGAATATACTGCACACCTTTTTTTCCTCTTAAGGTGTCCTCGTAAGTTTGTTCAACCCCAGTACGACCCTTTAGTTCTCCTTGCACATAATGTGGGTTTTGAGCAAGATCACGTTCATTTACCTCACTAATATAACCCAGTACATTTGCGGCACTTTTGGTGTCATAATATCTTAGAGAATGCTTTTGAATATAGAAGCCCTCAAAATGCCTCATTTTTTCTTGAAGTTTGGCATAATCTTCTTTTGATAATTGTGGCACCAATACAGAAGGCAATCTCGGGGAATAAACTCTTGCTCTTTTTAGTTTTTGAATAAAGTACTCTTTGTCCAAACCAATGAGACCACAAAACTCCAAAGTATCCAATGGTTTAACTTCTCTCGGAATAACCATCACATCATAGGCTGGGTCATTGCCAACCAATAATTTGCCATTTCTGTCGTAGATATACCCTCTTTCGGGATAATCATAAATAGACTTTATCGCCGGGTCATCCAAAATCTGATCTGTAGGAAAACTGAATATTTGCAGATAGGACAATCTGCCAATAAAAGTTATTCCAATTATCAGAATAATAGACGATAAAAGAATTTTCTTCATCGAAGATGGTATTATTCAGGAAATGAATCCTTTATGTTCAACAATTAGTAAAAGAATCGTTTTTACTTATTTTTTAATATTATCCAAAATTAAGTAAACTGTTGAATAAGTGCTTCCTATTCTTTGTTCACACTAAACAATGAGCCAAATAAAAGGCATAATATAAGTGAGGCAAGGCCAATGGACAATACTTTTTTTATTATTAACAATATATTGGCAATGCTAAAAATTTCTAATGAAAAGTAAACCAAATGGTGCACTAGTATTAATAACGCCAAAAATGTAAATTGTTGTGCCTTAGTGGTGTTACTTAGTTTAAAACTTTGAAATTCATAATTTATCCCAAAAACAAACCTCATAATGGCCGGTCTCATATAAGCAATTGTAACTGTTGACGCTGAATGAAGGGCCATAGTATCGGAAAAGAAGTCGATTGAAATTCCCAATAAAAAACTTAACCCAATAAATGCCGCTCTATTTTCTTTTATGGGATACCAGTATAGAAACAAAATATAGACCATAGGATTAATGAACCCAAAAAAATTGAGCCTATTAAAAACCAGTACTTGTATCAGTACAAGTAGAATAAAGCGAATGATATTAATTAAATAGCCGCTATTCATTGTTGGTTTTATCTTCTAGTTCCAAAACTTCTTTTCGGTCAAGATTATTGATGATATAAATGTTCTTGATATTGGTCATGTCATTAAAAAGAGCAACATCTATCTGATAGAAACTCTTTGAAATGTCTAAATCGAAGCGTTTTATTGTGCCTATGGGGATGTTTTCTGGAAAAATACTACTCATAGCTCCGGTAACAATAGTATCACCTACTGTTAATGGTACCAATCTAGGAATGTCTATTAATTGAACTGAAGTGTAGGTTTTGGCATCCCAAACCAAAGAACCAAAATGAGTTGTATTTTTAATCTTGGCGTTTATATTTGAGTTTTCATTGAGAATACTCTGGACTGTTGCGAACTTATTTGAAGTGTTTTCTATAATGCCTAGAATTCCAAGGTCCGTTATAACCCCCATATCCTGCTTAACGCTATCCTTTTCACCTCGGTTAATTGTTATGTAATTTCTATGGTCTGCATAACTATTTTTTATTACTTGCCCAGAAACAATGGTGTATTTTATAGCTGAAGAGTCAGTTCTTGTTGAAGAAACAAATTCCTTGTTGAACAACTGGTTCCTTAACCTTTTGTTTTCTTGAAGTAGTTTTTCGTTTTCTTCATCCAAAGAAAAATAAGTGGTAATGCCATGGGAAAAACCATAGATATTCCCTGCTATCCAATTTGAAGAATTAAAAAATTTGGACTGATGGTATGAATGTGATTGAATGGTAAGTGCGAGTGAAATAATCAATAAAAAGATATAAAGCAGGAAGTTTTTATATCGGATTATAAAATTGATTATCTGCTGCATTCACTAATTTGTTTTGTGAAGCCGGTTATTTAAATAACCGCACCTATTTGAAACATCTCTTGCGAGCGTTTTATTTTATTAAGATACTCTTGTAACGTTCCAAGTTTTTCAGAGCTATTCCTGTGCCTCTAACAACTGCTCTCAACGGGTCTTCGGCAATGTAAACCGGTAAATCTGTTTTTTGAGAAAGCCTTCTGTCCAACCCTCTTAACATTGAGCCACCACCAGCGAGATAAATACCAGTATTGTAAATATCTGCTGCCAATTCCGGAGGAGTCTGGGAAAGCGTCTCCATAACCGCATCTTCAACCCTTAAAATAGATTTGTCCAACGCCTTGGCAATTTCCCTATACGATATTTGAACTTGTTTTGGTTTACCTGTTAGAAGATCA
>Ga0209121_10005963_pt1 | contig 10844 bp, 6 predicted proteins | sample Cruoilmetagenom3_FD_187292 | JGI IMG/M metagenome (GOLD analysis project Ga0209121, IMG submission 187292) | Oil polluted marine microbial communities from Coal Oil Point, Santa Barbara, California, USA - Sample 3 (SPAdes) (version 2) | ecosystem: Environmental > Aquatic > Marine > Oil seeps ...
TTGCGTGCCCTGGTGGTGGAATTGGTAGACACAAGGGATTTAAAATCCCTCGGCGTTCGCGCTGTGCCGGTTCAAGTCCGGCCCGGGGCACCATCTATTAAAGTCTACGTCTTAACGGATGTAGCAAATGCGATACTAGCTCAGTTGGTAGAGCGCAACCTTGCCAAGGTTGAGGTCATCGGTTCGAACCCGATGTATCGCTCCAAATTAAAAAGCCCGAACAGAAATGTTCGGGCTTTTTGGTTTCTGGCGTTTAGCTTTACGTTTAAGAACTCTTGTTGTTCGAACTCAAAATTCATACCTATTTCTAACTCTACCTCAAAATTTCGCAATCAAGTTTGTTTAGACAAGTTAGTTTTAAAAAGCGAGATTCTCTATGAACTCGTTCCTCGCTCTAGGGAGTGACGCCCAGACCTCAAAACCTCTCTAGCAGCTTTAAAGTCACCGTACTAGCATTTGTATATTCTCGTCATCCTCCTCGGGCATGAGGAACCAATGAATCGGGAATCTCTTTCTTAAACGATAGTGTTGACGATATTTACATCAATTCCTCAATCACCGTTGTTATTTATCAAGCTATTATTAAAAACTATTGATCGTTCATTTCACTTTATGTTACTTTCCCGCGCAATCTCGGAATGACCGATGTTCAAAAAGAGCAGCGATCGCTTCTGGGGGATACGCGTAATGACCATTCTTGCTGATTGGGACATTACGTAGGGTAGGTATTGGCTAGTCCTTTAGCTGATAGACGGGATACTTATGGCGCAATTCGTCATGTTAATGGGAAACCCAACATTGAACTCATTTAAAACTACATTGCTAATCAGCTCTGCATTTCCAAAGGGACCAGCTCCTCATAGCTGCCCGATCCTGCAAAAATGCCCAATTCTTCAAAACAGTAGTATTACTGAACCTTGAGCTCGCGCTAACCAATTTTTGCTGTCCTAAGACGGCCTAATTTCGTATTTGTCATTTGACTTATGCGAGCGTACAGCTATATCTCATTTCTAGACAATACGCGTGTTTCACTATGAATTCTCTCTAAATCAATAGAGGGACAGAGTGTAATTGCGTCTGATGGAGGTGAGTATGAACACATTCAAGGGGACTTTTATGACTACCGCCTTTGAAGTCGATATCAACAGTATCGCAAACTCATTTTCAACTATGGTTCCTATCTTAGAAGGAACGCACGATCTAACACCCGACGCTATTTTGCTTGAGCAAGAACAGCATGAATCGGATGTTCGCTCTTACCCAAGACGCTTGCCAATTGCAATTAAAAGAGCATGTGGCGTTTTAGTTGAAGATACTCGTGGCCAACTATTTCTCGATTGCTTAGCCGGTGCAGGTACACTTTCTTTGGGTTACAACCACCCTGAAATTAACCAAGCACTTAAAGACCAACTTGACTCAGGTTTGCCATACCAGACTCTTGATATCACGACTCAAGCGAAAGAGACGTTTATCAAGCGAGTTAAAGCTTTTCTTCCTCAAGACTTTTCAGATAACTCGGTTCTTCAATTCTGTGGTCCATCAGGCGCTGATGCTGTAGAAGCGGCTATCAAGCTAGCGAAGCAAACCACAGGTCGTAACACCATGTTTGCTTTCCGTGGTGCTTACCATGGCATGACAAACGGCACCATGGGCATGATGGGCAACCTCGGCACTAAAGAGCGTCGTAGCGGCTTGATGTCTGATGTGCACTTTATGCCTTTCCCATACAACCTGCGCTGTCCGTTTGGTATTGGTGGTGAAGCAGGTGCTAACGCGAGCATTCGTTACATCGAACGTATGTTGAATGATGATGAATCCGGCATCATGAAACCAGCTGCGATGATCGTTGAGCCTGTACAAGGTGAGGGCGGTGTGATCCCTGCTCCAGCATCTTGGTTACAAGGTCTACGTCGTATCTGTGATGAACACGGCATCTTACTGATCTTTGATGAAATTCAGTGTGGTGTGGGTAAAACGGGTCATCGCTTTGCGTTTGAAGAGTCAGGTATTAATCCTGATATCTTATGTTTGTCTAAAGCGATTGGCGGCGGACTGCCGATGTCGTTGCTTGTATTCGATAAGAGTATCGATACTTGGAAAGCTGGTGAACACACCGGCACATTCCGTGGAAATCAGTTAGCAATGGTGTCTGGCGCTAAGGCGTTGGAAATCATCGAGCGAGATGGTTTAGTTGAGCACGCAAACATCGCAGGCCAATACTTACGTCATGGGCTTGAGAAGATTCAATCGCGTGTGAACTGTATTGCTGAAGTTCGTGGTAAAGGCCTGATGCTTGGTGCTGAGATCAAGCAACCAAACGGCGAACTCAACAAATTTGGCGAGCCGCAATCAGACGGCCAATTAACCCTAGCTATTCAACGAGCAGCATTAGAGCGCGGCTTGATGGTTGAAAAGGGTGGTCGTGATGGTTCGGTAATTCGTTTCCTTCCACCTATGATTATCTCTTTTGAGCAGATCGACTTTGCATTGCGCGTCATGGAAGAAGCGATCATCGCAGCGGGTGGTGGTTTACGACAAGACCAAACACAAAGCGAAGAATCAAATCAGGAATGGAACAAGCATTTCATCCAGACGGGTTTAGGCGGTAGCGACGAATTTGCTAGCGTGATGAACCAAACTACTCAAGCGATGAAAGCCGTTTTTGAACAGGTTGAAAGCCCTTATTCGGGTTTAGATCCAAAAGTGCTAGAAGCCGCCATCAATGCTGTCGATCTCGATAACAACCAATACGCTTTGGTTGATGTTGTAGATAGCACTGCAGACCTTGTCGCTGCAAACTCTATCTTTGTGCAACACCCAGACTGTATTGCACACCTTCACACTCCACCTCTTATGGCTTCGGTAGCCGCTGAATCGATTATCGCGGCGTTGAATCAATCGATGGATTCATGGGACCAAGCATCGGCTGCGACTTATGTTGAGCAGCGCGTCGTGGATTGGATGTGTGACAAATACCAACTTGGTGCACAAGCTGACGGTGTTTTCACCAGCGGCGGTACGCAAAGTAACTTAATGGGCTTGTTGCTAGCAAGAGACTGGGTTGCCGATAAGCACGACGGTCACTCGATTCAAAAGTTGGGGTTACCTGAGTACGCGAGCAAACTGCGTATCCTATGTTCAAAGAAAACTCACTTCACGGTTCAAAAATCCGCATCATTAATGGGATTAGGCGAAGCTGCAGTGTGCTGTGTCGATACCAATGCAAACGGCACCATCAAAGCTGACTTGCTAGATGCAGAAGTGAAAGCACTTAAAGCACAAGGTCTGATTCCTTTTGCTGTGGTTGGCACGGCGGGCACAACCGATCATGGTGCGATTGATGACCTGGAAGCGATAGCTGATATCGCTAACCAACAAGATCTTTGGTTCCATGTCGACAGTGCTTATGGTGGCGCGCTTATCTTAAGTAGTCATAAAGCTCGTCTAAAAGGCATCGAAAAAGCGGACTCTGTCAGCGTTGATTTCCACAAGTTGTTCTTCCAAACAATCAGCTGTGGTGCGGTGCTGCTCAAAGACAAAGCGAACTTTAAGTACTTACTGCATCACGCAGATTACTTGAATCGTGAGCACGATGAGCTGCCGAATCTGGTCGATAAATCCATTGCTACCACCAAGCGTTTCGATGCACTGAAAGTTTTCATGACGATGCAAAGCGTTGGGCCAAAGCAATTGGGCGATATGTACGACCATCTCTTAGAGCAGACGCTTCAAGTTGCCGATCTGATTCAGAAGCATGACGATTTTGAGTTACTTGCTGAGCCGTCACTGTCTACTGTGCTGTTCCGCTCGGTGCCTAGCAATGAGCAATCGGCAAACGGCGTTCTTGATTTAGACAAACTGAATCAGACGTTAAGACTGGAGGCGCTGACTCGTGGCGTTGCCGTTCTTGGCGAAACGGTCGTCGATGGTAAAAGCGCGCTGAAATTTACTATCTTGAACCCGTGCTTAAAAACATCAGATTTCAAATCTCTAATTAACAAAATTCAGACTCTAGCCACTGAGCTAGCAGAACAACAAGGGTAATTAATACTATGGCTATTCTACAAATTGGTGCAGGCGGCGTTGGTTGGGTTGTTGCACATAAAGCAGCACAAAATAACGAAGTACTGGGTGATATCACAATCGCTTCGCGCACAATCGCGAAATGTGAAAAAATCATCGAATCGATTAAAGGTAAAAACAACCTTAAAGATTTAACTAAGAAACTAGAAGCACGTTCAGTAGACGCTGACGATGTTGATGCGCTTGTTGCTTTGATTAAAGAAGTTAAGCCTGATCTAGTTATCAACGCTGGTCCTCCTTGGGTAAACATGGCGATCATGGAAGCGTGTTACCAATCTAAAGTATCTTACCTAGATACATCGGTAGCGGTTGACCTATGTTCTGAAGGTCAACAAGTACCACAAGCTTACGATTGGCAGTGGGGCTACCGTGAGAAGTTCGCTGAAGCGGGCATCACAGGTATTCTTGGTGCTGGTTTTGATCCAGGTGTGGTATCAATCTTTGCAGCGTACGCGGTTAAGCACTTGTTCGATGAGATTGACTCAATTGACGTGATGGACGTGAATGCTGGCGATCACGGCAAGAAGTTTGCGACAAACTTTGACCCAGAAACCAACATGCTTGAGATCCAAGGCGATTCTTTCTACTGGGAAAATGAAGAGTGGAAACAAGTACCTTGTCACTCTCGTATGCTTGAATTTGAATTCCCGAACTGTGGTTCTCACAAAGTTTACTCAATGGCGCATGATGAAGTTCGTTCAATGAAAGAGTTCATCCCTGCTAAGCGTATCGAATTCTGGATGGGCTTTGGTGATGCATACTTGAACTACTTCAACTGCATGCGTGATATCGGTCTTCTTAGCCCAGATCCGCTAACACTGCACGATGGTACTGTGGTTCAGCCTCTGCATGTTCTTAAAGCACTACTACCAGACCCAACATCTTTGGCTCCGGGTTACACGGGCTTAACGTGTATCGGTACTTGGGTTCAAGGTAAGAAAGACGGTAAAGAGCGCAGCGTATTCATCTACAATAACGCAGACCACGAAGTGGCTTACGAAGACGTAGAGCACCAAGCGATCTCTTACACAACAGGTGTTCCAGCGATTACGGCTGCACTTCAGTTCTTCCGTGGCGAATGGGCTGATAAAGGCGTGTTCAACATGGAACAGCTAAACCCAGACCCGTTCCTAGCAACCATGCCGGAAATCGGTCTGGATTGGCACGTTCAAGAGCTAGAGCCTACAGCCGGTCTACCTCTGATCCATACTTTGAAGTAATTCTGGCTCTTTGCCCTCGTTGCGTTGTCCATCGTGCTTATTTACATTCGTAAACTTCGCGCGATGTCCTAGCTACAAGGGTAAAGTTCTGCGTATTCAATCCAAAGTTTTCAGAATGACAAGAACGTACAAATACAAGCCGATGCTGTTGCGTCGGCTTTGTTCGATTATCATGTGCCTTCGTGAACTCGATGGCCGCAAGGTATTAACATGCAAAACAACGAACTAAAAACGCCTTATTTCATGATCAACGAAGACAAGTTGATTGCGAATTTAGAGATAGCTAAGCAGCTGAAAGAGATTTCAGGTGTGAAGTTGGTATTGGCACTGAAGTGTTTTTCGACATGGGGTGTGTTTGACATCATCAAACCTTACCTCGATGGCACGACAAGCTCTGGCCCATACGAAGTGAAACTTGGTCACGAAACCTTTGGTGGTGAGACGCATGCTTACAGTGTGGGTTACAGCGAAGATGACGTGAGAGAAGTTGCGGATATTTGCGACAAGATGATTTTCAACTCACAAAGCCAATTCGAAGCTTACCGCCATATTGTTGAAGGCAAAGCGTCGCTGGGTTTACGTCTAAATCCGGGCGTAAGTTACGCAGGACAAGACTTAGCAAATCCGGCGCGTCAATTCTCTCGTTTAGGTGTTCAGGCTGATCACATTAAGCCTGAGATCTTCGACGAGATTAATGGCGCGATGTTCCACATGAACTGCGAGAACAAAGACGTCGATGCATTTATCGGCCTGCTTGATTCAATCTCAGAGCAGTTTGGCGATCACCTAGATAAGTTGGATTGGGTGAGCATGGGCGGAGGTGTGTTCTTCACATGGCCGGGTTATGACATCGAGAAGTTGGGCCTTGCACTAAAAGCCTTTTCTGAAAAGCACGGCGTGCAGATGTACCTTGAGCCGGGTGAAGCCATCATCACTAAAACAACTGACTTGGTTGTGACAGTGGTTGATGTTGTTGAGAACGTGAAGAAAACAGCGATTGTCGATTCAGCAACCGAAGCACACCGCCTTGATACGCTTATCTACAATGAACCGGCATCGGTATTGGAAGCTTCAGAAAATGGTAGCCATGACTATGTAATTGGTTCGTGTTCATGTCTTGCGGGCGATCAGTTCTGTGAAGCAAGCTTTGATGAGCCACTTAAGATTGGTCAAAAGCTGCACCTGCTAGACAGCGCGGGTTACACCATGGTGAAACTGAACTGGTTCAATGGCCTAAAAATGCCGTCAATCTACTGCGAGCGTAGCGGTGGCGAAGTTCAAAAGTTGAATGAGTTTGGCTATGAAGACTTTAAACGTTCATTGTCACAATGGTCGGTTAAGTAACCAAACATTGCATTAGAACGATAAAAAGAGCGGCCGATGAGCTGCTCTTTTTTGTTTTTAGATAAATGTTACCAGTGAAAAGATAGAAGTTAAGCGCTATCTGTTAGCTCTCAATCATCACTCGAGTATCTTCACTGAGTGTTTCGAGTTCATTCACTACGTCATCAATCAAAACTTCTATTGGTAGCTTAACGGCGATCTTGGAAGTGAACAAACTTGAGCTAACACCACCGCCGCCAGCGATGAAGACTCGGTGGCAATCCATATCGAGAATGCTGATCCCTTGTCTATCCAATACATGTGTTACTTCGTTGACGATACCTGCTCGGTCGTTCGAGTCGAGTCGTAGGTGATGTATTGTATCTTGTGCGTTATGAGTATGGTCTGAATCAACAAACTGCACGATCAAGTCAGTATTGGCGCTGAAAGCTTCTTTGACAATTGATTCGTTGATGGCTGGAAGTTGAACCTTGAGTACGCCTGCGACTTGGTCTTCAATAAAGTTCACTTTACTGATGAGCCATTTCCCGTCGTTTTCGTGAGTAACCGCAGCAAGTTGTTTGATTGTTGCTGGTGATGCCTTTCCAATAAAGTTTACGATAAATGTACTGTTCATATCAGCCCCCAAAGTCTCAATTAATCGTTACTAATTAAATGTTTGATATCATGCGATAAAGTTCTTTAATTTCAGTGTAGAAGTTTACATCGAACAATGTTTGACCTACGTCAATTTTTGAAACTAAGCTGTGATACAAAAAAAGAGAATGAAGAGTAGGGCACAAAAAAAGCGGCTAGAGAGCCGCTTTTTGAAAGAGTTGTCGCTGTTATTTGTGATTCAGAAGCTTAGCAAGCAACGAGTAAACGGCTTAGCAAGTCACGTGGAGGCTGGTTTAGAACGTGACTTTAAAGTTCATACCAACAAATTGAGAATCGTATGGTGCGCCTGCGTCGTAGGCAAATCGCGCTGCGTCTTGGTTATCCCACCAAGGGTTAGTATTCAGGTTCACTTCTGCGTCACCGCCCCATGCATCACTTACCCAGTAATGGATATGGCCAACAGGGTTTAGGAAGAATAGAGACACATCCCCCATGGTTTGAGAGCCCATCACTTCGCCACCTGAAGCAACGATGTCTTGTTCTGCTTCTAGCATCATTTCACCGACAACGGCACCGAAGAATGGCGTGATGAAGAGATCTTGCCAGGAAGGTACTTCCGCGAATGCTTCTACGCCGTATTCCCAGAAAAATGTCGACATGGTCCAAGAGTATAGGAAAGACTCAAATTCATCGTAACCCGCGTGGCGAGCCGCGGTGTAGTAAACCCCACCGAAATACGGGTGCATCACGTAATTTAAGAAGTGCTCATCACGGTCCCATACTGGGCCATCAGAAACGTTATCTTTCCACTTTTTACCTAATGAACTGATATCACGTTGGTCATCATCCCACTTAGTGATACTTTCAGGGAGAAGAGTCATTAGACCTACTGTCGCGACACTTAAGCCAAGAATAGTGTAGGTTTGACCCATTAGGTAATCCCAATCTTTCTCCTGGCTCACCAACAAATGTTTTGGTTGTTGGATTGAGAAGTCGTACTCGTCACTTGGTTCGCTCAGTGCGTAATTGGTACTAGGCTTGTAGGTGTACAAGTTGTCATTAAAACAGTAATCTTGAGCACATTCATCCGAGTAAGAAAGGTTGATTGGCTGGTCGAAGTCGTATTGGCTTGCAACCGAGTTAACTGACATTAGCATTGAAAATGCAGCAGTAACCTTTGCTAGTAACGGTGATTTGGCCACAAGGGTCTCCATGAGAAAGTTTGGAATTGATCAGGGTCACAATTATCTATTAAATGCCTGATTTAGGGAACTAATAATTTATCGCTTTTCCTAAGAAAACCTTAGGTTTAACATGATTAATATTAGTGAAAAGGCGAATTGTTCCAAATTCAACCATAGACCAGTTTGTAAATAATGCAGTGTCTTTTTATGACAACAAGGGATAGAAATATGACGAAAATCGCAATGTTAAGCACAGGTGAAGAAGTTCTTCATGGAGACATTGTAGATACAAACGCAGCTTGGATGTCTGCTGAGTTTTATCAGCATGGTTTTGCTCTTGCTAAGCGCTCAACCGTGGGTGATCAAATGAATGCTCTTGTTGAAGAACTGCTGATGCTGAGCTTTAACTATGATGTGGTTATCGTTAATGGTGGCCTAGGGCCGACAACCGATGACATGAGTGCTGCAGCGGCAGCTACTGCTTCCGAGCAGAAACTCGTCATGTTCCCTGAATGGCTTGCTCGTATGGAAGAGATGTTCTCTGGACGTGGTATGCCAATGCCTGACAGTAATCTTAAACAGGCACTGCTTCCTGCTAGCTCAGAGATTGTCGATAACCCAGTTGGTACTGCGTGTGGTTTCAAACTTAAAATCAACGATGCGACTTTCTATTTCACGCCGGGTGTCCCGAGTGAATTCAAACGCATGGTGACGTTTGAGATTCTTCCTGATTTATCGCGTACATACCCTCAAGTGGTTGCTTCTGAATGCAGCAGGCTGTTTACGTTTGGTTTATCTGAGTCCGGTATCTCTGATGTGTTAGACCAACTGAAGCTTCCTGAAGGCTATGAGCTAGGTTACCGCTCTTACCTGCCATTTATTGAGGTGAAGCTGTTTGGGCCAAAATCTGGTTTAGAAACTCGCGTTAAGTTAATGCAGATGGTTTACAAACTATTAGAAAGTAACGTAGTCAGTGTTGACGAGCCGATGATTGACCATATTGGCCACATCATGGCGGAAAAAAAGAAGACGCTATCTGTGTCTGAAGTGTCGACCAAAGGCGCACTGTCAGCGTGGCTGCAATTGAATGAGCAGGTTGAAGATTGCTTTGGACATTCGTGGGTGATGGCTGAGCCAAAAGAGAGCGAACTTGAAAAGAGCGATCCGTTAGCCGCAACCTTTGCTCTGGCTGGAGCAACAAGAGAGAAATGCGGAACTGAATTGGCTTTGGTGACTGGTAAGCTGGAAGGCAATACATTCAGCGTTGCATTGTCGACTGAAGCAGGCGAATGGGGTCAGGTGCTTGAATTTTATCGCCAGTACTCGCGTGAAGATCAACGCAACGTGATTAAGACCGTTGCCGCCGATATGTTGAGAAGGCATCTAGATAACAAACCGATGTTCGGCACATACTCTTCAGTTAAGCGATTGAAAGACATGTTTATTCCGGCGACTATTATTAAGTAAGCATTTAGGCGAACTCACGGAGCCTGTACTGGAAATGCTAGGAAAAACGAAATAAAAAGGCCCAACATCTAAATAGGTGTTGGGCCTTTAGTTTATCTAGCCTTCTAGATAACCAAACAAGCAGCGATGTTTACACGTAACTCATGTCTGTAAGAACTCGATTACAAACCGCTTGTCATGTGTAGGCTGTAGAACAAACCACGGCCGATTAATTCAGAAGCTAAGAACAGTACCAATGCTAGGCTTAGGTTTACTGGATTCACTTTTGCTTTGTTCAGCATAGGTAGAATCCAAATCAGTAAGCTTGCCATCAGTAATGCAACTTGAAGAATCACATAGCTGCCTAAACCGTCAACCAACTCAGATGCTTTTGCTGCTGAAGTTTGGATGTCACCGATTAAGTTCAGTTTGCCTACTGTCACAAGTAAGCTTATCGCAACAGTAATTACAGCCAACATTGTGATGTTACGGTCAATCGTAAAGTGGCTGTCGTTTGCGAACACAAGAACGAACTGAGATAGTAGCAAGCCACCCACAACTATGGTCATGATGAAGCTCAGTGGTGTGTAGATGTTGTCCCATGTCGGTACTGTGTTGATCATGTATACGTTGATCATCGCGTACATGAAGATAACACCCAGCACCATAGCGCTAACCATCAGTGCTTTTTGGATAACAAGGCCACCTTTCTTAACCACAGACAGTAGCCACTGTAGGCCGCCTACAGAGAAGAATGCTGCTCCGAAGAACACTTCGTTAGACAACCAAGCTGAGCCTAGTTGGTTAAAAGCATTAAACGCGCGCAGTGGAGAGCCAAGGTGCGTTGTCGAGAACATGAAGCCAAGACCCATTAGTGCCCATAGAATGAACATTGGAACCTTGTAGCTGTTCAGCTTCTCTTCGTCATGACCCAGTACCAGTGCACGTGCACCAATCAGTAAGTAACCAC
>Ga0209121_10005964_pt1 | contig 10843 bp, 7 predicted proteins | sample Cruoilmetagenom3_FD_187292 | JGI IMG/M metagenome (GOLD analysis project Ga0209121, IMG submission 187292) | Oil polluted marine microbial communities from Coal Oil Point, Santa Barbara, California, USA - Sample 3 (SPAdes) (version 2) | ecosystem: Environmental > Aquatic > Marine > Oil seeps ...
CTATTGAGTCACGATCCAAGTCATTGGGATGCTGAGGTTGTTAAAGATTCATATCACTATCATTTAACATTAAGTGGACATACCCATGGGATGCAATTTGGTATAGAAATACCAGGTTGGTTTAAATGGAGTCCTGTAAAATGGAGATATAAGCGTTGGGCTGGTATTTATGAGGAGCTTGATCAATATATCAATGTCAATAGAGGTTTTGGTTATTTAGCATTTCCTGGTCGAGTGGGAATATGGCCAGAAATTACAGTTATAGAGCTTAAAAAAGGTAAGAAAGAAGCCTAATTGCTTAGAATTTCTTATTTTTATAATGCTCATTACTAACTTGCTAGAGTTTGCTATTAAAATTTTATGTAGGTTTGTATAACATGTTTGACTAAAAACAATAGCGTATGTCAAAATTTGGGGAATTAATAGATATTGAAATTCCGGTATTACTAGATTTCTACACAGATTGGAACGATCAATCTATTGCAATGCATCCTGTGCTAAGAGATGTTGCTGCTGCTCTTGGAGATAAAGCTAAAGTGATTAAAATTGATATTGACAAAAATAAAGAGTTAGCAGAAGCGCTACGTGTTAAAGGTTTACCAACTTTAATTATATACAAAAATGGCGAAATGAAATGGCGTCATAGTGGAGAGAAAGATGCCGATACATTGATTGGAATTATTCAAGAGTACGTTTAAAATTCCTTTAAAAAAAGGAATCCCGTTAAATTAATAGGCTTTATATTATTTTCAGCAGAAACCTTAAGGATTAAAGCGCAAGGCTCTAAAAGCATAACCTCTTTCATTATAATATTTTAAAACTTTCGGAAGCGCATATTTTAAATTTCGCGAAGCTTTTTCACTATCATGAAAAACAACTATACTACCTTCCTTTGCTGCAGAGATTACATTATTTAAACAGGTTTCTTCAGGTACAGAATTATCCCAATCGTAAGATAAAATGTCCCATAGAATTACTCTGTAACCACGTTCTAGTAGTTTTTTGCTTTGCTTATTTTTAAACTTACCGTAAGGAGGTCTAAACAATGCTGTACTTGTATTAGTCGTAAAATCATTGATAACCCTTTCCGTTTTTAGAACATCTTTGTAATAATCCTTGGTCTTATGTTTCCAGCCTTTTAAATGATTGTAAGTATGGTTGCCAATTGTATGTTCTTCATCTAATATTTTCTGAAAAATCTCTGGATGGTTATTAATATTAGTACCTATGCAAAAGAAGGTCGCTTTTGCATTGTATCGTTTTAATGATTGTAATACCCATTCTGTAATTTCTGGCGTTGGGCCATCATCAAATGTAAGGTAGAGTTCCTTTTTATCAGTATCGATATTCCAGACAAAATTCGGAAATAATGTTTTTACAAATCCAGGAGTTTTGGCTGGAATAATCTGCATACAATTTTACTCTTCTGGTGTTATATTTTTAATAGTATCATTAATAGTTGTACTTAAATCGACATCGTCTGGTATTTCTGGTAAATCTTCTTCACTGTAACGATTCATTAACTGATCAAATAGACTTAAGTAACTATTAAATGTTTTTGTTTCTTCTAGGGCAAAGTCCTTATCATTATAAACGACCAAAATATCTACTAACGCTCGGTAACGTTGAATATCTATATAGATATCTTCCCCTACTTTGCTCTCTTGGTTGTCCAATGATAGATTACTATAATACACCAAGTTTTCTTGATATTTTCTAGCAACATCTTTAAATAGAGCACGTCCTTTTTCTTCATTACCTATTTCATAATAAGCACTAATATATGGCTCTAATAATGAGTAAAAACCAAACTGATCTACCGGCATTTTTTCCATAGCCAAATCAGCAACCTCTTCCGCTTTGTCTAACTTATCTTCATTAATAAGTTGCTCAATTAATCGAGCTAAATTTCCTCTATAGGTAATTCCGTTTCGTCTTGTTTCAATATCATGATAGATATCTTCACCACTTCCTCCCCATTCCCAATTTTTCACTTGCTCATACATTAAATCGGCGTCAACTCGACCCATGTCGTATGGATTGGCTCTATCGATTGGAGTTTTTATTGGTACTAATTTATAGCACATCCCATCTAATTGTAAATAGTCTTTTAGCCAAATATAATCTTCGTCACTAAATGCACCACCAGTAAAATAAATTGGTCGTTCCCAATTGTTATTGGCAATAATATCTAACATTAGCAACCTGTTTTTGTAGATATAACTACCATCGATTTGTGTATATAAATTGTCTTCTATTTTATCGGCATCTTCTGGTTTAACAACACCGTTTTTTAGAACCATTTCCTTATTAACAGGAATACTTATACTGCGTGTTGGGAAATAATTAGAGTTTAATAAATGACCTGGATATTGTCTTGGGTCTTCACCTTGTTTTTCTACCACATACTTAAATTTAGTACTAGGTTTTTCACTTGCAACAAAGTCCATAAAACTTTTAATAGGTAAAGTGTCTTTTGTAATTTCTCTTCTTATAATAACATCTCTAGTTCCACCTCGATATTGATTATGTGTTAATTGAGAAGGAATAGGATCACTCTCATAAGCTTTGCGTTTCATTTGGTCTATATACCAATCCGTTTGAAATAAACTGGTATTAACAACACGTACATCTGTACGTACGCCTTCAATTTCTTGCAGATACCATAAAGGGAAAGAATCATTGTCTCCAATAGTAAATAGAATAGAGTTTGGTGCACAAGATTCTAAATATTTACGAGCCATTGCATTTGCAGTGTATTTACCAGATCGGTCATGATCATCCCAATTGTTGGCTGCTAAAATACCAGGCACAATAATTAAACAAGCTAAAGTAATTACTGGAGCTAATAATTTTGATTTCACACTAGAATTCAAAAGGTCATATATAGCATAGACTCCAAAACCAATCCAAATAGCAAATACATAAAAAGAACCAACTACAGAATAGTCTCTTTCGCGAGGTTCAAATGGTCTAACATTAGTATAAAATTGAATTGCTAAACCAGTTAAGAGAAAGAATACTAGTAATACCCAAAACCGTTTCATGTCTGAATATAGTAAAAAGAAGAACCCGACTAATCCAAGTAATAATGGTAAGAAGTAGTAGGTGTTTCTTGCTTTGTTTTCTTTTACATCAGTTGGTAGATTTTCTTGAGATAGTCCAATATGCCATTTGTCAATAAGATCTATTCCTGAAATCCAATTACCATTAAAATCATCATATTTTCCTTGAATATCGTTTTGTCTTCCTGAAAAATTCCACATAAAATAGCGCCAATACATGTAGCTAAACTGGTATTGAAACATATACATAACATTATCTAAAAATGAAGGCTTTTCAACAATTAGATACAGTTGACCATATCGTCTTAAAAACTGATCATAATCTTCATAATCAACTTCACCTTGTGCGATACGAATTTTGAAATCGTTAATGATTTGATCAAATCGTCGTTTTTCTTGTACAGAATATTGACCTGCTTGTTCTTCGGTTAAGCCAGCGTTTAATGCTTCGTTGTAGGCTCTCGTTTGTAAGTTAGGATTAACCTTAAATTCTATTAATCCTGTAAACATCATATAATTTTCTGCATGTTCGCTACTCCACATTCGAGGTAGTGGTGAAGCATGCTCATGGTTGTAATTTTGTTTACTGTCTTCCCATTGGTTAATTATAACATATTCACCTTTCTCTTCATCTTTTTCGTAATTTTTTTTATCATCGACAAAAGGCTCATCTTTATCTTGCCCTGAGTAGATTTCAGTAAACTGTGGTCCGTAAAACAAATGCGTTTCTGGGTATTGTTCTAAATTATAATATGCTAAAAGCTCTCTTGCATCCGAAGGGTCATTTTCATTAATTATAACTTGAGCATTTGCTCGTATTGGCAGCATCATCCAAGAAGAAAACCCAATAAAAATAAACATTAGACACAATACCAGAGTGTTAGCATGTAACATTCCTTTTTTTCTGGTATAGTTTAAACCTAGATAAAAAAGTGCTATAACCAATAAGCCTGTAATTATTGTTCCAGAGTTAAATGGTAGTCCTATCGAATTCACAAAAAATACTTCTAAATAACCAAAGAGTTTTAAAGTAGAAGGTAAGAGCAACTTAAAAATGAATAGTAATATTGCGGCAGATACTACATTAGCAATTATAAAATTCTTTATTGTAATCGTTTTATAATTCTTAAAGTAGTAGATAAGGCCAATAGCAGGAATAGTTAAAAGTCCCATAAAGTGAACTCCAAAAGATAGGCCAATAACAAATGCAATTAAAATTAACCAACGATTTCCTCTAGGTTTATCCATGTCTTGTTCCCAACGTAAGGCTAAATAAAACATTACAGCCATTATTAAAGTAGCCATTGCGTAAACTTCTGTTTCAACAGCATTAAACCAAAAAGAGTCTGTAAATGTAAATGCCAAGCTACCAACAAGCGCACTTCCTAAAATGGCATGAGCTTTACTTGTGCTAGAATCTTTATTATACTTTACAAGTTTTACAAGTAATAAACTTATTGTCCAAAACATAAATAGAATAGTGAAAGCACTTGCAACACCACTCATCATATTCATTATCATTCCAATTTGAGAAGGTTCTAATGCAAACATTGAGAAAAATGCGCCTAACATCTGAAATAATGGTGCTCCGGGTGGATGACCTACTTGTAATTTAGAAGAGGTTAAAATATATTCTCCAGCGTCCCAAAAACTTACGGTTGGCTCAATTGTTAGTGCATATACTGCAAATGCTACAGCAAAAACTAACCATCCTAAAATATTATTCCACTTTTTGAAGTTAAAATCTGTCATGAAAAACCTTAATTATTGATGCTGGCGAATTTACTAATAATTACGATACACCCTAAGTTTTTAAGTTAACGTTAAGTATTTTCAATTATTTTTCATCATTTTTTTTGCCTAAGTGAAACTTTGTTTTAAATTTGCACCCTCATTTTGAGAGATTGGCCTATGGTGTAACTGGCAACACATTGGTTTTTGGTACCAAAGAGTCTAGGTTCGATCCCTAGTGGGCCAACTTAATTTTAAATCCTAATTCTTTAACGAGTTAGGATTTTTCTTTTTAGTCAAATTTTTAAGGGTGAGAAGTTTATGCTGAGCGCAGTCGAAGTAATCCCTAGTGGGCCAACAGAAAAAATCCTAATCATTTATTGATTAGGATTTTTCATTTTTAATAGACGTTACTATAATTATATCTTAAATGTTATAACAGGTCGCATAGCATGATTGACTAAGTCTTCACTTAAACTACTATTAAAGAAATGTGCAATTCCTTGACGTCCATGCGTACTTATTCCAATTAAATCAGCATCTATATCATTTGAGAAATTTAAAATTCCTTGCTCTACACTATCATCGTTAAGTACTGTAGTTGTATAATTGTTAAACGTTAGACCAGAAATGAAATCATTAATTCTGTCTTTTGCCTCATAAGATGTTATAAAATTATTTGCCGTGTTTACCATCAGTAAATGGATTTTTGCATCAAAGGCTTCTGCAAATTTAACGGCTTGCTTATAAGTTTCTTTATTATCATTTTTAAAATCTGAAGCAAATACAAAATCCGAAATCTCAAAGGATTCATGCGCATTTTTTATAACTAATACTGGGACGTCAGAAGTACGTACCACTTTTTCTGCATTAGAACCTACAAACATTTCTTTTATTCCAGATGCTCCATGAGATCCCATAACAATAAAGTCAACGTCAGATTCTTTACAAGCTTCTTTAATTTCATTAAAAGAAATATCTGCCTTAACGGTTTCATGCACCGTAATTCCTTCTAAAAAATCGCTGTCCAATAAATCCTCAAATCGTTTATGAGCCAATTTCATAAAGAAAAGTGCTTCAGGAATATCACTAACTGCGTTGATTGGATCTGTTTGTTGCATCGGGATTTCCATCATGTGTAACAAGTAGATTTCAGCGTCATATTTTTTTGCAAGCAAAGCTGCTACTTTCAAAGCATTTTCGGCTTGTTCAGAAAAATCTGTTGGGACTAGTATTTTCTTCATTGAATTTTGTTTAGTGTTAGTCTTATAAAGTTATGAAAATAATTCAACTTAAAAGAGCTTTGAAAATTCAATATAAATGTTGTATATTTGCACCGTTGTTTACGAAAATGATTACGAGAGGGGACGAAAAGTCCCCTCTTTTTATACTAAAAAATGTTCAAGAAAACAGTAGAAGACTTATTGCAAACCGCATTAGACGAAAGACAAGATTTATTCTTAATAGATTTTAGTTTGTCAGGTGATAATGCTATTAAGATTGTAATAGATGGGGATAATGGAGTTTTGGTTGAAGATTGTATGTTTGTAAGTAGAGCCATTGAACATAATATAAATAGAGATGAACACGATTTTTCTCTAGAAGTATTATCATCTGGAGCAACCACACCACTAACATTACCAAGACAATATAAAAAACATATCGGAAGACATTTAGAAGTGAAAACTTTGGATAGTAAAAACTTAGAAGGAGAACTCATCGATGTAAATGATGAAGGAGTACTTTTAAAGTGGAAAGCAAGAGAGCCAAAACCAATAGGTAAAGGTAAAGTAACAGTGACAAAAGAGGCTAATGTTGTTTTTAATAACATTAAAGAAGCAAAAGTTAAAATAAAATTTTAATTCATATCAATTATGGAAAATGTAGCGTTAATTGAATCATTTTCGGAATTTAAGGACGATAAATTAATAGATAGAGTTACGCTGATGGCGATTCTTGAAGATGTATTACGTAATGCATTGAAAAAGAAATATGGTGATGATGATAATTTTGACATTATTATAAATCCAGATAAAGGTGATTTAGAAATTTGGAGAAATCGTATTGTTGTTGCTGATGGTGAAGTTGAAGAGCCTAATCAGGAAATAGAATTATCAGAAGCTCAGAAAATTGAACCAGATTTTGAAGTTGGTGAAGATGTTGCTGAAGAGGTGAAATTAATAGATTTAGGACGTCGTTCAATTTTAGCATTAAGACAGAATTTAATTTCTAAAATTCACGAGCACGATAACACCAATATATACAAGCATTTTAAAGAATTAGAAGGCGAAATATATACGGCAGAAGTTCATCACATTCGTCATAGAGCAATTATTTTGTTAGATGATGATGGTAATGAAATTATCCTTCCAAAGGATAAGCAAATCCCATCAGATTTCTTCAGAAAAGGAGAAAACGTAAGAGGAATAATTGAGAGTGTAGAATTAAAAGGAAGTAAGCCGGCAATTATTATGTCAAGAACTTCACCTTTGTTCTTAGAGAAATTATTTGAACAGGAAATTCCAGAAGTTTTCGATGGTTTAATTACCGTTAAAAAGGTGGTGCGTATTCCTGGTGAGAAAGCGAAAGTTGCTGTAGATTCTTACGATGATAGAATTGATCCAGTAGGAGCTTGTGTTGGTATGAAAGGATCTAGAATTCATGGGATTGTACGTGAGTTAGGAAATGAAAACATAGATGTTATTAATTATACAAATAACATTCAACTTTTTGTAACCAGATCATTAAGTCCTGCAAGAGTTACCTCTTTAAAATTAGATGAGGAGAATATGCGTGCTGAGGTTTTATTAAAACCAGAAGAAGTTTCTAAAGCAATAGGAAGAGGTGGTCACAACATTCGTTTGGCAGGTCAGCTTACAGGTTTCGAAATTGATGTATTTAGAGAAGGCGCTGAGGAAGATGTAGAATTATCTGAATTCTCAGATGAGATCGATGGTTGGATTATTGATGAATTTAGCAAAGCTGGTTTAGATACAGCAAAAAGTATCTTAGAACAGGATGTTGTTGATTTAGTAAAACGTACAGATTTAGAAGAAGAAACTATTGTAGAAGTTATTAGAATTCTACGAGAAGAATTTGAAGAATAATACCATCTTAAATTTCAAATTGTTGTAATGACATTTTGAAGTTGAAAAGGTATACTATATATTTAAGTTATTTTATAGGCAATTTATGGCTCAAACAAGATTAAATAAGGTATTAAGGGAATTAAACATTTCGATAGATCGTGCTGTGGATTTTTTAGAATCTAAGGGTGTAGAGATTGAAAAAAGTCCAAATACCAAGATTTCGCAAGAGGTTTATGATACGCTATCTGATGAATTTCAGACGGATGCAACGAAGCGTGAAAAAGCTCAAGAAGTTAGTGAAGCAAAACTAAAAGAAAAAGAAGAGCTTCGTGAACAACGTGAGCGCGAAATTGAAGAAAAGCAAAAACAAGAGGCTGTAAAAGAAGCTGTAGTTAAGGCAAAAGCTGATTTGAGTGGGCCAAAGCAAGTTGGTAAAATAGACTTAGATAAGCCTAAAAAAGCAGAAAAGAAAGAGGTACCTAAAAAGGTTGAAACTAAAGAAAAGCCAAAAGCGAAAGTTGAAGTTAAAGAAACTCCAAAAGCTGATAAGGTAGAAAAGGTTGAAAAGACAGAACCAATTGTAGAAGCTGTAAAGGCTAAGGAAGGAAAACCAAAAGAGGCACCTAAGAAAGAAGAGGTTAAAGCGAAAGAAACTTCTGAAAAAGAAGAAACTACTGAATCAATTGAGCCAGTTGAAGAAAAGCTAAAAACTCAATATAAAAAACTTTCTGGTCCTACCACAACAGGTAAAAAAATAGATTTATCACAGTTTAATAAGCCTAAGAAGAAAAAAGAAGAGAAAAAACCAGCTGCAGGAGATGCTAATAAACGTAAGAGACGTAGAATTAGCAAAGCAGGAAATGATGCTGGTAGAAAACCTAATTTCGATAATAGAAGAGGAGGTCAAAAAGGAAGAGGAGGCAATACTAGACCTAAAGTAGTTAAGGAAGAGCCTAGTGAGGAAGATGTAAAAAAACAAATTAGAGAAACACTTGAGAAATTACAAGGAAAATCTAATAAAGGTAAAGGTGCTAAATATAGAAGAGATAAGAGAGATCAACACAGAGAACAAACTGAAATTGATCAAGAAATTGCAGCAGCAGAAAGTAAAACTATAAAAGTTACTGAGTTTGTTACTGTTAGTGAAATGGCAACAATGATGGAAGTCGGAGTGACACAGGTTATTTCCGCTTGTATGTCTTTAGGTATGATGGTTACTATGAATCAAAGACTTGATGCTGAAACATTAACTATTGTAGCAGAAGAGTTTGGTTATGGTGTAGAATTTGTAACTGCAGATATTGAAGAATCTATTGAAGAATATGTAGATGATCCAAAAGATTTATTACCACGCGCACCTATTGTTACGGTAATGGGTCACGTAGATCACGGTAAAACATCTTTATTAGATTATATACGTGAAGAAAATGTAATTGCTGGTGAATCTGGCGGAATTACACAGCATATTGGTGCTTATGGAGTAGAATTAGAAGACGGACAAAAAATAGCGTTCTTGGATACGCCAGGTCACGAAGCCTTTACAGCTATGCGTGCTCGTGGTGCTCAAGTTACAGATATCGCTATTATTGTTGTAGCTGCGGATGATGCCATAATGCCTCAAACAAAAGAAGCAATTTCTCATGCACAAGCAGCAGGAGTACCAATTGTTTTTGCAATAAATAAAATTGATAAACCAGATGCAAATCCTGAAAAGGTGAAAGAGCAATTAGCTCAAATGAATCTCTTAGTAGAAGATTGGGGTGGGAAAATTCAATCTCATGACATATCTGCCAAGATGGGTACTGGTGTAAAAGAATTATTAGAAAAAGTGCTTCTTGAAGCTGAATTATTAGAATTAACAGCTAATCCTAATAAACCAGCAGTTGGAACAGTCGTTGAGGCTTACTTAGATAAAGGTAGAGGTTATGTGTCTACAATTTTAGTACAAGCTGGTACTTTACGCGTAGGTGATTATGTCTTAGCTGGAAAAAACAGTGGTAAAGTAAAAGCTATGCAAGATGAGCGTGGCAATGATGTTGCTGAAGCTGGTCCTGCTACACCAGTATCAATTCTTGGTTTAGATGGAGCACCTCAAGCAGGTGATAAGTTCAATGTATTTCAAGATGAGCGTGAAGCAAAACAAATTGCTACAAAACGTACACAGTTGCAACGTGAGCAATCAGTTAGAACACAACGACATATTACACTTGATGAAATCGGAAGACGTATTGCACTTGGTGATTTCCAAGAATTGAATATTATCCTTAAAGGTGATGTGGATGGTTCTGTTGAAGCATTAACAGATTCATTCCAGAAATTATCTACTGAAGAAATTCAGGTTAATATTATACATAAAGGTGTTGGAGCCATTACGGAAAGTGATGTGCTATTAGCAACAGCTTCGGATGCAATTATTGTCGGATTTAATGTACGACCAGTTGGTAATGCAAGAATGATTGCTGATAAAGAAGAAATTGATATCAGAACATATTCTATTATCTATGCAGCTATTAATGATCTTAAGGATGCTATGGAAGGTATGTTATCTCCAGAGGTTAAAGAAGAAGTTACAGGTACTGCTGAAATTAGAGAAATCTTCAAAGTTTCAAAAATTGGAAACATTGCAGGTTGTATGGTAATGAATGGTAAAATTTCTAGAAATTCTGGAATTCGTATTATTAGAGATGGTGTTGTTGTTCACACAGGTGAACTTGCTGCCTTAAAACGATTTAAGGATGATGTTAAGGAAGTGACTAAAGGCTACGATTGTGGTATGCAAATTAAAGGCTATAATGACATTATTTTAGGAGATGTTATAGAAGCTTTTGAAGAAGTAGAAGTTAAGAAAAAGTTGAAATAAATACTTTTCGAGATAAAAAAAAGCGACCACATGGTTAGTCATGGTCGGAAGATTTTTTCTTCCGACTTTTTTGTTTTATAAAGTATCTAAGATGATGT
>Ga0209121_10005967_pt1 | contig 10838 bp, 4 predicted proteins | sample Cruoilmetagenom3_FD_187292 | JGI IMG/M metagenome (GOLD analysis project Ga0209121, IMG submission 187292) | Oil polluted marine microbial communities from Coal Oil Point, Santa Barbara, California, USA - Sample 3 (SPAdes) (version 2) | ecosystem: Environmental > Aquatic > Marine > Oil seeps ...
CCAGCCATACCGCGAATGAAAGATTCACCAGAAGTGGCACCGTAGAAACATACGTTACCCACTACGATGTTGTCTTCTGCAACGATAGAAGATTTCGCATCTGGGTACAGTACCAATGTACCGCCAGACAGACCTTTACCCCAGTAATCGTTCGCGTCGCCTTCGACTTCGAACTTAACGCCTTTCGCAAGGAATGCACCGAAAGATTGGCCCGCACTACCGTGGAACTTAACGTTCATTGGTTGTGGTAAACCTTGGTCTTTGTAAACCTTCGAGATTTCGTTCGACAGCATGGTACCTGCAGAGCGATCCGTGTTGATGATAGGGAAGGTCGCATTCACGGCTTCGCCTTTCTCAAGTGCTGGAATTGCAGCTTGAATCAACTTACGGTCTAGAACGTCTTCTAGGTTGTGATTTTGTTTTGTCTGGTTGTAGATACCGTCTTCAGCACGAGCCTGCTCAATGTGCAGTACTGGTGTTAGATCTAGGTTCTTGTACTTCCAGTGGCCGATGTCATCGCGAACTTTAAGTTTGTGTGATTGACCAACCATTTCGTCGATAGAACGGAAGCCAAGCTCAGCCATTACTTCACGTAAACCTTCAGCCATGTATTGGAAGAAAGTCACTACGTCTTCTACGCGGCCGTCGAAACGCTCACGCAGAGTTTTGTTCTGTGTTGCAATACCAACAGGACATGTATTTTTGTGACACTTACGCATCATGATACAGCCTTCAACAACCAATGCTGCTGTTGCTACGCCCCATTCTTCAGCGCCTAGTAACGTTGCGACTGCAAGGTCTCGTGGTGTTTTCATCTGACCATCAGACTGAACAACGATACGGTTACGCAGGCCGTTTTTCAGTAGTGTTTGGTGCGTTTCTGCTAGACCAAGTTCCCAAGGCAGACCTGTGTGACGGATAGAAGACATCGGAGATGCACCTGTACCGCCATCAAAACCTGCGATAAGTACCACGTCAGCTTTTGCTTTCGCTACGCCTGATGCAATCGTACCTACGCCTGCTTCCGATACTAGCTTCACGTTTACACGGCCATTACGGTTAGCATTTTTCAGATCGTAGATTAGTTGAGCCAAATCCTCGATTGAGTAGATATCGTGGTGTGGCGGTGGCGAGATAAGACCTACGCCCGGAGTCGAGTGACGTGTTGCGCCGATCCAGTCATCAACCTTATCACCAGGTAGTTGACCACCTTCGCCAGGTTTCGCACCTTGAGCCATCTTGATTTGCAGCTCATCAGCGTTAGATAGGTAGTAAGACGTTACACCAAAGCGACCAGAAGCCACCTGTTTGATTGCTGAACGTTCCCAGTCGCCATTTTCTTTACGCTCGAAACGTGCTGGGTCTTCACCACCTTCACCTGAGTTTGATTTCGCGCCAATGCGGTTCATCGCAACAGCGAGTGTTGAGTGAGCCTCATGCGAGATTGAACCAAAGCTCATTGCGCCTGTTGCGAAACGCTTAAGGATGTTCTCGATTGGTTCTACTTCCGCTAGAGGAATAGAGCCTGCAGGGTTCTTGATGAAATCAAGTTGGCTACGTAGCGTTGCTGCGTTGTCGCCTTGGTCATCGACTGCTTTTGCGTACTTCTTGAATTGACCGTAATCTTTGTTACGCGTCGACTCTTGAAGTAGAGAAATCGTTTCAGGGTTGAACAAGTGTTTCTCACCACGTTGTTTCCACTGGTAAACACCACCAACGTCAAGAATTTGAGCTGGGATTTCACGAGCAGGGTAACCAACACGGTGACGAACCAGTACTTCTCGTGCGATATCGTCGATCGTTAGACCTTGGATACGAGAAACAGTACCAGTAAAGTATTTTTCAACCACCGATTTGCTAACACCAAGGGCTTCAAAAATTTGAGCACCATGGTAAGACTGTAACGTAGAGATCCCCATCTTAGAGAAGATCTTCAGTAGACCGCCGTTGACACCTTTACGGTAGTTATCGAAGAACTCACGTGGGTGTACGTTTGGATCTAGCTTCTTAGTACGTTGCAATTCAACAATCGTTTCAATAACTAGGTATGGGTTAACTGCGTTCGCACCGTAACCGATAAGTGTTGCAAAATGGTGAGTTTCACGAGCATCACCCGTTTCAACAACGATGTCACACTTAGCGCGTAGACCTTTACGGATTAGGTGGTGGTGAACCGCGCCAACTGCCAGCATTGCTGGAATAGCGGCGTGGTTAGAGTTAACGGCACGGTCAGTCAGTAGAATGATAGAGTAACCATCAATCACTGCGTCTTCTGCGTACTGACAGATACGCTTAAGTGCGCGCTCTAACTTGCCTTGATCTCCGTTTGCTTGGAATACGATATCTAGCGTCTTCGATTGAAGGTGCTCGTTATCGATTGCACGAAGTTTCTCTAACTCTGAGTTAGAAAGAACAGGAGACTCAAGTTCCACTTTTTGACAGTGTTCAGGTGTTTCAGCAAGTAGGTTCTGATCTTTACCTAGGTAAGTGTTCAGAGACATAACCATACGCTCACGAATCGGGTCGATCGGCGGGTTAGTTACTTGTGCAAACAACTGCTTAAAGTAGTTTGAAAGGTGCTGCGATTGATGAGACAGAATCGCTAGCGGCCAGTCAGCACCCATTGCAGAAAGTGGCTCGTAGCCTGTTTTTGCAAGAGGGAGAATGATTTCGTTTACTTCTTCAGAGCTCACACCAAACGATTGCTGTTTGTGAAGCAGTTTCTCTGGAGAAGGTTGGTTAAATTCGTTGCTCGCATCCGGTAGCTTTTTCAAGCTCAGAAGATTCTCTTCAACCCATTTTTCGTAGGGTTGCGATTTAGCGATACCGTCTTTCACTTCTTCATCAGAAATGATGCGGCCTTGCTCAAGGTCAGCAACGAAGATACGACCAGGCTGTAGACGACCACGGTATTCAACGTTTTCTGGTGCGATTTCTACTACGCCAGATTCAGACGCCATTACTAGGAAGTCGTCTTTGGTCACCGTGTAGCGAGAAGGACGCAGACCATTCCGGTCAAGTGTTGCACCAACTTGAACACCATCGGTGAAACATACTGATGCAGGGCCATCCCATGGTTCCATTACGTTCGCGTGGTACTGGTAGAACGCACGACGAGTTGGATCCATGTTTTTGTTTTCTTGCCATGCTTCAGGGATCATCATCATCAATGCGTGTGGCAGAGTACGACCTGAAAGAACAAGAAGCTCAAGCGCCATATCGAAGTTTGATGAATCCGAGCTACCTTCCTGACAGATAGGAAGCAGCATGTCGATTTCAGCTTGTGTGAACAGATCCGATTCAAGGATCGCTTCACGCGCTTTCATCCAGTTTAGGTTACCGCGAACTGTGTTAATTTCGCCATTGTGTGCGATATAACGGAAAGGCTGAGCTAGACGCCAACGTGGGAATGTATTGGTAGAGAAGCGAGAGTGTACCAGTGCTAGAGCTGTCACCATGGTTGGGTTTTGCAGATCTAGGAAGTACTGAGGAACTTGTTCTGTTGTTAGCTGACCTTTGTACACCAATGTCTTGTAAGACATAGAGTTGATGTAGAAGTCATCACCGATATTTGACACGCTTTCTAGGCAAACACGAACGGTGTAGTTACGTAGAACATACAGTTTGCGCTCAAGCTCTTCTGGAGTGATACCAGGGCCGCCAGAGATAAATACGTGTTCAAATTGAGGTTCAGTGCTTAGTGGGTCAGCACCAATCATTGAATTGTCAGTTGGAAGTTCACGGTAACCGATAACTTCTAACTCTAGGCGCTGTGCATTGCGTTCTAGAATGTCACGACACTGTGCACGTTTGTGTTCATCTTTAGGGAAAAGTACAACACCAACACCATATTTTTCAAAAGATGGCAGTTTAATTCCAAGCTTTACGGCTTCTTCTAGTAAGAATTCGTGCGGCTTCTGTAGCAGGATACCTGCACCATCACCAGAACACGGATCGCAGCCTTGGCCGCCACGGTGTTCCATACGTGCAAGCATATCGAGTGCTTGAGTTACTACATCATGAGATTTGCGATTCTTTAGATGCGCAACAAAACCGATACCACAAGCGTCATGCTCCAATTCAGGAGTATACAGACCCTGTGAGTTCTGCTCTTGATCTACCATAGATACATCCTTCCAGTTAAATCTAGGCGCAACTTATTTGTATAAAGTTAGCCTTGTCCTTTTATATTTATGGGTCTAAACCTGCCTATGCTGGCGGTTTGAATCCTTTCCGTATCTCGCAGGAAAAGTATTGCGAGAAAAACAATCCTTAGTGATATCCGTTTATTTTTAACCACAAACTAGTGGTTTATATAGGTGGGATATGGGTATCACCGACTTATCAGCAAGTTTTGGTTGTAAGTAAATACTCAAAAATAGCCAATATGTGTAAGTATCCTACAATTTTGTCTAGGCGAATTGCAATGAAAGTTGCCCCATGTAGACCATTTTTTTCGTTTTATTTTGAATTTAATGCACAACAAATGTGCAACATTAGGCAAATAGAGCTGATTTTTTGCATGTTTATTGATATTTGATAGGTTGCTCGCAAAAAGCTTTGCGTAAACTATTTGGTCGAATTTTGCAGGGATGTAATTTTTTTTCAAAAAAGACTGATATTCATTCTTATTTACTGAGAACTTTGAAAATATGCAATTACATGAGTTGGTTAATACTATCGGCCAAGATCTTCAGCGTCGTTATGGTGAGAAGGTTCATAAGCTGACACTTCATGGTGGTTTTAGCTGCCCAAATAGAGATGGGACCATCGGTCGCGGTGGATGTACTTTTTGTAACGTTGCTTCGTTTGCGGATGAACAAACTCAAATTCAAAGTATTGCTGATCAGCTAAAAGATCGCGCCGGTGAGATCGCTCGTGCGAAGAAGTATCTTGCTTATTTTCAGGCATACACCAGCACTTATGCTGAAGTCCAAGTGCTCAAAAATATGTATGAAGAAGCGCTTAAAGCACCAGGTGCCGATATCGTAGGTCTTTGTGTTGGCACTAGGCCAGACTGCGTGCCTGATTCGGTATTGGAACTGCTAGCGGGTTACGTGGAACAAGGCTATGAGATTTGGCTAGAGCTAGGATTACAAACAGCCAATGATAAAACCCTTAAACGAATTAACCGTGGTCATGATTTTGCGGTGTATGAAACGATCACTCAGCGCGCACGGGCTTTAGGTATCAAAGTTTGTACGCACCTTATCGTCGGCCTGCCAAAAGAAACCAAAGTCGATAATCTGGAAACGTTAGACAAGGTATTAGCTGTTGGTACTGATGGTATCAAGCTTCACGGCCTTCATATTGTTGAGGGCAGTACCATGGCCAAAGCGTGGAAAGCTGGCAAACTCGAAGCGCCGACCCTGGAAGAGTATATTGATATCGCCAGTGAAATTATCCAGCGTACGCCTGCAAATGTGGTTTATCATCGTGTATCTTCAGCCGCTCGTCGTCCTACACTTCTTTCGCCATTGTGGTGTGAAAACCGCTGGTTAGCGATGACTGAAATTGGTCGTGAACTCGATAAAACAGGTGCGCAGGGCATCAAAACAGGTACGGCTTTCAAGTATACGCTCCCTGTATTAAATAGTGCCAATCTATAGAAATGCGTGGGAGTAGGTAACAGCAGATTAAACCAGCAAATAGTGGTAACATTTCCCTCACAGAATTTATGGTATAGATTGAGAGTAAATGGAACTGGTAATGACTTGGTTGTGGGACAAGGCGTATGGCTACGGTATATATATCGTGATCGTATTGCTAATTGCTCTCATCTGCTGGCATCTTTATTCGCGTTATCAGTCGCACATTGAAAAGCTTCTACTCTCTACTCCCTCACCACTTTACTTTGTCGATGTACGAAGTGGTGAAATCTTGTATGCCAATCTTCAAGCTATGCAATTATTGGGTATCCGCCAAATCGGTGTTAATTTTCGTTTTCCTACCGTGGAAAGTGAAAACAGTTTCCGTCACTACTTAACCAATCACATTAACTCTCGATCATTTGAGCAAATTTCGTTTTGGGCACTTTCCGAATTTGAGTCTTTTAAGGTCAATTTAGTCGGCCGTAAAATCCACTTTAGAAGCAAGAAAACCTGGATGATCCATGCCTCGCCTTATAAAAATACCAATGAAGAACTGTCCCAAGAAGTTCGTGAGCTCAATGTCGCGCGCACGGCTTTAGATTCTTTGTCTGAGCTGATCTACGTGAAAGATCAGAAAGGTGAGTTAGTGACGAGTAATCGCTCGTTTAAAAAGTTTTGGCATGGTCGTGCTGAAGAGGGCACCCTGAGTGTTTCTGGTGGAGCATTAAAAGGTCGTGTAAGTGAACGCTCTTGGACCACAGACCAAGATGGAAAAAGCTGCTTGCTTGAAACCTACCAAAGTGTCTTGCTTTCACAAGATGGCTCAACCATAGGTACGCTTTCGATTAGCCATGATGTAACCGATTGGCACGACATGCAGCAAAAGTTGCGCGGAGAGATGGAAAAACGAAAAGACACCGAAGTCGCGCTTGCACAGCGTGATACCATTCTACAAAACATCCTGGAGGCCAGCCCGGACTCCATTGGTATCTTTAATGAAAACATGGTTTATCAAGCGTGTAATAAACCATTTGTGGCTGCGCTGGGAATCTCTGAAGTGAGTGACTTGATCGGTAAGCGTTTACAAGATGTGGTGCCACATAGCATCTATACGCGAATTTCAGAAACCGATCATCAAGTGCTTCATCAAAGTAAATCGCTGCGTTATATCGACAAAGTGGTCTCAAGTGATGGAGCATTTACTTGGTATGATGTAGTCAAATCACCATTTAGAGATCCAGCATCGAGCACTAATGGTGTGTTGATCATGGCGCGTGATATTACCGAGCGCTATCTAGCAGAACAAAAGCTTGAAGAGGCGAACCTTGAACTTGAACGCCTCAGCTTTATGGATAGTTTGACTAAAGTTTCCAACCGACGCCGCTTTGATGAACAGCTTTCGACACTATGGCATTACCATGTGCGTGAGAGGCTACCATTGACGATCATGCTGTGTGATATCGACTTTTTTAAAGGCTATAACGATTTTTATGGTCACCAGCAAGGTGATGATGCTCTGATTCAAGTTTCGCAGGCATTCAAGCAAGTACTCAGTCGCTCGTCTGATTGCGTGGCTCGTTATGGCGGGGAAGAGTTCGGCTTTATTTTGCCAAATACGACTACGGATGGTGCGCTTCTTGTTGCAAGTCGTATTCATGATGAAGTACTTAAGTTAGGTCTGATACACGAAAAATCAGCGGTCTCTGAATTTATCACGGTGAGTATTGGCATTATTTCTTATATTCCATCACCTGATGACGAAATGGAGTCCGCAGTTGCGATGGCTGACAGTGCACTCTACCAAGCTAAATCTGACGGTCGAAATCGTTCAATGGTACATCCTTCTTCAATTAGCTAGTTCTATAAATTTATGGTTGGGTTAACCTGTCTTTTTGGGGTTGCTTAGCACTATCTTGATTGGTTACCACTATATTGATTGTTTGACCATGATATTGCTGCGGATCTCTTGCTGCGTGTGATGCAGCTAGCTTACCTCCTATCTTCAAACAGGGTAGAATGTTGCTAGTCTTATCGCATGGAGCGCTAAATGAAACCCATGAAAAATCTCGCTCAGTATTACGTAGATCTACTCGTAAAACTGGGGATTGTCCGCTTTTCTATCTTACTCGCCTTAGCGCTTGTTGCCCTCGCTGTTGTTGTGCAAGTCGGTATTACCCTCGCACTCAAAGGCAATGTTGATGACATCGACATTGTACGTTCGGTTTTCTTCGGTTTAGTCATCACGCCTTGGGCGGTCTATTTCTTGTCAGTAGTTGTTGACCAACTGGAAGAGTCCCGACAAAGATTGGCGAAGCTAGTATCTAAACTTGGCGATATGCGTGAGCGAGACCAAGAGCTCAACAATAAACTGCAGCTCAATATCGAGAAGCTTAACCAAGAAATTGAAGAACGTGAGAAAGCGGAAGAAGCGCGTGCTGAAGCTATGCATGATCTCGAAAATGAAGTCTTTCAACGTGAACGAACTCAGCTTGAACTCGCAGAGCGTACCGCACTACTGCGTTCGTTTATCGACGCTTCTCCTGACCTTATTTACTACCGAAACGAAGATGGTGTGTTCTCTGGTTGTAACCGCGCAGTAGAAGAACTTACCGGCAAAACAGAAAAAGATCTGGTTGGCTTAACGCCTTGGGATGTTTACAGCAAAGAAATCGCTCAGCAGGTTGTTGAAACTGATAAGAAAGTCTTTTCTGATAACCAAGCCCTGACCTACGACCAATGGTTGGAATACCCTGATGGTCGTAAGAGCTACTTCGAACTGCGTAAGGTACCTTTCTACAGTAAAGATGGCCGCCACTTAGGCTTAGTCGGCTTTGGTCGTGATATTACCGAGCGTAAAGAGCATCAAGAATCGTTAGAGAAAGCCAGTCGTGATAAGACTACCTTTATCTCAACCATCAGCCATGAATTAAGAACCCCACTTAACGGGATCATCGGCTTGAGCCGCATGCTACTGGACAGTCAACTGACACCCGAGCAGCGTAAACACATGCAAACCATTAAGGTTAGCGCCGTAACGCTGGGTAATATCTTTAACGATATTATCGATATGGATAAGTTTGATCGCCGCAAGCTAGAGTTATTCCCAACCCCGATTAACTTTGAAGATTTCGTTGTCGAGATTGAGAGTATTTCTGCATTGATGGCAGAGCAAAAAGGGTTGAGGTTTGATCTAGAAAGGTTGTCCGATCTTCCTGCATCTGTCGAAGTCGATGGTACGCGCTTGAGACAGGTGCTGTGGAACCTTGTCAGTAACGCGATGAAGTTCACCAAAGATGGTGGTGTAGTAATGACGGTCAGCGCCGATATCGATGGTGATTTTGCTGACATCACGATGGAAGTTGAGGATACCGGTATTGGTATTCCAGAGAGTGAAATCGAGAAGATCTTTGCAATGTACTATCAAGTGAAGTCAGGAACCGACAACCTGCACGCTGTTGGTACTGGTATTGGTCTTGCTGTATCTAAGCAATTGATCAACATGATGGATGGCGACATTGATGTCACCAGTGAAGAAGGCTTTGGTAGCACATTTACCGTTTCGATTCGCGTGCCGGTGAATCACGATACTCAGGCACTGATTAAAACACCAAGAAAGCAGTCGAACCTTAAAATCTTTATGGTGGAAGATATTGAACTCAATATCACGGTTGCTCGCTCTCTACTTGAAAGCCTTGGCCATGAAGTGACGGTGGTGATGACTGGTAAAGAAGCGCAAATTGTCTTCAACCCTAAAGACTATGATTTGGTGCTTCTGGATATTCAGTTACCAGATATGACAGGCTTCGACATCGCTCAGTACTACCGAGAGAAATATAGCCAGTTACCTCCTTTAGTTGCTTTGACGGCGAACGTTTTAAGCAACAAGCAAGAATATTTTCAGAAAGGTATGGACGAGGCGATCAGCAAGCCGCTGTCGGTTCGCGCTATTCAAGATGTCATCAGCGAGCTTATTGAGGATGCCCCAGAGGTTAATGAGAAAGCCAAGGGTATTGATACAGTAAAGGATGTTGAGAAAGCTACTGGTGTTGAGAAAGCAACCGGTGTTGAAAAAGTAGTAGCGAGGAAGCCGGTTCTTTCTTCGGTTGATACGGCCCTGCTTGATATTGATATGCTAGAGTCTTATGTTGACATTGTTGGACCGAAACCGGTTTTGGATAGTATCGTGATGTTTGAAAATATGATGCCGGAGTATATGGAAATCTTGAACTCTAACATGGTCGCAAAAGATCAAGACAGCATCGTTTCTGAAGCTCATAAGATTAAAGGTGCGGCCGGTTCGATTGGTTTGAAGCGCATACAACAAGTCGCTCAGAAAGCTCAATCTCCAGATATGCCAGCGTGGTGGGAAAATATCTCAGATTGGGTCGATGAAATTAATAACGAATACCAGAATGATATTGAAGTATTAAAGAGTTGGTTAAATCAAAGGTAGAAGAATAATGAAAAAATTAGCATTCGCCGCATGCGTAGTGGCATTAGCCGGCTGCTCTGCCCCACAAGTAGAATGGCAGCAAGGTAACCAAGTTGAAGTCTCTGCGTCGACAGTCACAATGAAAAGTAACCTGTGGCACAACAAAATGCCAACGATTGGAGAGGCTCAAGATAAGACACTACACGGTTCCATCTACCTAGAGTCAGACTCACAATTGCCAGCAACGCTTGCAGTTGAGAGCGTCACGGTTAAGCAGGGTGCAGATACCTTGTTGGTAACGGCTGACGATCTTGATTTAAGAACTCACAGTGAAACTCAATGGGAAGTCGCTTTTGTATGGCAGCTAGAGATCGACAGTGATAAGCCGGTAGATGTAGCGGTTGAGCTGAAAGATGGCGAAACAGTTAAGTGGCTGGTGGAGAAAGACGTTAAAGTTGATACGGTTTACTAAAAACTCATTCAATTAAGAACAATAAAAAAGGGAGAATGCGTTGGCATTCTCCCTTTTTAATAATTATTGATTACGCTTCGACTGTTAGGAGTACTAGCTAGTTAGAAGTGCTCACCAACTACAGGAACTCAGCGTTCAGAAGCTTTATCGAATTAGTCTTCTAGGTCACCACAAAAGCGGTAGCCTTCACCGTGAATCGTTGCGATGATTTCTGGCGTACCAGAAACAGACTCAAAGTGTTTACGAATACGACGGATTGTTACGTCTACAGTACGATCGTGTGGCTTAAGTTCACGGCCAGTCATCTTCTTAAGAAGGTCTGCACGTGTTTGGATTTTACCTG
>Ga0209121_10005968_pt1 | contig 10838 bp, 10 predicted proteins | sample Cruoilmetagenom3_FD_187292 | JGI IMG/M metagenome (GOLD analysis project Ga0209121, IMG submission 187292) | Oil polluted marine microbial communities from Coal Oil Point, Santa Barbara, California, USA - Sample 3 (SPAdes) (version 2) | ecosystem: Environmental > Aquatic > Marine > Oil seeps ...
GTAGCTGGCCTTATTATCATGTCACTCGCCACAATTACTAAAGGCAAATTGGTTATAGGTTCAAAAAAAGTGAAACCTAAACAAACGGAGGGAAAAGGAACAGTCATATACTGTCCCCAGTGCGGCAAAAGAGCTGAAGCAGGTGATAAGTTTTGTAGCTCCTGTGGCACCCTGCTATCTTTAAAAGGGGTAAAGAGTGAAGACATTCGAACAATTTATGTACTGATAAACACAGAACAAGGAAAGGAAGAATATGTCAAAAAACAACTGAAGCGACTGGACGAAGCAAGAAGGACAGACACTCTAACGGGACCTTATGACAATATGGTCATTCTCGAAGGTGAGAGCGTTGATGAACTCATGGAACTTGTCACTAACAAACTACGAAAAATCCCTGGAGTAAAACAGACCAAGATTCTCGTGGCTCGATAAGAAGATTAAACTGAGATGAGAAATATAGTTGTTAGTCTGGTAATCAATAAATCCCGTATATTTTTGTTGGAGTAAGATGGACAAGAAAGCATAATAAATTTGTATAGTTTTACTTCTATCCCAATTAGAGGAAGAAAAATATGCCATACACAGCTTATGTGTTGATTAGCACAACCACAGGAGAGGAAGAAAACGTGAGAAAAGAACTGTTAAAAATAGAAGGAGTTGTAAGAGCAGACACCACCTCAGGGGCCTTTGACAATGTCGTTATTTTAGAAGGAGAAAGTGTGGATGAACTCATAGACGTGGTTATTGATAAGATTCGTAAAATACCTTCTATAATGAAAACTAAAACTCTTGTAGCCAAAAAAACAGGGTTTCCCATGGGGCCTAAAGAGATTCGAAAAGAGATCGACAGATTAGAAGACAAAATCCCTCCTTCTGCTCTTAAAAATCTTACGAAGTCTTTAGAAGGAAAGAGTATTACCAAGAAACAATTTGACCAGGTAGCTGGAGCCATTATGGAGAGGAGAGAGAAAGAGCTAGGAGACCTGACTGGCCAGGTGAAAGGACTTACTAAAGAAATTGAAGACGTAGAAAAACTGGTAAGGGAAAAAAGAGAAAAGATTCCAATGGATAGAATAGAAGGATTGGAAGAAAGACTCACAAAGATTTTTGAGAGTGCAAAAGCAAATGTTTCAATTAGTAGAGATGAAGAAAACAAACTAAGACAGCGTTTAGATGAGATCAGAAAAAAATCACTCGGACTTTCCGAAGAAAGGTTAGAAGAGGTAGAAAGAAAGATTGGGGAGCTGTCTGCAGCCATTCGTGGTTTGTCCAGGGATATCAGTATGACTTTTGGAGAGAGAGATCTTATTGAGTTTATTAGGGAGACTGTAAAAAAGGTGGTCAAAAAATAATGCTTTTACTATTTTAGGAGATAGGCTGGAGAACGCCCCTGAAAAAATTTCGATATGAGTTTTTAGTTTTTGTGGGGGGTCTGTCCCTCCCCTCTCTGAAATTCTGGAGAACGGCTTTTTCTGGATTGGCCTAGTTTAGTATAACAAGTGTGAGCAGGAAAAGTAGTAGGTTTTTTAATCTATCACTTGGATCACTTAGAAGAGAGAGAGTTTAACATTCTGGTGCTGTGACAAAATGGGTTAAAATTTAAATTAGGTACCTCCTCATAGATTCCAGAAATCAAAGAAAAGGAGGTACCCAAATGAATGTAGAGCTAAACCTAAAAATAAATGTTTCTATTCCAGAAGATCAGAGAATAGGCATAGAGAACCTGACCAATTCAATAGCTGGGCTCGAGCTTAATAAGCTTGTAACCAAATCGATTATCGAAGAGTGCCAGGAGCTCCTCGTAAAGGAGTTATGCGGTCCAAAGCATAGGAGGAAGAAAGGAGATACAGAAGAGCGGGAAAGAAAAGAAGGACAATAGGAACGAGGTTTGGAAGGCTGAAGCTAGGGCTGAGAAGAGTGAAAGATGAGAAAGGGAGGGTGTTTAAACCCATCTATGAACTCGTGGAGTTTGATGGAAAGAAGCAATACCAGAAAGACATCAGCTTCATAGGAGTAGATCTTGCTGCGAAGCTTACCTACAGGGATTGCAAGAAGGAAGCAGAACTCTTTGTGAAGGAGCTTCCTTCTCCCAGAACCATCTGCAGAAGGGTTCATGAGGCCCTGCCCCTGCTAGAAAGAGAAGAAAAAGAAAATCAGGAACATAAGCTCCTCTACGCAGATGGTACAAAAGCTCATGGAATTGGCAAGGATAACGAGCTGAGAGTGGCTTTTGCTCTGGAGGAAGGGAAGAAGCTCTTGTGCTGTAGGGTGAACAGGTCATGGGAGGAAATCCAGGAGCAGATAGCTGGAGAGCTGGCCGATGATTTCACCCTAATAGCTGATGGAGAGAAGGGACTGCAGGTGCTTCTGAAGGATAAAGAGAAGAGCCAGTATCAGCTTTGCCTGAATCACGCGGAGAGGTATACCAATTACCCCCTATGGAAGGACGGTATTGGAAAGAAGCGGAGGGGAAAGATCGTAGGCAGATTTGCCTCCATTCTCTTTACCTTGAAGAATTCTGTTCTAAAGCACCTGAAGAATAAGGAACACCTGAAGCAAAGAGCGGACTGGCTGTAGAGGAGCTAAAAATGCTCTATGAGGTTGTTAAGGAATTCTCTTGGAGCACAGCCAAGTTTCTGAGGAAGGTTAGCAACCACTCGGTCACATTCGCTAAGATATGCTATCAGCGGGGCAAGCTTATTCCCTGGAACAACAACCTGATTGAGAGACTGATGGGAGAGCTTTCAAAGCGGATAAAGCACAAGTGGGTGCACTGGTCTACTAGAAGATTGGAAGCGATAGCAAATCTAATTTTGCTTAGATATACTGAGGGGGGCAGAGATATCGTGGATTCAGGGATAAGCTGCTTAGTAGTCATAGAAATGCTTATATTTCGACCAGCGTTTGTAGTTTAGAGTCTGTGAGGAGGGAATTTTGACCCATGTTGTCACACGACCAAAGACTTAAAGCTCCTCTTCTTCCATCCCTGAGAGACTTTTGGGAGTTCGCTTGTGATCCTTGCAGAACCCTCCAAGCCTTCGCAGGTAAACATCTGCTGTAATAACTAACCCCTAGACATGTTTTCGTACCAACGCCTTAGGTCCTTGTCTTCCAAGAGTTCAGCATATTCCTTTTCAGGCATAAATGATAATAAGCCAGCTATGATGTAAATGCTATGGTTTTGAACCTAAAAGAGTATGGGCCCGCCCAGATTTGAACTGGAGTCTATGGCTCCCGAAGCCACAAGGATACCAAGCTACCCCACGGGCCCTTTTAGGATGTGTTTATTCTTAATTCCTGTTCAACCCCCAGATTTGGTTTAAATTAATTTCTTTTCTCTGGAGGGTCTTTTTTGTATAAGTAATTGGAAAACAGCCTATAAAAGATTTGGTTGAGGTTTGCACTACTCGATGAACAGGCATATAGCAACATCCCGACTGCTAGACGTCCACAGATCCAATAGGTCAGTTATGAACCGCTTTACAGGATTAATATGAAAAACTGTTCTTAGACTTTGTTGAAAGCAAACATCAATTGCAATCAATCGCGAGAAAAAGTGCCTACGCATCTTCTTGGGCTAGGCTTTCAATCACCAACTTCTTGGCCTGATCGACTGCTTCTTTGACTTTTTTGCCAGGGGGACCTCCTCCTTGAGCCAGGTTGGCTTTCCCTCCCCCGCTCCCGCCAATGAGCTGAGTTGCTCCTTTTATGATCTCTCTGCAGTCCAAATTGACGTCATCAGAGCAAGCAATCACCAGCTTCGCATTTCCTTTTTTGCTCCCCAGTATTGTTACTATTCCCGGCTTGCTTATCATCTCTGCGGCCTCTTTTATAAGCTCATCCATTTCCTTTGAGCCTATGTCAGTAACGACCCTAGCATTTCCCACGTGCTCAGCTCCAGCCAGGAGATCGCCGGCCTTCTTTCGAGCATTTTCGGTTTTGAAAAGATCTAGCTTTTTCCTTAGTGCTTTCCATTCTTCAAAAAATCGCTTTACCGCCTTTGGTAGCTGCTCAGGCTTTACACTCAATATCTTAGCGGACTCTTTGAGCAACTTTTCCTGGTATTGAATGTAACTAAGGGCGGCAAATCCGGCGGCAAACTCGATTCTTTCAACACCGTCCTGAATGCGTTCTGTTCTCAGAATTTTGATTAATCCCACGTCAGCGGTTTCCTCACAATGAATTCCACCACAGGCTTCTACATCGTAGCCAGGTATCCTGACGACTCTAAGTTTTCTCCCTTTGGGGACTCCCCCCTGATAGAGCCTAAATCCATACTTCTTTTCGGCCTCGTTTCTGTCCATCCATAGCTTTTCTATCGGAACATTCTCGATGATTATTCTGTTTGCTATGATCTCTATTTCTCTTACTTCTTCTGGCGTCAGGTGTTTATAATGTGTGATGTCAAGTCTTGCCTGATTGATATCCAACTGCGACCCCGCCTGCCAGACGTGGCTGCCAAGCACCATTTGGGCAGCTCCATTAATGATGTGAGTTGCTGAATGATTCCTCATTAAAGATGTTCTTCTTCCCCAATCAAGTCTACCATGAACTACTTCTCCGACTTTAAGCCTTCCTTCCACTTCGTGGATGATTATATCCCCCTCTTTCTGTACATCATAAACGTTTAAGCTCTTCTCAGGCGTATCGATCGTTCCCCTATCAGAAAGCTGTCCACCCCCTTCGGAATAAAAAAGAGTTTTGTCCAGCACGACCCTCGATTTGTTTGTCCCTTGCTTTTCAACAAACAAGACCACCCCATCAAACTCCTTGGCCAAAGGGTTGCCGTAGTACAAAAGCTTGGTTAGTGGCAGATCAAGCTCGGTTTCCTCTTTTTTGGGGGGCTGAAGCGATTTCGTGTGCTTCTCGGCAACCATTGCTTCAAAGTTAGGAGGAATTTCTACCTTACCCCCCATCTCTTCTGCAACTTGCTTGACCATGCTTGGGGGAATACCTCGGATGTCATACAGCTCAATGAGCTTTTCGGTAGAGACGTCTTCTCCTTTATTTATTAGGCGTTTGACTAATTCCGTACCCTTCTTCAACGTTTCATCGAATTTCCCTACCTCCAGATCTAGTATTCTGGTGATTTGCTCCCTCTCCTTTCCAAGGTCCGGAAACTCGACCAACGAATCCAATTGGCGAACAACCAGCTCGCTCAGCCCTGTCTTAAGATCGAGAGACTGCATGAGTCTATAACACCTGCGTATGATCAGTCTCGCCAAGTATCCTGCCTTGACGTTTGATGGGACCAGTCCATCGCCCAGCATAAATGCCAGGCAACGAGTGTGGTCTGCTAGGGTGTAGATGTCCTCAATGGGACGCAAGGTTTTCTTCAGTTTTTCAACATCGGTTCTTATCATAGCCTGCCTCAATCTCTTTACCAGGCTCTTCCAGAAGAGGGGGTCACTCTGAGGCATCAACGAAGAGAGTTTTGCTGATTCACCCAACAGTTTGAAGTTATGCTCGTCCTTCAGGTCAAAAGAAATTCCGCTTTCCTTTTTTATCAGTTCTATTAGTTCAGGAAAGGCAGCGTCATAAAGTGTTGGCTGCCCTTTTGACAACCATGCAATTCGTTCCAAACCATAGCCAGTGTCAACTATTCTCATTCTCATCGGGCTGTATCTCTCCCCCTCGACCTTGTACTTGCCATTTGGATTCGCAATCAGATTCATAAAAACAAGGGTTGCAACCTCCAAGCCGCCCACAAGAACTTCCAAGCATGTCCCGGCATTTCCCCCTCCCGCCCAGCTTGACTCCTTGTATGTCAACCCGGTGGTAACGCCCAGTGCTTTGTGAAAAAAATCGTCACAATACTGAACCGTTTCATTGATCCAATATACCGATTTGTCGGGCATGTTGAATGCGTGATGACCGAGCATTTCAAACATGGACAGGTGCCTTCCTGTTTTCCCAACCAACTCTAAATCGTTGAGTCTTATGCAAGGTTGGGCTATTACGAGAGGATTCGCGGGAGGTGGCACTTCTCCGGAGGTGATATGGGGTTGAAAATCAGAAATTGACGCGATGTTTAGGTATATATCCTCCCTCCATCTCGCCACCACTGGATACGGTTTTATTCTTTTGTGCCCTTTCTCCTCAAAATATTGAAGAAATCTCTCTCTTATGGCACTGCACTCCAGCTGTTTACGCGTCAGAGGATTCCCAATAAAACTATATTCTACGCAGGGCTGGTCTTGGCACAGCTCTTGCTCAGGAGATTGGGTCCAAAAAAAGGAGTCACACTTCCTGCACTGTTTCCTTACAAAACTTCGTTCTTTAAAGAAAGGTATTTCGAATGATTCACTGGTTACCATCTTCTATTCTGTTCCTTTTACAAATGCTTTGGTAAACACAGAATTATAAAAAAAGCTATCTATAAAAAGTTATCCCAAACCTTTTAAAGTCATGCGGAAAAGCTTGGGGGAAGAAACAGACGCTGAAGAATAGAGTTTTTGAATGCATTCTGCTCATTACAAAAAGCTTAGATCAAAGAACTGGATACAGGATTTCGACCTGTGATTGGTTTTTATCCCAAAACTTAAATATAGATTCTTAAATATAGAAGAATGGTGCGATGCTAAAAAAACTGATCTCATCTCTGAAGGACTGCAGAGTGATTAAACTGGGAAACTATTCGTATTTTGTCCACCCATTGTCAAATGGAATACCTTCGATCGAGCCCGCCTTGTTGGAAGAGCTGGTTGAGGAGGTCGCAGAGAAATCAAAGATGAACTTTAACAAGATTGTAACAGTTGAAGCGATGGGGATTCCTTTTGCCACAGCCCTATCTCAAAAAACGGGCTTGCCTCAAACGATCATAAGAAAACGTCAGCTGGGTCTCCCAGAAGAGATATCTGTCCAGCAAGTGACAGGATATTCTGAATCTAAACTCTTCATCAATGGCATAGAAAAGGGGGACAGCATAATGTTCGTGGATGATGTCTTGTCAACTGGTTCGACTCTGCGGGCCAGTCTTAAAGCCATTGGCATGATAGGTGCGAAAGTACCAGAGGTCTGGATAATTTTTAACAGGGGAGATGAAGCACCAAAAATTGAAAAAGAATTTGGTGTAGAGATTCATTCTCTCCTGAATGTTAGAGTAGTTGAAGACAGGGTACTGGTTCAATAAAAGAATGAAAGTTGCGGGTTACAAACTAGACTTGGATCCAACTGTGAATGAATTGAGCGAAAGAGGCTATTCACTGATTGGATTGCACTTGCCGGAAGGATTGAAAAGGTACGCAAAAGATATAGCAAGTTACCTGGAAAAGAGTACCAGAGCAACTATTGTGATAGCGAGTGATCCCTGCTATGGAGCATGCGACCTAGCCGACGAGAGTTTTTTTTCACTTGGGATTGAGGCTTCGGTAGAGGTCGGGCATGCGGCCATACCGTACCTTACCCAAAAGATTCCCACCTTCTTCGTGAATGCCACGCCAACCATAGATGTTTGTCCGGTGATTGGAAAGGCAATCAGATACTTGGAAGGAAAACGAATAGGCTTGGTTACAACCTATCAGTGGGCTGAAAAACTTGGTTCGATAAAAAAGCTACTAAGAGAAGAAGGTCTTTTTCCACTTACTTCAAAAGGGGACAAGAGAATATCATCTGAAGGACTGGTGCTGGGATGCAACGTATCTGCAGCAAAGCGAATAGAACGTGAAGTGAGTTCATTCTTGTTCATCGGGGAGGGAGATTTTCATCCTGTGGCTCTGCTACTATCGCTGGATAAGCCTTTGATTCAAGCGGACCCCATTTCTAATAGAGTTAGGAAGGAAGAGCTAATTAAGCTGAAAGAGAGAATCATCAAACAGAGGTACCAAGCAGTCGACCAAGCGAAGGATGCGGAAACATACGGAGTGCTGGTTTCAACAAAAAAGGGGCAACAACGCATCAAACTTGCAAGAGAACTGAAAGAAAAAATTGGGTCTCATGGTAAAAAAGCCTATATCTTTATGGCCGATGAACTAAGACCTGATAAATTTGATTATCTTAAGGGTATAGACTGCCTGGTCTCGACATGCTGCCCAAGAGTGGCCATTGATGATTTTTTAAGCTACAAACTACCGATAATTACTCCTGTTGAACTAGAGATGGCTCTAGGAGAAAGGAAACTGGAAAGGTACAAATTAGATGAACTAATCTAAAAAGGTTTGCTGTTGGAATGATAAGCTCAAATCGACTGGTTTTTTGCAAAGAAATCCTCAGAAATAAAAGGTGCTGCTGGACAAAAATGTTTAAAAAGTACCGGACAGGCAAGCGTTGTCTGGGTGAGGAGGGCAAAAGGACTAAAAACTAAAATTCCTTAATTTTCGGGTTTTTCAAGAAATGCAGACCGAAGCTGTTGGCGGATGAAAGGACCTCAAACAAAGAATATTTCGCCCGTATCTTCTGTTATGCTCTTACTCAGTTTTTTCCATATATAACCGACTATGTCAAAAAACGGAAAGAATAACTGCATCAGGGAAATCTCTTTTTCTCCTGCAGACATCTGGACTGATGCGAAAAGCGCCGTGTGGGTTGATCGCATTTGCTCCCCCACAGCATAATCAACTATTGCGAGGGGATAATCAATGGTCAATTTAGGCTGATCCAAATCTATTTTTTCCCCTATAAAATTGGCTAAGGAACCAACTATTGATCCCGAGAGGATGTTGCCCAATTCAAGCAACGCATCCTTGCCCATCCCTGACAAATCATCTGGTTCTTCGCCCAACAGAAGGCCAGCCAAAGACTTTGCATCCGACAGAGAAAGCAAATGGAAGATTATGCCCTCTTTTTCCGTCCCGAAGCGGGAGTTTAGGGCAATCACGGCTTCTTTACCCTGTCCAGGAAGAAAATATGGCTCTTCTGGCATTTTTATCCATACCTTTGGTACGTTAATCGTGATCTTTTGGTTGAGCATTTTCGATAGGCTGGTGGCTGCGTGCCCAGCTCCAAAGGAACATACCTCTTTCAAAGTGTCTTCGTACAGCTTTCTATCAGAGAGGGACATGAATAAATGTATGGCCTGGTTATTTATGTAACTTTCCCTTATTATCTTCATTTGGACTCTCATCCGATTCGAACGGTTTTGCCAATTAAAACAAGGAGGAGAATCTTCAAGAAAAAATATCCTTGAGGCTTATCGAGAAAATTATGGCGAACCGAAAAAGAGGAGGATTAAACCCCCTACGTAATCTTTTTTCTCTTTCCTTCGTACAATATCTTAATAGTCAACTTTTTCCATATGTCGCCAACTATATCGAAGAACGGAAAGAATAGTGACACAAAGGAAACCTCGTTGGAAGACTCTGTATTTATAAAAGTTTTTACTGAGCAGAATAGGTGGGAGTTAATAATGCGCTTTTGCTCGCTCAAGACCTGGGAAATAATAGAGGGGGGAGGGGCGACATTAAAGTAGGGTTGTTTTATACTTATCGTCTCTCCCATAAAATTGGCTATCGAAGAGACAATTGATGCTGAAAGAATGTTGCCTATCTCAAGCAGGGCGGATTCTTCCATTTCCTCTAATTTGCTTATCTTCCTCCCAAACACTGTTCCAAGCAAAACTTTTGCACTTTTCTGAGGCAACAAATGAAGGATTCTCCCTTTTTTCTCAGGACCAATCTCAGAAGAGATTGCTAACATGGGCTCCTTACTCTCTTCATCTAAAAAAACTAATTTTTCTGGCATCCTGACCCAGACTTGTGGGAGATCGATTCTTATCTTTTGATTGAGAAATTTTGATAGGCTCGCAGCGAGATGACCAGCGGCAAAGCAATAAACCTCTTTTAGAGTGTCTGCATATATCTCAGTTTTTGCGGTCATGGTGATGCCTCGGGGTATTGTTTGTATCTTTTAATCTTTGGTTTTGCGAGGTATCTTATTTTTGTTCTTGCACTTGCCTTTTGCAAAACTTGCGTGGGCAAATCAGTTCTAATGCTCATCAAACGAAGCCAATCAATCTTATTCATCTTTCATAAAACTGCATTCTCGTTTCTCGAAGAAAGTTTCTGTCACAAACCGTCTACAAGCAAACCTCTTGCACTCATCTTGTCCCAAACTTTGGCAACCAAATCAAAGAGAGGGACAAACAGCAGGGTCGAAGAGATTTTTTCTTCTTCTACAGAAATATCCATTGAAACAAACAAAATTGGATTGACATTTCGTATTTGTTTACCCAAAGTGGCATCTAGAATTTTATAGGGGGAGTCGATGTATAGATTAGGCGGACCAAAAAATATTTTTTCCTCCATAAAATTAGAGACAGAGCTAACTATCGCTCCAGAAAGAATGTTGCCTATTTCAACCATGGCTGATTTTTCCAGTTCTCCAAACTCGCCAATCCTCATACATGCCATCGCTCCGACAACGCTCTTTGCGTCGTCAAGGGTAGTTAAGTAAAAGAGTGTTCCGTTTTCTCCGAGCTCAAATTGGGAGTTGACCATAACCACTACTTTGCTCTCGTCCCCTATCAAAGACATCTGTTCCTTTACGGATCTCATGTGAACCTCAGGCACTGTAATTACAACTTTCTTTTCAATAATATTTGACAGGTTTGAAGCTGCATGGCCTGCTCCGAAAGAACAAACCTCTTTTAGGGTATCGTAATATAGTTCTTTGTTAGGAATTTTCATATGCGTAAGTAATGTTTTTTGTTTATTTAACTTTTTCTTTTAGGCGATTAAAGCTTTGCCGTTTCTAAGCTTTAATTTTAAAATTTGGACACAAAAGAAGCAAAATGAGTGAAAAGTCAACAAAATGGCCGACTTTTTGCTCAAAAAACCTCAGAAAAATTCAAAAACCAAAAAGTGATACTGTAAATTGGGTAGCCGGGAGCTCAACGAGAGATG
>Ga0209121_10005969_pt1 | contig 10838 bp, 9 predicted proteins | sample Cruoilmetagenom3_FD_187292 | JGI IMG/M metagenome (GOLD analysis project Ga0209121, IMG submission 187292) | Oil polluted marine microbial communities from Coal Oil Point, Santa Barbara, California, USA - Sample 3 (SPAdes) (version 2) | ecosystem: Environmental > Aquatic > Marine > Oil seeps ...
TATTTTTATAACCATGAACTACCCCGGGAGGAACAACCACTCTTATAGGATTATCTTTTCCCCCAATTACCTCCAGGCAATTTCCATAATTATCACTTTTTTTTCGATTGTCCCAAAGCTTAACCTTAAAATTACCCGGCCCCATAAAACAAAATATATCGGTCTGCTTAAGATGTTCATGAGGGCCTCGGGCTATCCCTGGCTTAGTATAAGAAACATAACTCATTGCCGGCTGTAAATTATCCGGCAAATTATCTACCCTGAAGGTCTCTACTAAAAAACCTCTCTCGTCAGAAAATTTAATTAACCTATCTATTACTACCCCTTCAATTTCACCTTTTTTAAATTCCATAATTCTCCTACTTCATCTTTTGTTCTTCTTTTAAAATCATTTCCAGATATTTTCTGTAATCATTTACCGGCAATCTCTCAATTATTCCCTCAAACTGATTCTTATCAATATATCCCATCCTAAAAGCCACCTCTTCTATACAGCCAATCTTTAGCCCCTGTCTTCTCTCCATAGTAGCAATATAATTGGAGGCATCAAGCAGACTATCTGGGGTACCGGTATCCAGCCAGGCATAACCCCGCCCTAAAAGCTCTACCTTAAGATTCCCCTTCTTTAAATAAGCTAAATTTACATCGGTTATCTCCAGCTCCCCTCGGGCAGAGGGCTTTAGGTTTTTAGCAATATCTACCACTTCATTATCATAAAAATATAAACCAGGAATGGCATAATTTGACTTTGGGTATTTCGGTTTTTCTTCAATACTTATAACTTCATTATTTTGATTAAACTCCACTACTCCATATCTTTGCGGGTCATTTACCCAATAACCAAAGATACAAGCCCCCTCTTTTAGAACTGCCATCTTCTGTAAAGTCATCGATAAACTATGCCCATAGAATATATTGTCCCCTAATATCAAGCATACCGAATCTTTACCTATAAATTCTTCTCCAATAATGAAGGCCTGGGCAATACCCTCTGGCTTGGGCTGTTCTTTATAGGAAATATTGAGTCCTATCTCCTGCCCATCTCCAAAAAGTTCCATAAATTTTGGTAAATCCTGAGGAGTGGAGATGATTAAGATATCTTTAATCCCCGCTAACATCAAAGTAGATAAGGGATAATAAATCATCGGTTTATCATATACTGGAATCAATTGTTTGCTTACTGCTTTGGTTAAGGGATTGAGTCTGGTCCCTGCGCCACCGGCTAAGATTATGCCTTTCATATACTTTCTCCTTTTGGTTACTTTAATTCATATTATCACTTTACAAAAATGCAATTATATCTATAGTTAAATTAAAATTTATTTATAGTACACTTTTTTGGAAAAATCGCTTAGCTCTCATGTAATCTTCCGGAATTCCTATATCGATAAAATTAGCTTTATAAGGAATCCCGATTATCTTTAATTCTAATTCTTTATTTTCAAGAATATCTTTTTCAAAAGAAAATTTATCTGGAAAAATTTTTAATTTTTTCTCAATGGCTTTTTTATTTAATATATATATTCCTGTGTTTATATATCTATCACCCTTTTTTTTACTCTTCTCTTTAAAACACAAAACATTAAATTTTTTATCAATTTCAACGATACCAAATCTACTAGGGTTTTTTAATTTACAAAGTGTAATAGAAATATCATAATTCCCTATAAATGATGAATCTTTTGTAAAACAATTTATATCTATATTAAAAAATGAATCTCCATTCAGAAGAAAGAAAAAATCATTATTAATAAAGGGTATAGAAAGTTTCAGTGCACCACCTGTTCCTAAAGGCTCTTTTTCTATAATTATTTTTATATTTTTATTAGGAAAATATTTTAAAATAAATTCCTTAATTAATTCAGCCTTATACCCTGCTGAAAGAAATATCCGCCTAACATTTGCTCTTAATATTTTTTTTATAACGTAATATAAAAAAGGCTTACCAGCAATTTCAGCCAATGGTTTTGGTATATCATCAATTATAGATTTTAATCTTCTTCCTTGTCCACCAACCAAAATAATAGCTTCATTAATCATTAGAAATAATTTCCTTCACCGCTTCTAACAAATTTTCTTTTATTATATCCGTATTTTTTGAAAATTCCCCAATTTTTATTGTCTTTAATTTTAATGCCCTTCCAGCAATTATATCATCTTCTGAATCTCCTATCATATAACTCTTCTCTAAATCTATTTCTATACCTCTACTTTTAAAATCTTTGATTGCATTCAAAAACATACCAGGTTTAGGTTTTCTGCAATCACAATTATCAGTTATATCATGTGGACAAAAATAAATAGCATCTATATCCCCACCGAAATTTCTTATCTCTTTAACCATTTTCTCATGAATCTCTTCTAATCCTTTTTTTGTAATAATTCCCTTACTAATACACCTTTGATTAGTAACTATAATTATAAGAAACCCATTTTCCTTTAATCTCTTTATGGCTTCTTTAACACCAGGAAGAAATTTAAACTCATTCCAATTTTTTATATAATCACCTTCGAGAGCTTTTTTATTAATTACTCCATCTCGATCAAGAAAAACACATTTATATTTCCTTTTCACTTTCTTTAAATAACTCCTTTTCTACAATTTCACATATAATATGACCTATCATTATATGCGCTTCTTGAATTCTGGGAGTATCATCTGAAGGAACATTAATGCATACATCAACAATATTATTTATTTTACCACCATTCCTCCCGCTAAAGCCAATAGTAAATAACTTATTTTTCTTTGCAAAGTTCAAACCTTCAATAATATTTTTTGAATTGCCACTAGTAGATATACCGATGGCAATATCTCCTTCATCTCCAATTCCTTCTAACTGTTTACTAAAAATCTGGTCAAACGAATAATCATTTCCAATAGCAGTTAGAATAGAAGTATTTACGGTTAAAGCTATCGCAGGTAAACTTTTTCTATCAAAATAAAATTTATTCACTAATTCTCCAACAAGGTGCTGGGCATCAGCAGCACTTCCGCCATTACCAAATAAAATAACCTTTTTATTAGATTTGTAAGTTTTGATTATTGCTTGAGAAATTAAATCTATTTTTTTTACCAAATTATTATCTCTCAAAATATTTTTTTTCACTTCGATACTATTATTTATTCTATCTATAATCATTTTTTCAAACATTGATAATTCTCACCTCAATTTTTATTTATTCGCCAGGTCTGCAAACCATTAAACTCAAATCCAAATTCAGTTATAATACCTCCCATTTCCCTTAATACCTTTGCAACTTGATGTTTCTTTTCAAATGGACAATAAAATAGCATATAACCACCACCACCAGCACCAGTAACTTTTCCCCCAATTGCTCCATTTTTTATTGCCGCCTCATACATTCTGTCAATTTGAGTATTGCTAATCTTTCCAGACATTTTTTTCTTATTTTCCCAGGATTCATACAATAATTCTCCAAATTTATTTAATTTCCTTCGTAACAATGCATTCTTCATCTCTACAGTTATTTCTTTTAACCTCTTCATGCCAGTTAAGCACTCATCATCTTTTTTTTTATATCTGTTTACCTGATCATCAATAATATTATCCGAAACTCTTGTTTTTCCCGTATAACAAAGAATTAAATTATGTTCTAACTCATTAATTACATCTTGACTTATCCTTAATGGATTTACAATTACTCTGTCTTTTAAAAATTCAATGTAATTAAACCCCCCAAAAGTTGCCGCATATTGATCTTGCATCCCTCCCTTTATTCCTAAATCTTTCCTCTCGATAATATAAGCCAAATTAGCAACTTCATAATCGGTAAGAGGTATTTTTTTAAATTCTTTTAATAAACCCACTAAGGTAACCATCATAGCAGAAGAAGAGCCTAAACCTGAGCCTGGAGGAGCATCGCTGTGTAGAAATAAATCAAAACCTTTAGACTTATTTCCTTCAAATTTTATTATTGCTGCCTTTATTAAATCTAACTTACCATCATAAACAAGCTCTTCATCTGTTTTACAATTAAGAAAGGTGTCGAAATCTAATGATTTAACATTGATTTGATTATTTTCCGTTGGTCGTAAAGAACCATATGCATATTTATTAATGGTAGCACAAATTACACATCCACCTTCTCTTTGAGGATAAGGAGATATATCTGTTCCACCGCCAGCAAAACTAATCCTTAAAGGAGCTTTTGCCCTAATTAGCATCTTATTTCCTCCTTTTATATTTTTTATTTTAACAAATCTTTAAAATTCTTATTTTTTTATAACCTATCAAAATTATTTTTATACTGCTTATTTAACCGATTATTTTCCAATAACATCTTCTAAAATTCTTTTTTTATATTTACTGAAACTAACTTCTAAATCAAAATTTGCTTTTACGAAATTTCTTCCGGCTTCTCCAATTTTCCTGGCAAATTCAGGATTTTCAAATACTTTTATAATATTTTTTATATATTCTTCAGTAGTTTCTGCATGTAGATACTCTATTCCTTCCCGTGCAGGTATTCCTTCTATCCCAATATTATTTGTTATTACCGGTAACCCGGCACTCATTCCTTCTAATACTTTAACTTTTATTCCTCCACCTAATAATAATGGACATATAATACAACTTGATTTTTTAAAATATTCTTCCGGTCGATCTATAAAACCTGTGATAATAATATTATTAGATTTATATTTTAACAACTCATCAGGTGGATTGCCTCCAACTATATAAAAGATTGTTTTAGGATATTTTTTTATAACTTTTCTATATACATTTTTGATAAACCAGATAATACTTATATAGTTCTCAGCTCTTCCCATAGCACCAAAAAAAATCAGATTCCTGGAAGTATAATCAGGTATTATATTAAACATATTCATAAAATAAGGAGAGATATAATGAATTTTGTTTGTATCAATACCTTCATTAATTAACAAATTTTTATCCTTTATATTTTGAGGAACAATTAAATTTGATAATTTTAATGAATATAACTCACTTTTCTTTTCATTTTTGAAATGTATTCTTTTAATCAATTTTTTTATCCCTTTATGAAATTTTAAGTTCCTTTCTACAGTTAAAAATGAAACATCGTGTTCTGAAGCAATATAATAACTATTTGGGTAAATTTTTTTTATTTCGCTGATAAGCAATACAACTTGAGTCCATTCTATTAATATTATATCTGGCTGGTAACCATTAATTTTTAATTCTTTTAATGATTCCATTATAGAATTTTTGAAATATGGAGCAATAAATGCGCCTCTCTTATCGAATATGTTTAATGCATTAATTTTTCTCCAAATAAATCTTATTAGCCTTGCAATAAATTTCCTCGAAAAAACAATTACTTTATAATCAATTCCATATCTATCTAAATCTTGTTTTTTTAGATCATCAGGAGAACTAAATGTAATTAATTTTATTTTAAATTCTTTTGATTTATGAAATTTTTTTAAATAATAGTTATGAGTTTTCCCCCCTGCATGCCCTACATTGTCATAAGGAATAAAAGGAGAAATAATCAACATTTTAAAAATTTTATCCCCTTTTTGAGCCTGTAAACTCATTAGAATTTTCCCTTCCAATACTGTATCATATCTTTTATAGTATTTTCTAAACTGTATTCCTGTCTCCAGCCAGTATCTTTTATAAGTTTGCTTGAGTCTCCATAAATTATTGGTTCATCTGTGGGTCTTAATAAATTTTTATCCACTTCAATAGTGAAATTTGTTTTTATACATTTTCTTATTATATTCACAATTTCCTCCATTTGATAAACTTTACTACCACTGATATTGTATGCCTCTCCATATCGGCCTTTCTTTGAAAGCAAAACTAAAGCTTTTACTAAATCTCTTACATCTGTTATAGCTCTTTTAGTTTTTAAATTTCCAACCCTTAATATAGGAGGTATTATTACTTTCTCAATCTTTACGGTTCTCAAAGTGAAATCTGCACAAACATCGTTTCTTTTTCTTGGGCCTGTTGTATTGAAAATCCTTGCTCTAATACCTTTAATACCAAAGTTTCTATAGTATTGATAAGTTAACAGATCTTGAGCCACTTTACTCACACCATAAGGGTGAAGAGGTAAAAGGTTTCTTTCCTCTTTAATAGGGACTTCTTCTTCTTTAATAAAACCATATTCAGCACTTGAACAGGCAACAATCACAATTGGATCATAGGTAATATCATTTTTTCTTTTTAATTTTATAGCTTCAAATAAATTAACAGTACCAATCACATTTGTTTCTATAGTTTCTTGGGGTCTTACCCATGATATTGTTGGATAACTTTGAGCAGCTAAATGAAAAATAACATTTGGAGTAAAATCTGAAATAATTTCATATACTCTTTTAAAATATCTTATATCACATTCTATAAGATCAGCTTTATTTTTTATTTCTTCTATATCAATTGTTGGTTTATAAAATGTGCCTATAACTTTACAAGTAGGACTATCATAAAAATAATCGATCATATGTGAACCAACCATACCTCCAGCACCCGTTATCAAAATTTTCATTATTTTATCAGCCTTTCTATATTAAATCTTCATTTTAAAATTGATATAATTAATATAAACCAAATATTTATTGAAAATTATATTTTCTTTTTATTTTAATAACAGTCTTTAGATGTATATCGCGCATTTTATTAACTCTCTGTAATATTTTTTTCCGTAAATTATCATTTTTATCTATTAATTCGTCGCAATATCTTTCCAAATCCTGAATATTTAGATTTTCAATACTAAAATATTTTAAGCCTAATAAATTAGCAAAATCTATTATTTTTGAATTTCTCACTAAACCAATGGAAGGGGTTCCTACAATAGAGCCCAAAATATTCATGTGTAATCTGCTTGAAATTACAAAACTGAAATTCTTCATAAAAGCAATCAAATCTTCGGGAGAAAATTCTTCTTCTATAAGAGTAATATTATCATTACTAAGCAAATTTTTCATTAAATCTATGTCCATCCCTTTTCTTGTATTAGTTGGAACCAGAAATATATTTGCATTATATTTCTTAATCATAAATTTAATAATCTTTTTTATATCATTTATCGGTGTCCTATTGATAACGTCTCTCTCTCCTGAAAGAGTAATGCCTATATTTACATAATGATTGTAATATTTTTCTATTTGCTTGTTATTTAAATATTTTTCTACTTTAAAATTTTCTGATGGGCTTAGAATCAATGCAGGATCATAGCATATCTTTATTTTATTAGCTTCTATACCTATATTTTCTAATCTTCTTTTTACAAAATTATCCCTTACATAAATGTCTTCCAATTTGTTACATATCTTTTGAATAAAGGGTATAGCTGATTTATCCTTAATTTCTGCCATACCTACCCCAAATAAAATAGTTCTAGCTCCTGCTTTTAATGCTACGTCAATGGTTCTTAGAGAGTACCAGGGGCAATCAGAAAGTATTGTTGCACCTCCACAAATATATAAATCTTTTTTAGAATAAAATTCTTTTTCTCTTTTTAAATTTATGAATGCTTTTATGGGATTTTTTCGAGGAGAAATATATAGACTAAAAAATGGTTTTGTAAAACATCTATTTAATTTTTTTGTTAAAACGAAAGGGAATCTCTTTTTTATATAACTACTATTATAAGTTGAAATGCTTAAATTGTCTTTTCCGGAAAAAGAATTAATCATAGATGTAAGTATAGCCTCATCACCAATATTATGTGCACCATACATAGGTCCGCCTATATGAATATTTTTAGGTCCTATATAATTATTTAATTTTGTATGATTCTTTAAGAGAGATAAAGAATTTTTGATTCTTGATTTCACTTTTTTCAAAAAAGTTTTTTCGTTATATTTTTTATTCAAATATACCAAATCATATTTATCGGTTTCTTCCAAGAGTTTTCTATTTTTTATAACTAATTTCTCTCTCTTTTTTTTGTCTAAAGCTAACAGAAAATGAGGTTGAGTTATAAATAACTCTTCTTTATTTTCTTCCTTAATCCTTATAGATTTCATATTTTTAATTAATTCTTCTCCCTTATCTGTTCTTGTAATTATCAGTGAAACTCCATTTCTCTCATTACCAAATTTTTCTTTGTTCCAGAAATTTCCTAATGTAATATCTGATTCTCTACCAGCAGGATTGTAGCAAAGGAGGCACGAATCTTGAGTAAAAAGGTAATTATTTAAAAACTTTCCAAATAGGGAATCCCCAAAAGACTCACTTACCTCATTATTTTCGCTTCTACATGTAATAGAATGCTTATACCACGTAGTTTTTTTATCCCTAAAATTTATATATTTTAAGTTACCAATGCTAAGATGTTGAACGTACTTCTCTGTAAGTTTTGTCGATACCATCCTTCCACAAAAGATATCGATTAAAATTATATTTTCATTGTTGTATCCAAATATGTTTCTGAGGGCTGCAATTTGGCAAGGCAAACCTATTATTACATATTTATTTCCCTTATTTTTAATAATTTCTCTTACTACTTTAGAATACTCGGAATGGATATATTTTGAAGATATAAATCTATGGACATCCTCTTTATTTTTAGCAATAAAGGATTCGGTTCTAATGGGATTGTCTTTTTGATAAGCTGTTCCACCTATAAAATAGCCTTCTTTATCCATCATCTCCAAAGATAGAGCTGTAGCTATCCCACCTGAAGCACTTTTGTACCTGGTATTCTCATCTTTTGCCCAACCAGAATATACTTTTATCACATTACCAAATAATTCTTCTTTTGAATTTATTTCTTTATAATTATTATCTGCAAAAGGACATATTTGTAAACATTTCCCACAATAGGTACATTTATTTTCATCAACTAATGGACGGTAAAATCCTATATTCTCCTCAATTACCATTTTAATAGCCTTAGATGGACAGATACCCGCACATATTCCACAACCAGAACACCTATTTTTTTCTACTATTTGCAAAATATTTTCCATAAGATACTCCTTTGGTAATTAAACTTTTATTATAAATTAAAAAAAGAATTATAGAAAAAAGAAAAAACACTTCATTTAAATAAGATATTTTAGTAATGTAAATTGAAATACTAAACATAATACTAAACATTGCTAACAACAATAATTGTTTTAAGCTTATCCTTATCGTGAAATATTTTTTGGTTTGTATTAACCTCATTAGCCATAAACTTAAAAAAGCAAGCATAGTAGAAAGCGAAGCTGCTTGAATTCCTATTATCGGAATAAATATTAAATTTATCAAAATATTTATTGATGCTCCAAAAATCGTTGTAGTAAAGGCTCCCATTGTCTCTTTAGAGCTTTGATAACCAGTCCCGTAAAATGAAGAAAATGCAGAAAACATTGCACCAAAATATAAGAAAAGTGTATATTTCCAAGCAATAAAAAATTTAGCATCCACCATTATATTCATAATAAATTTTGTAGAAGTTATTAAAACAAATACAGTTGTAAACTCTAATACCATAAATACTTTAAATATATTTGTATAATATTGGTTTTTGTCTTTTGCTTTATAATTAGTTATGGCATTTTCCTGCCAAGCTAAATAAAAGATACTGTTTACAAGCATTAATAAACTTGGAAATTTATTTGCTACAGTATAAATACCTACACTTTCTATTCCTTTAAAAAAACTCAACATATATCTATCCGATAAATTCATAATCCACCAACACATAACATTTGGTATTAAAGGTATAGAATATTTAATAATACTCTTTGAAATTTTTGAATCTAAATATTTTATATTTATATATTTTATAATATCTAATGTTAAAGACAAATAAATTAAAACAGATATGCTTCCAAAAATTTGCGCGATAATAATTCCATCAACTTTCATTTTGTAAAAAACAATAAGGATAATACTAATAGAAGAAACAACTATGGTCGAAATTACTCCTGAAAGGGAATACTTTATATTTTTTTTCAGACCTCTGGCTGATTGTAAAAATAAACCAGCGAATATTGAAAAATTTATCTGTAATAATATTAAAAATTGATATTTAAAATTAACAAAAAGAATAAGTAGTAAATAGAGTAGGTTAAATATAATTAAATTTTTTAATATTTTAAAAAAACAGGATGAAATTACCTTTTTTCTTTCTTCTATCGAATCTACTCCTAGCAAAAACCTGTACAGTCCATCGAAAATTTGAAAAGTTATTATTGGTATAATAAAAGATACGCTAACACTTATAAGACCTAAATAGCCATAATCACTTACACTTAAATAATGTGTATATAAAGGAAGGAGGATAAAACCTATAAACTTTGAACCAAAATTTCCTAAAGCGTAGGTAATAATATTTTTTAAAAGAATTTTATTTCTATCCATTATATCCTATCTATTAAATTTATTTCTATTATTGAAAAAGTATTATACAAAATGAATTATATTAATTTCAAATTCTGATAGTAGTTGTTAATTTTCCAATTATTCAATTATTTGAATCTCGCTTCTACATATTTTTTAATCTTAAACTACTAGATTTATTGGTAACCTTTATTTATTCCGTTATAGATTCCTGCCTTCACAGAAATGACATAAAATTTCAAATAATTTACGAGTAACATGATATAAATTCGATAATTTTATAGAATTAATTCTCAAAATATTTTTACTAACTTTTGCTTTTTATTTTCTCCCTACCCCTTCATAAGTGAAGCCTAAGGATTTTAATGTGACTGGGTCGTATAGGTTTCTTAAGTCGAGCAAGATGGGAAATTTAAGTAATTTCTTTATTTTAAGTAGGTCCAGATTACGGAATTGATTCCATTCGGTAGCAATGACCAGGGCATCACAACCTTCAACTGTTTCATATTCATCCTGACAATAATTTAAATCAGGAAGAATTTT
>Ga0209121_10005970_pt1 | contig 10835 bp, 9 predicted proteins | sample Cruoilmetagenom3_FD_187292 | JGI IMG/M metagenome (GOLD analysis project Ga0209121, IMG submission 187292) | Oil polluted marine microbial communities from Coal Oil Point, Santa Barbara, California, USA - Sample 3 (SPAdes) (version 2) | ecosystem: Environmental > Aquatic > Marine > Oil seeps ...
TGCATGTGAAGATAATATTATAATATCAACTCTATTTTTTAAAGATAGAATAGTTTTTTCTATTTTGTTATTGTTAATCCAGGCATAGCCACTTTTATTATTATCTTCAGTTAAACATCCAAATTGTGCTTCTGCTGCAGCAATAAAACCGATTTTAGTTTTGTTAATAGTAATAATTAATGGGTTATATGCCTCTTCATAATTTAATCCCGCACCTACATAGTGTATTTTTTCTTTCTTTATTTCATTAAGTGTATTTTTTAGTCCTATCTCTCCATAGTCATAAATGTGATTATTAGCTAGTGAAAACAGGTTAAACCCCATTTCTTTTGTATATCTTACTGAACTTTTATCCTGGAATAAATGGGGCCCTGCTTTAATGATTTTATTACCTGTTGTTTCAACTGGTGCTTCAAAGTTACAAAAAGAAATATCATGATTTTGAATTATAGCATTAAGCTTTTTATCTACAAAATTAGGATTTCCAGTGTTATTTACTATATCTCCTGCTGCAAATATTTTAATTGACATCTTTTATTCCTTTTTGGATTGCTATTATTGTATAATAATCAAATATTGCTTTTAAATATATTTCTTTAGTATATGAGGTATTATTCATGTGCATATTTTCTAGAATTTTATTTACTTCAAAAAGTCTATTTTTATCATAATACTTTTTCATTAAATTAACATCAAGTAAAGGGACTTTTACTTTTGGGCATAATTTATAGTTTAAATCATTATTCATCAAATACTCTAAATTCATATCTTCAATATTTAAACCACATTTTTTAAAATAATCTTTTTGCCATTTACGATTTGATCGTTCTTCTTCTGGTAAATTTAGCATACTTATTACAAGTTCATAATTTAGAAAAGGTGTCCATACTGGCATACCAAAATATTCTGGAATTTGACATAAATAAGATAGTAATATGATCTTAAATCTAATTAGTGTAATAATCTGAAATTTACCATTTTTTAATAAATGTTGATACTTGTCAAAAAAATCTTTTTTTAAATTACTATCAATATGATTGATAATAATTTCTTTATCTATACGGATATTATGTGAATAAGATAATTTATTTATATCTTCAATTGATGATATATTAGTATAAGGAATATTCCCTGCCCATATATCACCAACTATTCCGCTTAAAAAAGTAGAATCTTTAGTAGAGTATTCTTTTAATATATTTTTATAAAATTCAATATGGTACATACCATGAGTATGTGTTGAAAATCCATATATTTTATACCAATCATTTATATATTTATTGTATTCTTTTAATTCTATTTGTTTCCATTTAATATTTAATATTTCAGAAACTTTTTTTGCATGAACTACTTCGAAACTTTTATTTTGATTTTCACTAATTCCATAAGTAAATGAGGATATTTTCTTTTTGTTTTTTATCATGGAAGCTAATATCCTTGAATCAAAACCTCCTGAAATTGGTAAAATAATATTATTGCTAATCTTCTTTTCTTTTGTATTAATATGTGCTTTTATACTTTTTAACACATCCCTTGTAGTAGTTGTTTTAGAGAGAATATCTAAGTTTATAACATCTTCTTTTTCTTCATTCTTAATTTCAGAATTTGAAATAATTAGTCTTGAATAATATCTTAGAAATTTTACATTTTCAAAACTAGTTTGTCCAAAGGCAGAGTATCCAAACTCAGAATAGTTTAATAAACCTTCTTTAGAAATAATATTGTCTTTCAGACAGAAATCTGGTATTGTGGAAATTATTTCATCTTTTTTATTAAAAAAAATTGGAATAGAACCCAACCAATCATTTTCAATAACAATAGATTCTTTACGTAATTTTAATAAAATATTTCTATCTAAAAGTGTTTCAGTTAAAGGAAAAGAAAAACTATAATTATTATTGATAATACATTCTTTAATATCATTAATCCCCCAAAAATAGATATAAAATTCATTATGTTTAATTTTGAGAATATTTAATCCAGAATTAAAGAAATCTATATTTAACGAAGTGTCATCTTTTGTGATTAGAAATCCAACTAGTTTATTCATTTTTTATAAGCTCATTTCTTTATTATGTGAATTAAATTTATATATTTCTTCTGTGAGTTGTATTAATGAAACTTTTTGAATCATATCTAGTCTATTCCACCGTATATTTCCGTCTTGTAATATATGAAGTGCTTTGTTTTTTTCTTCTTTAAATTCATTTAAGGAAAAGTTATTAATAATTGTTTCTGCATCTTTTAGATTTTTCTGTTGAGAATAAAAAACATTTAAATCAGTAGCAAAACCCATTTTTGATTTATTTTTATATATAAAATCGATATTGTATTTTTTTAATATTTCTCTTAATATAGCTTTGTTCCCTATTTTATTAACCTTATATCTTTTGGGTAATTTTCTAAATACTTCTACAATTCTATAATCCATGAATGGGGCTCTACTCTCAATAGAAGAACTCATTGATAATCTATCGAAAGCTCTAAGAACAATAGGTAGAATTTTAAAATTACAAGTCCAATTTATATTTTCTTCAAAAGTTGTAAAATTATCTTTATATCTATTTTTTGTATGTAATAAATTTCTATAAGAAGTTGTATTGAAATTTGATAGATGTTGATTAGTAGTATTTATCATTGTTCTTAATGATAAATATGCATTTTTGTAATCTTTTTTCTTTAAATAATCATATATTGCAAAATCAATCATATATGGATATCCTGCTAGTTGTTCATCACTGCCATGTCCTTCTAGTACAACTTTATATCCATGTGATGAAATAGAGTTATACGTATCTTTGTATGCTCTTGTTGAAATACCCCAAATAGGAAACTCAACAATTTCTAAATCTTTTTTTACTTCTTCATATGAATCATTCTTATTTGAAGAAACAATTTGTACCGTATCATTATACTTTTTGATTAATTTAAGTACATCTTTATATTCATTTGTGGGTGAATTTGGATGTAAGAAAGTAAATGCCTTAATATTTAATTGTAGTTTCTCTTTGATTAAAGAATAAATAACAGTTGAGTCAATTCCTCCACTTAAAGTTAGGCAAATTGGTACATCAGCACGCATTCTTAATTGAATTGCATCAACTAATAAATCTTCAACAAATTCTAATGTCTTTTTTTTATCTAAAAAGACTGATTCATCAAAAGTGAAATCATGATTAAAATACCATTGTTTCTCTCTTACTTTATTGTTTTTGATTTCGAGATAATGACCTTTTCTTACTTGAAAGATATCTTGGACAAATGTTTCATTATTGTAATCAGTTGCTAGATGTTTAAAATAGCTATTAAAAATAGATAAATTTCTAGAGATATCTTTTTTTATATGTATCAAAGGCTTTATTTCAGATGAGAAATAAAGAATATCATTATGAATCATGTAGTGTAAGGGCTTAACTCCAAATCTATCTCTTATTAAATTTAAAGTTTTTGTATTTTTATTATAATGTGCAAATGCAAACATTCCATTTAATTTATTTAAAAAAACTGTCCCAAATTTAGAATACCCTTTCAGTAGAACTTCTGTATCTGAAATAGTTTTAAATTTAAAATTATTATTATCTTCTAATTCTTTTTTTATTTCTAAGTAATTATAGATTTCTCCATTAAAAACTATACCATCTTCTTTATCAATCATTGGTTGGTTTGCTTCATTGTCAACGTCGATAATTGATAATCTTTGGTGTGCTAGAGAACATCTTTTATCAATATCTTTTAAGTTTTCAAAATCAGGACCACGATGTTTCATTAGTGAAAAAATAGAATTTATATCATATTCTATTTTAGCAGTTTGCTTAAGTTTATAATGCCCAAAGATACTACACATTTGATGATACTTTACTATCTAATATATTATCAATGATAAATTCTATATGTTCTAACATTAATTTTCCTTCATTACAATATTTTTTACGTTGATATCTATATAAATTTTTTAAAAATACCTCTACGAGACTATAAACTATCGATTGTTTAATATCATTTTCACTAAACTTTATATTGTATAAGGATTCGACTTTTTGAATATAAAACTTGGTAATACCAAAGAAAATCTCTTTATCTTCATTTTCTAGAAAGTTAATGCTTGAAAATTCTTTCCAAATAACAAAATCTTTAAAATAAAGATTTTGTAACATTAAATCATAGATAAAAGTGTGAATTCCTCCATTCGCCCAATCAAAAATATAAAAAGTATTATTGTTTTGAATAATATTATTAGGAGTAATATCTCCATGAGAAAAAAGTTTATATGTATATTTATTCGTATTTTCTGAATATGTATTAAGTAATAAGTTAAGTTTAGGTGAGATTCTATTGAACTCTTTTCTAAAAAAATATAAATGGTTATTATAGTTCATTAGATTCTTTTGCATTTTTAGAAGATATATTTTGTTTTCCTCTTTTATTAATTCTCTTTTTTTAGAGAATAAAATATCAAAGAGAATTTTTAATTTCTTTTCCCAATTTGTCCAAGATAATATTTTATCAGTTTTTATAAATTTGTATTTAATATTTTGATATTCTTCTATAAGTGAATGATTTATAATTTCTGGATAGTTTTTATAATAAAGATTTGATGCAGATAATTCATTATTTAAGAAATTTGGTTCATATTTTTTGTCAAGAATTTTTATAATTTCAGAATTTTTTATATCAAGGATTATTATTCCATTTAATGTAGAAATATATGAAAATAATTTACGGGTATAAAAATTTGTTTTCTCAATTTCATTACATATCTCTATTTGTAAATATTCTTCAAGTAAATTTCTTTCATTTTTTAGAAAAAAGAGTTTGTTTTTTTTAGAAAAATAAAGTTGATATAAATTTTTTTCTTTTTTTTCTGATAATAAATGAATTTGGAATAATTCATTTACTATTTTTATTAAATCTTTCATATTCTTGTTATTTTAAACAAAGTTCTTTTTATTTTAAGTTGATAATGAGAATAACTTCCAGATGAAAATTCACCTAAAGTTTCGATTTTTGAATTTACAAGTATACTTGATAAATAATGAGTGATCCATTGTTTAGTATCTCCTTCAAAAGGTAAATTGAATTCTTCTTTAACTTCATCTTCTCCTGTTTCAAAAAATAATGTAAGATTTGTTGTTTCCCAAGTCTTTTGTAACATCTTTGTTGCACTTTCTATTCCAAAATGAAAAACCCAATGATGCCAAATTGAAAATAAAATTGTTATATCAGTTGTTGGTAAAAGATTAATAGAATCTCTATTTAATTCTAAATGGTGAAAAAATTCTTTATTTGAATTAGGTACAAGTTTTTTTGCATGATTAGCAATAGCAATGAAGTTAGGATTCATATCTATTCCAATAGCATTTATATTATAGTTACTAACTGCCTGATGACAAAAATATCCAACACAACATCCTATGTCTTTCATAGAAAATATATTTTTAAAAGTACTTTTTATTTTTTCCCATCTTTGTATTGTTGCTTCTCCTCTAATCTGAGCTCGATGTAATCCTACCCATGGGAGAGGCTGATATATTAACCCTTCCATCGCCTTTTCATATGAAATAAGATTATCTTTATTTAATTGAGTTAAAAAAAGGCTTTCTCTATTATTTGGTAAATTAGTTTTTAGAAGTGTTTCTATAGAATTATTAATTGTTATATCTTCCATAAACTTTGATTGATGTTTTATAGAATTTTCAATGATTCTTTGTTCAATTTTATTATTCTCAGCTTTTGTAAATAAATTTGTTTTTGAGATTCGATTATGCTCTTTTGCTTCAATATATGAAAACTCCATATGTACAAATAAGCTATTTGCATCGTCAAAAGTATTATGTGCATTAAGATTAAATCTTGCAAGGGTTTTATCTAAATAATAGGCTTTAAATTTTTCTAATACTTGAATGTCAAATTTTGCTTTAGATATTAAATTCTCATCAAATCTAAAGTCTTTGATTGCTTTTTTAGCATAAACATTACATATTATGGCACCTAGTAACATACCTTCTGCTAAGTTAATATATGTGATTTCTTTGGCTGAGAATAATTTATTTAAATATTTTGTATGTTTTGATATAGATTTATGTCCATTTATATTTACAAATTCATAAGGAAAAGCAATTGCCCCAATCTCATTATCAATGTTAAAGACTTTTTCACTTTCCTCAATACACTCTGGAAATATTTCATCTCCACTAAATACGTATTTAATATATTGAAACTTACTTTTCATAAATAAATCTAAACACTTATTCCAATTCCCCACTCTTCCATAATTTTTATCATTTATAAATAATTTAATTCTTGTATTTTTCTTTTGATACGTTTTTACAATTGTTTGTGTATTATCTGTTGAACAGTTATCAACTACCCATATTTCAGTTTTTAAAGTTTGATTTAGACAACTATCTAATGTTTTAGTTATAAATTTATCTGCATTATATACTGGAACCATAATAAGTGTTTTTGAATTTATATTCATTTTATCTCCTCAATTATATTGAATAACATTTTTTTACCTAAATAAAATAATATTTTGTTGTATGGATAGTGATGTAGTGGTGCGATATTTAAATAAATAAGTGCTGTTATAAATGTCACTTTTTTATAATCATATCCATTTTGTTCAATCCATTTTTTAAAATAAATCTCACATTCAACTAAATTTTGTTTTCGTAAAAAATCAAAATGTATCGTATTTAGTTTATGAGTAACTTCAAATAAATTTTTGTTAACAAGTTCATGAGACATGATTATTCCATGATTTAATTTTCCAAAATCATAATAAATATCACCATAATCCATAATATCACCAAAGTCTTGTCTCCAATCTAACAATGTAAATGGAGTTTCTCCTTCATCATTAATTAAAATATTCTCAAAGTGTAAGTCACCATGGAATCTAACTGGAATTCCATCTGATAAATAATCCCAGTCAATATTGTCAAGAAGATTAAATATCTTTGGTATTTTTTCGCCATTGATTATTTCTTCACTATCTATTTGTTCAAAAGTTGTAAAGTATTGTTTAACCCTATTATATGTTTTTTCTTTATAAAATTTTGTGCAAATTTTTCTAAATTTTATGTGTGCTTGTTCATTTAACTCTTTTTTTTCCCAAAATTTATTCATCCATTCTAAATAGTATTTAAATGTACTAATTGATGGATTTTTAGAAAACACCTCACCTTTAACCTTTTTATATGTATACATATTTTTAGTTGAATTTAATATTTCAGGTATATAGTTCTTAATATTCTTAGCTCTTTTTACTCGGTTTGATATGAATTTTTCATCTACTGAAAATTTTATAACTTTTCCATTTACAAACCAGATTGCTTCATCTTCTTTTTCAAGAATATTTACATCAATATCAGCCTTGAAATATGCTCTAGTTTGTTTTAGTGCTTCAAGATTACCTGTATCAAACCATGTAAATTCTATGGGCTCAATACCTTTATTTATCAATGCTCTAAGTCCAAAACTCTCACCAATTTCAATGGAACCTTCATTTGTCCCATTTCTCATTGATTCCCAAAAATCTTGATAGTCATATATCCCTGCTAAGCCAATATATGCTTTGACATCACCCTCTGCACCTTTTGCACAAATTTCTGCAACATTCCTTTTATCAATTCTAATACTTCTATATTGTGAATTATCTTCTGTTTGTGCGTATCCCATCCAGTTATATAAAGGCTCTTTGATATTTTCAAGAACGATAGTATCATTAGAAATAAAAATGAAAGGTAATTGCAAATACTGTTCACATTGTAAAATTGTATAACCAAGTCCAGAACCTTTACCTTCAAAATTATGGATATTCACAAATATAAATTTTCTATTTGGATAGGCTAAAGTTAGATAATCCTTAACTGTGTTGGCTTTATACCCTAGTGGTATTATAAACTCAATATTTTCTGGAAATTTTTCAATTATATATGAAATTGCAGGTTTATTTGCAATTGATATTAAAGCTTTATTTATATTTTTAGATAAACCTTTTAATCTACTTCCCAATCCAGCAGTCGGTATTAATACTCTATATCTCATATATATTACTCCCAAATCTCACAATTTGTATTTAATATTTGTAATTGCTCTTTTATTTCTTCTTGATATTGACCTGCTTTTAAGATGATTGCAATGTTTTTTAAACCTTCAATACTTTTTGGTAAATTTACAAAAATATTAGTTCCATATAGTCTCTGGTTAGTTTTTATTTCTGAATTATCTAAAATCATTTCAATTTTTTCAATCTTTAATCCTAAATAAATTAGAAATTGAGAAAAGATATGAGCTCCAAAAAGATAAATCTTACCATCAAAATTATCAATTAAATTATTAAGCTTTTTTACTTCATTCTGATAAAAAGTTATAAAACTAATATAAATATTTTTATACTCATGATAGTGATTTATTAATTTAATCGGCTGTAAAGCACTATTCTTTTTAGTAGCATAAAAGATACTGTGATCTCCAAAATATTTTTTTTCTATTATTTCAAATTTATATATAGATAGTAAATAATCTAAAAGTTCTTCAGTTAAAAAAAATGTATGTTCAAAATTTATTGTATTTGTAAATTTTTGTTCTAAATATTTTTTCAGATTTGGTACAGAAAAAATATGAACTTGATCCTCTTGTAAAAAATTATTTACATCATTTAAAAATTCTCTTGGATTGTACATATGTTCAATAACATGTGAGTGTACTATAGTATTAATATCATTACATATAAAATTTTTATTAAAAAAACCTTTGATTACTTTTATATCCTTATTTCCTAAAAATTTTGGATTTGGTTCAATCATAGTCCATTTTTTATTTAAATTTTGTGATATGAATTCTTTTGCAATAAATCCATTTGAACCACCAATTTCAAGTATATTTTTATTTGAATATTTGTTTATATATTGTATAAAAGATAAATGATGCTCTTTCCATACTCCTCCAACTGCTTCTGAATGATAACTTGCGTATATAATTTCCAATGGTAATAGTTTATTTAATTGTATAACTCCACTTTCTTTACAAATGTACCAATTCATATCTTCAAATAAGTCTTCTTCTTTAGGATTATTTGTAGTTCCAATAAATACAGGGAATTTTTCCATTTTGTATAAAAGTTCTAAAGAATTATTTGAAGTTATTACACTACTGTCTCTTAGAATATACCTCATTTTTATACTCTCTTATATCTATCTTGTAGTCTTACCACATCTTCGATTTCTGGAGTTGAAGCTTCAAGATAAATGCTATCTTCCAATGCTTCCATTCTATGTATTTTAAATGGATGTAGAGTTATAGAATCATGTGGCTTCATAATTATTTCATTAAGCTCATTTTCTTTATCCCCAATATATACTCTCAAACTACCATTAAGTAAATATACAGATTCTATTTTTAGTTCATGATATTGTAAACTACACATATGACCTTTAAACATTGTAAGTCTTTTGAACATATATCTGTCATTTATTTCTAACAACTCTTCTTTTCCCCAAGGTTTTTCAATAATACTAATTTCCATCTATTCCTACTTTTATATCATTTTAAATGATTGTATATATCTCATCATTGATTGTTTGATTAGATTTTTTAAATAATCATCTAAGTGGATATCTTTACTTAATAACTCATATTTAATTTTTTCTTTTATAGTTAAAATTTCTGGATTTGAGAATATATAATGCCCACATATTATTGCTTTATCAATTTCTGTTGCTTTACTATTATTTAACATCCATTTAATCCATTTATTTGAATTTATTGCTATATTTATGAATTGTTCAAACTCTTTTTTATAGCCAAAAATATTTAAAAGATATAAAAATCCTTTATACAAAAGCTGAGAAGTATAAATACTTGAAAAACTTAACAAAACTTCCTAAAGGTTTTGATTAGTGTACAATGGCATTATGCCATTGTACAATTGATACTCTCATCCCATCTTTTACTTTTTTAACACTATGGGAAAAGTATGGATTACTTAAAAAGGCTACAAAATCTCCCTCTTTAGGTTTGATTGATATCTTTCTAAACTTATCATCAAATAAAAAGTCAAAAACTAACTCCCCACCACTAAATTCAAACTCATCTTTAGGCTCATTTACTTTTGTTGTAATAAATAAGACTGTTGTAATGATTCGTGCAGGGGCTACTGGTTTAAATTCTATAATATTTTTATCTAAATCAACTATTTCACTACAGTTATCAGAGTGTCTTTTATAAAAACATCCATTTTTATATATAAGTATTTGAGGATCAATAGATTGCATAAGTGAGATATTAAAAAACTCTTCTATCTTACTTTTTTGTGATTCAAAAAATCTATTGTACTCTTTTAAAAAAGTATCATCTGGTATGATATTATATGTATTTCTTATATCAATATTTTTTTTAGGAAGTACCACTCCATCATCAGTACTTATAATTCCAATTTTTTTAGAATCATCTTCATGTTTTTTAATGAACTTTTTCATATAAGAAAAATCAAAATCAATATTTTCATAAATAAAAGGTGCTTCATAATATGGGTTTGGAAATATTTTCATACTATCTGGAACTATTGCATCAAGCCAGTGTTTTGGTGAAAATACATTATTGCCAACTTGAGTCAATTCAAGCTGTTTTATATTAAATGGTGCTGTCATAAAACCTACTAAAAATTTTATGAAATTATAGCACCTTTTTTAGTAATCAATACCTTTTGTTTTAAAACTATATCGGTGCTCTTCACATCGTCCAAACTCTTTTATCAAATCAATATGAAGTTTTGTTCCATACCCTTTATGTTTTTCAAATTTATAGTTTGGATATTTTTCTGAAATTTCTAC
>Ga0209121_10005971_pt1 | contig 10834 bp, 9 predicted proteins | sample Cruoilmetagenom3_FD_187292 | JGI IMG/M metagenome (GOLD analysis project Ga0209121, IMG submission 187292) | Oil polluted marine microbial communities from Coal Oil Point, Santa Barbara, California, USA - Sample 3 (SPAdes) (version 2) | ecosystem: Environmental > Aquatic > Marine > Oil seeps ...
CGCAACGTTCATGACCCACAAATGTTTATTTTCGAAGGCGCAGGAGGGAGGGCAGTGAAAACAGAGGGATGGATTGGGTTGAATATGGCCCCCCTGTGGCAATCGAATCGGCGGCCAATAAGCCGCTTTGAATGGCGGGGCCGATCCCTTCACCCATATCGCGGGTGGCCAGGCCAAGCGAGTCTCCGACCAGCAGGATGTTTTCCTGGCGGCCGGTTTGTTTACGCTGCCGGAGGTAATAGCTATAGCCGAGGGGGCGAAAATCATGCTTCCGTACAAGGCCCATATCTCCCAGCTTGCGGATCAGTCGCTGCCAATGTCGTTCAAGGCTTTCTCCCCGGTTTTTGAGACCGGCAGCCGCGCCACCGATCCCCACATTCAGATAGCCGCCCGACTTCGGCACGTACCAAGCATAACCGGGCAGGCCGTTCTCGAAGAACCAGAGATGACAGCGCGGGTCATGGGCTGGATAGAGGAATTCCTCTTCTTTGGCGATGATTAGGCTTTGCTGATGGTCCGCAACGCTCGTTGGAAAGAATTTTGCCCTGACGGGGCAGTGGGTGCCGCCCGCACCGACCAGATAAGGGGCTTCGTACTGCCCATCCACAATAAACCGGTCGTTTTGTTGTTCGATCCTGACCACTTGGTGGCGCTCAAACGGCGCGTCGGAGCGAGTTAGCAGCCAGTCGTCGAATTCCATCCTGCGGATGGCGTATTGATCGGTGCGCAAATGGAATTTAACACCTTTTAGTGAGATTTCAAATGAGGCGAAATGGGTCAGCCCCAAAGGATATCCCTTAGGTGATATTTCAAGCAGGCGGAAAAGGGAGGGTGTGACCCAACCGGCGCAAGGTTTCTGTCGGGGGAAGTCGGCCTTATCCAGGATGAGCGCATCCAGCCCGTGTCGGCGCAGCCGCCAGGCGCAGGCCGACCCGGCCGGGCCGCCGCCAACGATCAGGATATCTTTTTGGATCATGGTTCTCCTCAGACGAACCGGCAGTCGGGTTGGGGGTTTCCTGGCCGGGTCATTATGATCTGCCAGAGCTGCTGCGAGCGGGAGCGAAAGCCGCCCGCGCTGCTGAGAAGGTAATAGTTCCACATCCGGCGGAAACGCTCACCATATTTCTCTTTTAATGAAGGCCAGGCCGCATTGAAATTTGCATGCCAGGCCATCAGGGTCTGGTCATAATAGGGACCGAAGTTATGCCAATCTTCCATGACGAAACGGCGCTCCATCGCTTTGCCCAATCGGGTGATGGAGGGCAGCATGCCGTTGGGGAAGATGTATCTATCCGTCCAGGGTTCCCCGGTTGTGATGCTGCGGTTGCCGCCAATGGTATGAATGAAGGCGATCCCATCTGGCCTGAGACATCGATCCACTACGTCCATGTAGGTGTGGTAATTCTTATAGCCGACGTGTTCCATAACACCGATTGAGATCACTGCGTCAAATTGTCCCTCGACTTCGCGGTAATCCTGCAAGCGGAGTTCCACCGGCAGTCCCTGACAGAGCTCATTGCCCAGGGCGACTTGCTCTTTGGAGATGGTCACTCCAAGGACCTCAGCGCCGTATTTTTCAGCGGCATATTTGGCGAAACTGCCCCAGCCGCAGCCCAATTCAAGGATTCGCATGCCGGGATGAACGTTGATCTTGCGGCAGACGAGTTCCAGCTTGGCCTCCTGGGCATCATCAAGGTTGTCGGCGTTACGCCAGTAGGCACAGGTGTAATTCAGGCGTTTATCCAGCATGGCGCGGTAGAGGTCATTGCCGAGGTCATAATGCTGTTCGCCGACCTCATAGGCGCGCTGGCGGGATTGGCGGTTGGTCAGCTTGGCCCGCATGACCTGGAATACCAGCCGGAGGTTATTTTCCACTTCTGCACGCAGGTTTGCCCGCAAGACCCGATCGATGAATTGATCAACGGCCGGGGAATCCCAACAACCGTCCATATAGCCTTCACCGAGACCCAGGGAGCCATCCCGCAGGATCCGGTCATAGAGCTGGTCATCATGTACTGCGATATCCCAGGGTCGCTCGCCACCCACTTGAATGTCTGCTGTTTGGAGGAGGTCCCGTACTATTGCTTCTGATTTTTGCATATCACGGTCCTTTTTCAGCTGGTCGTTTATAAGTTAAAACGCAGAAAAGCGATTTTGGTGTTGCTTTGTGGATTTTCCAGATTGGAGAATAGGCAAATCATATTTTATTTCAATTCATTGAAGATCAAAACTTGAATATCTTCTTGATCTCAGTATACGTATCCTATTGATATTAATCCAGATATAAATTATAATAATTATTAGTTAGAATTCAGTTCAAATAAAGAGGTCTTTAATGCAATCCCCGGAAGAGATCATCGCGCTTTATCGAAAAAAGGGATTGAGAATTACCCCACAGCGGCAAATGATATTTAGTTTGTTAGCAGAAGATCATTCTCACCCAACTATGGAAGATATCTATCAACGACTAAGAACCCAAATGCCGGATGTGTCACGATCAACTGTATATAAGACATTGCGCGAACTCATAGAAATGGGTGAATTGCTTGAGGTCAAAGATATTGGAAAAAAAGGGATCCGCTACGATGTGAATACAAGCGTCCATCATCATTTATATTGCACTCAATGTCATAAGTTGGTGGATATCGAGCCGGACTTGGGTTCGATTGAGCTTCCTGATGAAGACCAAAAAGGATTTAAAATTCAGCGCAGTCAGGTGACCTTTTTTGGTCTATGTTCAGACTGTCTGGATTGACTACCCTTTCTGAGATTGTTTGTTTTATGGAAGGAGGAAAAATTATCAATTACCCATTCAAACCTACAAAATAATAAATATTAATGTCGAAAGGAAAATAGCATGGCAAAAGTTACCCGTCAAGTGGTTGAAAAAGCTGGTGTTGATGTAAATGAACTTCTGGACTTACTGGTGAAAAATGCAGCGGCGGAGTTAACGACGTTTTATTACTACACCATTCTCCGTGCGAACCTGATTGGCCTGGAAGGCGAGGGGATCAAAGAGATTGCTGAGACAGCTCGCATTGAAGACCGAAATCACTTTGAAGCGCTCGTTCCCCGGATCTATGAATTGGGCGGAAAATTGCCTGAGGATATGGTGGAATTTCATGACCTGTCTGCCTGCCCGCCTGCGAGATTGCCCGAAGATATCAGCAATGTTAAAGAAATTCTGAAAGTTCTGGTTGAGGCTGAACGCTGCGCGGTCAGAGGATACACCCATATCTGCAACCTGACTGCTGGGAAAGACCATCGTACTTACGCGTTGTGTCTGGCGATTCTCAATGAGGAAATCGAGCATGAATCCTGGTTTTCTGAGTTCCTGGGTGAAGGTCCCTCCGGACATTTCCTGCGCAGGGGACAGACATCGCCTTTTGTTCGTCCATTTATGCCATCTGAATAGAATTTAATTCAGGAAGCCCTGTAAATTTGCAGGGCTTCTTTTTTCGATAAGGGCCATGATGCCTTGACACCCCTTCCATTTTTAGTGATAATATATACATCGAAATATGCCATCGGCTATGACAGAGGAAAGTAAGCTGGCGGAAGTTGACAGGGCGGTGTGGGCAAGACTGAGACCCACACCCTGCTGAACCCAACCGAAGTTCCCTCTCGAGCCGCTCAGGTGAAGCCGCAGGTGGTAGTCTGAGCCGTCCAGTCCCACGTTAACCGGGCAGCCAATCGTTGATGCTGTTGGCAGTGAGTGGGTCGTGCAGTGCGCCGGCGCGGCCAACGAAGGTGGTACCGCGGTTAACCCCGTCCTTTGATGAAGGATGGGTGTTTTTGTTTAAATGCTTGGGTTGCGCTCGGAAGCCCTTGACTGAATTATTTTTAGGAGGAAGGTTTAGATGTCTGATAAAGAAGCAGAAATGGCAAAACTCCAGAAGATCCAGGCGGATGGTCTGGCAACTCTGGGAGCCGTTGCCGAACAGGAAGAGCTGGAAGCCTGGCGGGTTGCCAACCTGGGCCGCAGCTCACCCGTGATGGGTGTGTTCAGCAGTATGGGCGGCATGGATAAGGACCTGCGCCCGGTGATGGGCAAGGCCGCCAATGAAGTTCGCACCGCCCTGGAAGCTGCCTTTGAGACCAAACGCCAGGCTTTGGAAGAAGCCGCCTTGATGAAGGAATTGGCGACGGAAAAGCTGGATGTGACCCTGCCTGGGCGTTCCGTGGAACGGGGCCGGCTGCACCCGCTGACCCAGGTGCTGCGGCGGATCATTCGCACCTTTGGCGATATGGGTTTTCAGGTTTACCGCTCACCTGAGGTGGAGACGGATGATTATAACTTCACCTATTTGAATATGCCACCCTACCACCCAGCACGCGACATGTGGGATACCTTCTATACCAAAGATGAGGGCGTCCTGCTGCGCACGCATACTTCTCCCGGCCAGATTCGGGTGATGCGGGAACGGGCAACCGAACCGATTCGGGTGATCCTGCCTGGGGCAACAATGCGTTATGAGCAGCTTTCGGCCCGAAGCGAGATTGAATTCGCTCAGGTGGAAGTCCTGGTGGTTGGTGAGAAAGTAACCTTTGCGGAATTAAAAGGTACCCTGGAAGATTTTGCCAAACGGCTGTTTGGCGAAGAGGCCCGTACCCGACTGCGGCCCTCCCATTTCCCCTTCACGGAACCCAGCGCCGAGATGGACGTGGAATGTTTCGTCTGTGGCGGCACAGGCTGTGGGGTCTGTAAGGAGACCGGCTGGCTGGAGATCCTTGGCTGCGGTATGGTGCACCCTGTGGTGCTGGAATACGGTGGGTATGACCCGGCGAAGTATTCCGGGTTTGCTGCGGGGATGGGGATTGATCGCTCCACCCTGATGCGCTACCGGATTGATGACATCCGGCATTTCCGTAATAACGATATCCGGTTCCTCAAGCAGTTCTAGGCGAGGTTGTAAACATGAAAGTACCCTTAACTTGGTTGAATGATTATGTAGATTTGTCCGACCTGGGAATTGAAGACCTGGCAAAGGTCATGACCATGGTCGGTCTGGAAGTTGAAGAGATCCATTTGGTGGGACTGCCGTTGCCCAAAGCTGACCGGCACGAATTCAAATACACTGGGTTGGCATGGCCGAAGGATAAATTCATCGTTGCGCAGGTGGATGAAGTGATGCCGCACCCGAACGCGGACCGGCTGGTGCTTTGTCGCTTGAATGACGGCGAGGAAGAGATCGTCGTGCTGACCGGTGCGCCGAACCTTTATGACTATAAGGGCAAGGGGCCGCTGGACGAACCCTTGAAGGTGGCTTATGCCCGGGAGGGCGCGGCGCTTTATGACGGACATCAGCCCGGCCATCAAATGACCACCCTCACGCGGATGAAGATCCGGGGCGTGGAATCTTTCTCGATGATTTGCTCTGAGAAGGAACTGGGCATTTCAGAAGCCCATGAGGGTGTGATAATTCTGGACGCGGATGCGCCGACCGGGATGCCCCTGGTGGACTATATGGGCGATGCCGTCTTTGATGTGGACACTCTGCCTAACATGGTGCGGGATGCCTCCGTTTTGGGGATGGCCCGCGAGATAGCTGCGGCGACTGGCAAGGAACTGCATTATCCGGATGCCACGCTTGAAATGGCCGGCACAGGATTAGAAGGTCGGGCGGCAATCGAGATCGAAGAACCTGAACTGAGCCCGCGATTCATGCTGGGGATGGTTGAAGGGATCACGATCCAGCCCAGCCCCTATTGGGTGCGCAGGCGGCTCAACCTGGCCAGTATGCGGCCGATTAACGCGATTGTGGATGCCACCAATTATGTCATGCTGGAGATTGGTGAGCCGCTGCATGCTTTCGACTATGACATTTTGGTGGAACGCGCGGGCGGGAAAGCTCCCAGGATCATTACCCGCACCGCTGAAGAGGGCGAAGAACTGACAACCCTGGATGGTGTGGACCATTCCCTTGATCATGAGATGGAATTGGTGACAGATACCGCCGGAGCGCTCTCGCTGGCTGGCGTGATGGGTGGTGAAGAAAGCGAAGTGAATGACCAGACCAGTAATGTCCTGCTGGAAGGCGCGTCGTGGAACTTCATCAATATCCGTAAGACCGTCAGCAAGCTGAAAATCAACTCGGAAGCAGCCTACCGCTTCAGCCGGGGAATCCACCCGGCCCTCGCGGAATTGGGCCTGCGGCTCTGCCTCAAACGGATGCAGGAGTGGGGGGGCGGCAGGATCGCCAAAGGCTTGATTGATAATTATCCCAACCCGCCGAAAGACCCTGTGGTGGAGATTTCTGCGGAGTGGGTGGATAACAACCTGGGTGTGACAATCAGCCCGGATGAAATCGCCGAAATACTCACCCGATTAGAGTTTGAGTGCAGTGTAAAGGGCGACATCGTGACGGCCAAAACCCCGCCGCACCGTTTGGACATCCATGACGGGTTGATTGGCCGGGCGGACCTGCTCGAAGAGATCAGCCGGATATATGGCTATGACAAGATCCCTTCCCACCGCCTGAACCAACCCCTGCCGCCACAGCGGATGGATGTTGAAATGGCGATGGAGGATGTCCTGAAAGACCTGTTGGTCAATTTGGGGCTGCAGGAATTGATTGCCTACCGGATGACGGCCCCCGAGCGCGAGCTTCGGCGTTTCCCACCCGAGTATGAAGCGCCAAAGGTGAAATATGTCGAGATCCAGAACCCGATCACGGTGGACCGGCGGGTGATGCGTCGCAGTGCGCTGGCAACTCTGCTGGAGATCATGGAATATAACAGTACGCTGAGCGACCGGCTGACCTTGTTCGAGATTGGACCGGTGTTCCACCCGGTGGAAGGTCAGCAGCTGCCGGACGAGGAGATGATGCTTTCGATCGGGATGACCGGTCTGCGCGCGACCCCCAATTGGCAGGGGGATGACCCGGAAAATGTCGATTTCTACGATCTGAAAGGCGTGGTGGAAGGCATGCTGGCCGGGCTGCATATTGATGATGTGGCCTATGCGACTTCGGAGAATCTCAGTTTGCACCCCGGAAAGACAGCGGATGTGCTGGTGAATGGAGAGAAGGTTGGGGTGATGGGTGAACTGCACCCGCTGGTGAAAGCCAATTACGAACTGGGCGAGGCCCCGGTTTATGTGGCCGAATTTGACCTGGCCCCGCTGTTGGCGGCGGCTCGGATCCTGTTCGATGTGGAAGCTGTGGCGACTTATCCGCCCGTGCTGGAAGACCTGGCTGTGGTGGTGGATGACGCGATTACGGCGGCCCAGGTGGAAGAAGTGATTCGCAAGGGCGGCGGTGAATATCTGGCGAAAGTCCAGCTATTTGACATCTTCAAAGGCAAGCAGGTGGGTGAAGGCAAGAAGAGCCTGGCCTTCAGCCTGACTTATATCGCCCCGGACCGCACGCTGACGGATAAGGAAGTAAGTAAGCTGCGGCAGAAGGTGATCTTCCTGTTGGATAAGGAACTGGACGCTGAACTGCGCAGTTAGATGAATTGAATGGATAGATAGAGAGACGCCTTCGTGCACTACATAAAGGCGTCTCTTTTTTATTTCGGAAATATTGTGGATGGTGGGTCGCCGACCCACCCTACTTTTTTTATGTACAAAACCTGAGATTGCTTCCTGCGCCTGACGGCTCCGTTGCAAAGACAAAGCGGTTGATGGCTTATGTTTTCCATCGAACTGCTCCAGCAACCCTCACAATCACCTTGTTCAGTCACCTGGAATGGCTCGTTATTACCCGAATGGATAGGTGCAAAAGTCCGCCAATAGTGTAAAATCTTTATTGGACTGTCCTTCTCTACTCCAGAAAGAGGAAATAAATATGATTGATCCGAGATGCGCAAAACTGGCAGATGTTTTGGTGAATTATTCCGTTGCAGTCAAACCGGGCGACTGGGTGCTGATCCAGGGCGACCTGCTGACTGCGTCGATGGTTGAGGAAATTTTCCGGCAGGTGATTTGGGCCGGTGGGCATCCCAATACCCAACTTGGGACTGCCGCGATGACCGAGATTTTCTATAAGGAAGCGAATGACGACCAGCTGACCTGGATCTCACCCTTCAATGAACTGGCCTTTACCAAGGCGGATGTGATCATCAGCCTGATGGGGACGACCAACACCCGCAACCTGACCCAGGTGGACCCGGCCAGGATTGGGATAGCCCAGGGCGCCAGGCGAGAACTCTTTCAGACCTTTATGAAGCGTTCGGCTGAGAACACGGTGCGCTGGGTGGGGTCCATGTTCCCCAACAATGCCAATGCGCAGGAAGCGGAGATGAGCCTGAGCGAATATGAGGATTTTGTCTACAGCGCCACATTTGCCGACAGGGAAGATCCGGTGGCGGAATGGCGGAAATTCTACAAGCGCCAGCAGGTGGTGGTCGATTGGCTCAAGGGCAAGAAGCACCTGACCGCCAAGGGACCAAACCTGGACCTCTCTATGTCGATTGAGGGACGGCTGTTTGTCAATTCGGATGGGAAGAACAACATGCCGGATGGTGAGGTCTTCACCGGACCGGTTGAGGACAGCGTCAATGGCTGGATCGAGTTTTCCTACCCGGCGATCCATCTTGGACGGGAAGTTGAAGATGTTCGGTTGGCATTCAAGGACGGCAAGGTGGTGGAAGCCTCAGCCACGAAGAACGAGGAAACCCTGTTGAGCCAGCTGGATATTGATGCCGGCGCGCGCTATGTGGGTGAATTTGCCATTGGGACGAATTATGGCATTCAGACCTTCACCAAGAACATGCTCTTTGATGAGAAGATGGGCGGCACGGTGCATCTGGCCCTGGGCGCCAGCATTCAGGAGACCCTCGGCAAGAACGAATCTGCGATCCACTGGGATATGCTTTGCAATGTGAAGCAGGACAGCGAGATTCGGGTGGATGGCGAGCTGCTCTATAAGGACGGCGAATTCCAGATCTGATTGGTAATTTTCGAACGAAAAGCCCACAGCGTTCGCTGTGGGCTTTTTTATCTTTTGGTCCCTCAGGATATAATAAGCTTATAAAAGGATTTGTGGCGATCTGGAGGTTAGTAATGAGGATCACAACGGTAGTTGAGAACCACCCGGGAGATGGCCTGAAGGGCGAGCACGGCCTTTGCTTTTATATTGAGCATGAGGGGCATGTCTATTTATCCGATGTTGGCAAGACAGGGCTGTTTGTTGAGAACGCCCGCAAGCTGGGTGTGGACCTGGCGAAGGTTGAAGCGCTGGTGATCTCACATCACCACTATGACCATGGGGGTGGGTTGGAGCAGTTCTTTGCGGAAAATGACAAGGGTACGGTTTATTTGCGCCGCGCACCCGAAGTTGACCTGGTGGTAGATGACCCGGAATTGCCGCGTTATGTCGGCCTGGATAAGGCTGTACTGGCAGAATTTACTGACCGGATCCGATATATAGACCGAAACCGAGAGATCGCGCCGGGGCTGCATTTGCTCACAGAAATCCCCAGCCTGTATTCGAAACCCAGCGGCGATCTCCGTTTGAAGATGCAGCGGGGCGAGGAAGTGCTGCCGGATACCTTCGAGCACGAATTGGTGACCGTGCTGGAAGGGCAGGAGGAGCTGGTGGTGCTGACCGGCTGCGCGCATAATGGCGTGCTGAATATGGTTGAGGCTGTCCGCCAGGCGCTGCCCGGCAAACCGATCCGGGCGGTGATCGGCGGTTTCCATTTGAACGCGGAAACCCAACCGACCGTTATTGGCGTGGGGAAGACGCTTTTGGAGATGGACATCCCCGCGGTTTACACCGGCCATTGCACCGGCGAGATGCAGACGGACATCCTGGCCGCGGTGTTGGGCGAGCGGCTGCACCGACTGCATACCGGCCTGGTGATGGATTTTTCGTGATTTGGTAAATTCTTCAAAGAAATTAATTATGAATTCAAAGAAAACTTGGGAACTAGCGGTAATAAATACAGCTCAAGATTGTTATGAAGGATTTCCCATTGGAGAAATTATGCCATTTGAAAGTCCTGATTTTATTATTAAAAATGCTAATGAAATACTTGGGGTTGAAATTATTGATTATGTCCGAAAACAATCAGAGACAGGTTCTCCTAAACGACATGAGGAAATTGTCCAAAATCAACTTTGTAGTAAAGCAAAAGAGAAATTTGAATCAAGGCATGGGGAAAAATTGTTAGTTTCATGTCAGCCATCTGTTCATAAATCTCTGTCAGATCTAAATCACACTCAAAGAGAAAAAATAATTGATTTGTTATTAGAAAAAATTAAAGAATCAATACCAATAAGTTTTTTTACTGTAGATAAAGTAGATATTAAGTGGAATACTGATAAGGTACTTAATCAATTTATTTCGTCAATCTCAATGATGAAAGTCAGGGAAAAAGGTTGTTGGAGTTTTGTGAAAGCTGATTATATTACCGCATCAAAGGAAGGGATTCAATCAATAATTGACCGAAAAAATAAGAAAATTAATGAATATAAAAAAAGTTGTGAGAAGAATTGGTTGATTGTTGTTGCGAGAGATTTTCCGATGTCTTCGTTTGTTGATATAACGGGTATATTAGACGTACCTTTCTTCTCAGAATTTGAAAAAGTATTATTTTTATATCAAGATGAGAAGAGGATTTTTGAATTGAATTCTATTAAGTTAAGAGGTAATAATGACACAGATTGAAAAGCGCGTATTGGGCAAGAGCGGTATCGAGGTCACCAAGATCGGTGTGGGGCTCTGGGCGATCGGCGGGACGGAGTGGGGCGAGACGGACGACAAGGAATCGCTGGAGATGATCTCGGCTGCGGCCGATCTGGGCATCAATTTCTTTGATACGGCCGATATCTACGGCGATGGGCACAGCGAGGTGCTTCTAGGGCAGGCCATGGCGGGGCGGCGGG
>Ga0209121_10005972_pt1 | contig 10834 bp, 8 predicted proteins | sample Cruoilmetagenom3_FD_187292 | JGI IMG/M metagenome (GOLD analysis project Ga0209121, IMG submission 187292) | Oil polluted marine microbial communities from Coal Oil Point, Santa Barbara, California, USA - Sample 3 (SPAdes) (version 2) | ecosystem: Environmental > Aquatic > Marine > Oil seeps ...
CGTGGCTGGTATGAATGCTCAACTTCATGAAAAAGCCATGATACATGGATTAGGAGGTGGACTAGATTCTTTGAATGTAATGCAGCATAAGAAATACTTTACCAACAGCACAAATCAGTATACACATTCAATTAGTGGTGATTTGTATTTACCCATTAAAGTTGAAAACTACTGGAATGAAGGTAAATGGCTTTTATCTTGGGGAACAAATACCGTAACAGATAAAAAAACTAAAAAAAACAATTGTAATTCCTTATCATACTGTTTCAATGGTAGAAAATGGAAAAATAGTATATATAAGTTATTTCTATGACATGCTAAATATAGCAACAAGTCAAGGTTTTACCCTTCTACCTCCTAAAGAATAACACTATCCTTAATAATAAAACCCTTTACGAAATCGTAAAGGGTTTTTTATATTTAAGCAAATCTATAAGCCGAATTCTGTCCAAGACATTTATTGTCTTGGCCTTATCATTTATCTACGTATACTATTACTAGTAAACTTTAGCTGCCTACCCTCTAGCATCGCGCGTGTACGCTCAAGCACTAGTTTACATGGCATTGCACCACATAGAGTTTACCTGGTTTCACTACAGCATTACCTGTACATACTTTCTGTTGCACTTTTCCTAGCCTTACGACTGGTGGCTGTTAACCACTATGTTTGCACTATGGTGTTCGGACTTTCCTCAGTGACATATTAATGTCATTGCGATAAGGCAATCTGCTTAGCGCAAAAGTACATAAATTGTTAATAACTCATACTAAGTTTAGGTGCTAACAATCGACTATTTAATGGTTATTCTTAAATTTGTAATTCAGTAATTTTCAATGGAACACTTCATAGTATCGGCTCGCAAATACAGACCACAAACCTTTAAGGATGTTGTAGGTCAGCAAGCTATTACCAATACACTGCTCAATGCTATTGAAAATAACCATTTAGCCCAAGCCTTATTATTTACAGGACCACGTGGAGTTGGAAAAACAACTTGTGCACGTATTTTGGCTAAAATGATAAATAGTGATAGCAGTACGAGTGAAGATGGAGATTTTGCTTTCAATATTTTTGAACTCGATGCGGCATCAAACAATTCTGTTGATGATATTAGAAGTTTAACAGACCAGGTTCGTATTCCTCCTCAAGTTGGCAAATACAAAGTATATATTATTGATGAGGTACATATGCTATCTCAATCAGCTTTTAATGCATTCCTTAAAACTTTAGAAGAACCACCAAAGCATTGCATCTTTATTTTAGCAACTACAGAAAAGCACAAAATTATACCAACGATTTTATCGCGTTGTCAAATTTTTGATTTTAAACGAATTACGGTAACTGATGCTAAAGATTATTTAAAATTTATTGCAAAAGAACAAGGTATTAGTGCAGAAGATGATGCACTTCATATTATTGCCCAAAAGGCAGATGGAGCCATGCGAGATGCATTATCTATTTTTGATCGTGTTGTTAGTTTCTCTGGTAAAAACCTTACAAGACAGGCAGTTACAGAAAACTTAAATGTATTAGATTACGAGACCTATTTTACAAGTACAGATTTTATTTTAGAAAATAAAATACCAGATTTGTTAGTTCAATTTAACACTATTCTTTCAAAAGGTTTCGATGGTCACCACTACATTGCTGGTTTGGCATCACATTTTAGAGATTTAATGGTTTGTAAAAACCCAGCAACTATAGAGCTATTAGAAGTTGGTGAAGAGACCAAACAAAAATACATGGCACAGTCTCAAAAAACCTCAAATAGCTTTCTAATGAAAGGTATAGAACTTGCCAATAGTTGCGACTTAAAATATAAAACCAGTAAAAATCAACGGCTACTGGTAGAATTAACTCTGATGCAATTAGCCTCTATCACATTTGATGGAGAAAAAAAAAAATAGGCACTTTATAATTCCACCTTCTTACTTTAAAGCCAAAGGTATTACTCCAATTCCTGTTGCAAAACCTAACGTTGATGCTAAGTCTAGTAATATTCCAGCCTCAAAAGAAAAGGAAGTAAATAAAACACATGTAAAAGTAAATACAAATGTTGCATCGGCTGTATCTGAGCCTGTATCAATTCCAAAAATATCAATAAATAAACCTAATAAAGTTACATCTGGTTTATCATTAAAAAGCATTAGAGAAAAGAAAGAGCATCTCATTAGACAAATGGATGTGGTTATTGATGAAGATGATTTGCCTAAAGAACCAGTAACTCAAGAAGCTTTAACCAATGCCTGGAAAGCTTATACTGCTAAGATGGATAAGAAAGGGGAAAAGATAATGGCTTCAATTTTACAAATGGATTTGCCTAAGTTAATAGATACTACCATTTATCTCACCTATTCTAACAATACCAATAAAATTGAATTAGAGCGCGCTGAGTTTCCATTAATGACATTTTTAAAGAAAACACTTCTTAATTACGATTTAAAATTAGACATTACAGTTAATGAAGAAATTGCGAAAAAATACGCATTTACACCATTAGAAAAATACGAGAAGTTAAAAGAGAAAAATCCAAGTATTGAAGTTCTACGAAAAACATTTGGATTAGATATTTAATGTTATGAAGACTATAATTGGGCTATTATTAGTATTGCTTATTGGCTTTACGAGTTGTGATGGAAGACAATCGCAAAATCAGGCACTATCTAAAAGCATTGAAGAGTTCAAAAAAAGTGCAAGCATAGAAGTAGATGTTTATATCCCAGAAACCTATTTTGAACGCGTAATTGATACCACTTTAAGCAATGGGTTTAAAGTTAAAATTAAAACCTATACAGATACAGATAACAATGTGCTTTTTACCAAGATAAAAGACACAATAAATTACCAAACATTTTATAGGAATTATAAATTTGATATAAGCATCACTAAAAATAACAAACTTATTTATAATGAAAGCTTTAACAAGCAAAAAGTGAATAACAACTTTAACTATAAAAAAGATCTAAAATCGGGTTCAGATTTATATAATTTCGATAAACTTTCTGTATTAAAATTTATAGAGATAAATCAGAATCCATCACTTAAAAATAAAGTACAAATAGATATTTTATACGCGATTCCAGATTCTGATAGACATGCATATCATGCCTTAATTATTGATGAAAACGGAAAATCAAATATTGTACAATTAGACTCAAAATAATGATGCTAGGCCTAAAATTACCAACAGACCCAAGATGGGTAAATATTGTAGAAAAGAATATTGAAGATATTCTAACTGACCACGCTTATTGCGAGCAAAAAGCAGCAAGTACGGCAATTTCTTTAATTGTTAGTTTCCCAGAATATACTGATTTAATTAAAGAGATGGTAGAATTGGTAAATGAAGAAATGAGTCATTTTAAAATGGTACACGACAAAATATTAGATCGAGGCTGGATATTAGGTAGGGACCGCAAAGATGACTACGTAATAGCACTGTTAAAATTCTTCCCGAAAGGAGGAAGCAGAACAACACAATTAGTACATAGATTGTTGTACGCAGCTCTTATCGAAGCGCGTAGTTGCGAACGATTCAGATTACTATCTGAAGAATTAGAAGATAAAAAATTGGCGAAGTTCTACCGAAAACTTATGATAAGTGAAGCTGGGCATTATACTATGTTTTTAAATTTTGCGCGTCAATACGGAGACCGAAAAGAAGTAGATGAAAAATGGGAAAATCTTCTTGTTTTTGAAGCGGAAATAATGAAAAATTTAGGGAATAAGGAGACTATTCATGGCTAATAAAAAAAGCCTCAACAAAAGTTAAGGCTCAGTTTTATTTTATATAATAAGGTTTAAATCTTTATTCCAAAACCAAATTGAATAACATGGTTTTTTGCTTTTGCATCAGTTAAATCTTGGTCTAAAATATTACTAAAACCATAAGTTAATCTAGTGTCTATAAATAATTCGTCAGTAATCATATATTCTAATCCAGCCACACCAGAAAAGGTAAATGTTGAGAAGCCATCTCTATCTTTCCAAGATTTTAAAGCCACTTGTGGTCCTGCACCAACAGTCATTCGATCAGATAATGATACTCTTAATTGTATTGGAAGTTTTATATAATCAGCTCTAATTGCATCTTCTTTTGCTCCTTCAGCAGACCATTGTAGTTCTGTTAGTAAAGACACATCTTCTGTGAATCCATAATCTACAAATCCACCAAATGCAAAACCGTTTCGGTGTTGATTTTCAAAAGAAGCATCTGGATCAAAATCTAAATTAGACACATTAAGTGCACCTCTTACTCCATATCTTACATCTTGAGACATGCAAACACTAGCATAAGAAACTAATAACAAAGCAAATAAATATCTTTTCATAATTTTCAAATTGAGACAACGAAGATAAATTAATTTCTAAAAATCATATCAATTTATAGACTATTATAGGTAAAAATTAGACAAAAGGATACTTTTACCTATTGTATTTATAAGTCCATACTGGAAACAGTTTCAAAATAAGCACTTTTTATAATACCATCTGAAAGCCCAATTTTAGGCACATATATATCTTTTGCACCACTCCATTTCATGGCAGATAAATAAATACGAGTAGCAGGAATTATAACATCTGCTCTATCTTGGTTTAAATTTAGTTTAGTGATTCGCTCTTCATAAGTAAATTTTTGAAGCGATTTGTAATAACTAGACAAATAGAAGTACGTTAATGGTTTACCAATGTCTTTTCCAGATATCTTAAATATCTTATTAATATTGCCACCAGAACCTATGAGTGCTATTTTATAGTATTTCTTGGTGTTTTCTTTTATCCATTCTTCTAATTTCGTCCAAGTTTTCTTTTTCACAATATTGTTTAACAATCTCACTGTTCCTATTTTAAAGGATTTAGATTGAATTTTTTTACCATTATGAATTATTGAGAATTCAGTACTTCCACCACCAACATCAACATACAAATACGTTTTATTTGGATTAATAAAACTCTTTAAATCCGTTGCTGCTATAATTGCAGCTTCTTCATCTCCATCAATGATGTCTATTTTTATACCACAATCTTTTAATATTTTATCCGACAACTGTTGGCTATTATTAGATTCTCGCATTGCAGAAGTTGCACAGGCTTTATACCTCTCAACACCATGAGATTTCATTAAAAGACTAAATGCTCTCATCGTATCTAGCATACGTTCTTGATTGTATTCTGAAATTTCTCCATTCAAAAAAACATCTGCACCTAATCTAATTGGAACACGTACTAATGAATTTTTTTTAAAAATCACAGGCTGATCTTCTCGCTCAATAATGTTAGATATTAATAATCTAACAGCATTAGAACCAATGTCTATTGCTGCATATTTTTTAATTTTCAGCATGTTAACTTTTTAATTTGTTTAAATAGTAATTGTATGTTTCAAATTGAGCTCTAATTTTTTCTTTATCGTTTTTACGATAGGTATTATCTTGAGATTCGTTAATAATGCGCGCTTTTACATTATCTTTCCAACAAATATCAAATAAATCTAACAACTCTTTTTTAATATCGTCATCATAAATTGGGCAACTAACCTCTACTCTAGTATCGATATTACGCGTCATCCAATCCGCGGATGAGATATAAATCTTTGGGTTATCGTTATTAGAAAAAACATATAATCGTGTATGTTCTAAGAACTTGTCAATAATACTAATAATCTCTATATTTTCGCTCATTCCTTTTACACCTGGCACTAAACTACAAATACCTCTAATAATCATTTGTATTTTCACTCCTGCTCTACTTGCTTCATATAGTTTGTCAATCATTTTATAGCTACTAATGCTATTCATTTTTAACTTAATATATGCTGGCTTTCCTTCTTTGGCACTTTCTATTTCATTATCGATTAAGGCAAATATCTTCGTTTGAGTGTAATGAGGTGACGTAATAATGTGCTTGTATCTATTGATTTTATAATTAACTTCAAAAAAGTCGAATACTTTATTAATATCCTTCAATATTTTTGAATTTGCTGTAAATAACGTAAAATCCGTATAAATCTTCGCTGTTGATTCATTGAAATTTCCTGTACTTATAAAGCCATATCTAACTAGCTTATTGTTTTCTTCACGCTCAATCACACACATTTTACTATGTACTTTTAGTCCTGTTACACCAAAAAGCATAGTTACTCCTTCATCTTGCATTTGCTCAGCATATTTGATATTTGCTGTCTCATCAAAACGAGCTCTTAATTCTATAGATACTGTAACCTTTTTACCATTTTTAGCTGCATTTATTAAAGAACTGGCTACATGTGAAATTTGAGCCAATCTATAAATAGTAATCTTTATGGTCTTTACTTTTGGATCTAAAGCAGCTTCCCTTAAAAATTTAACGATATACGAAAAGGTATGATAAGGTGTATATACCAAGTAGTCTTTCTTAGCAATAGTTTCAAAAATGCTACCCTTTAAACTAAGTCCTTTTACTGGTAACGGTTTAATTTTTTTGTACAGTAAATCTATTCTACCTAAACTAGGAAAACTCATATAATCCCTACGGTTGTGGTAACGTCCTCCAGGAATTATACTTTCTTTTTTGCGAATATTCATTCGTTCTAAAAGAAAGTTTAATGTATCATTATCAATGTTCTTATCGTAAACAAAACGAACAGGATCTCCGCTTTGTCTGTCTTTAACACTTTCAGAAAGTTTATCGATAAAACTTTTACTTAAATCACTATCAAAATCTAACTCGCCATCTCTTGTGATCTTAATCATATGAGCACTAATGCTATCATAATTAAAAATGTTGAAAATATCATCTAAACAATATCTTAGAATATTGTCTATCATTATTATATAATTGCTGTCACCTTTACTCGGAAGTACCACAAAGCGATCCATTGCAGCAGATATTTCAATCAAAGCCACCTGGTCTTTAGCTTGAGAACTAGACATTTTTACCGTTAAATAGGCTGAAATATCCTTAAGTTCTGGTAAAGCGATATCTTCATTTAGCATAATAACCACTAATGCTGGGCTAATAACATGATAAAAATAATTTTTAATAAACTCATGATGATTTTCATCTATTTCGGTTTCGTTTATCACATAGATATTCTCATTTTTGAGTTCTTTGTCAATTTCTTCCAAGATTTCTAAGCTATAACTTTGTTGCTTTATTACTACTTGTGTTATTTCTTCTAAAAGATCACCTGCCTTTATACCTCCTAATTGACTTTTCCCACCTTTTCCTGCTTCATATATCCGTTTTACAGTAGCATACCTAACTTTAAAAAATTCGTCTAAATTGTTAGAGAATATTCCTAAGAAACGTAATCGCTCAATAAGTGGTACATTTTTATCTGCAGCCTCTTGCAGAACCCGTTCATTAAACTTTAACCAACTTAACTCTCTATTTATATATATGTTTTTATCTTTTGTCATTATTTTAATTCCTTCGGAATAATTATTAACTCAGTTGTTCCTTTTTTTAAATCTTTCCAATTATCAATCTCAAATTTGATTTTCACTAATCCACTTGTTGGAAGATTATCTATAAATATGCTACCAAATATATTGGAAATAGATGTGAAAGCATGATTATGACCAAATATCATTATATCATCACAATTATTTGGTAAAGCTTGAATAAATCCAATTACACTGTCTCCACCAAAGTCATATAGTGCTTCAACAATATTTATTTCTTCTTCTGATAAATTAAAATTCTTGGTAAATATTTTACACGTACTTAGTGCTCTATTTGCTGGACTAGAAAATATCTTATTAGGAATTTCATTTTGCTTAACAAATTGATTAGCAACTAAATTAGCGTCATTAATGCCTCTAGATTTTAGAGGTCTATTTTTATCTGAAACATCAAAATTCCATGATGATTTTCCGTGGCGTATAAGTGTAATCGTTTTCATATTATATCGTTGAAATGCATTTTTATTCGATAAAATGTTGCGTATATTGATTTTAACGACTAAATTGCCTCCTTAACCTATAATTTTGTTTATGGTATTAATTATATTTTCTTTTGTTGGTAAATTTAATGTAAAAGACCCCAAATCAAAAATATATTAATCCAGTTATCAATGCGTCTATTTTAGACGATTCTCCCTCACAGTTTTTTAATTTATCTAATAGAACCATGTTATTGGTTCGCATATTGCGAACTAACCATTTTGAGTTCAAATATAGAATATGAAAAAAAATTACAATTGTATTTCTGTTGTAAGCATTTTTAGAGTTATCATTATAGCTATATCTTTTGCTTTACCAAATTTACTAATTGCGCAGCAAGCTCCTTCTATACAAACAGGAGTAACTTTTCAGTGGTCAGATACGCAGCCTACAACAAATAGTCCTGCTACTATTGAATCAATTACAATAAACAGTCAAGTATATAACACTTTTGTTGTTCCATCTTCTTATGAATTGACAAGATTAGGTCCAGATGGTCATAGTGCAAATAAAATATACGACAATGGAACTATCATAAGATTTGGAAGTAATACAAATGGCAATGGTAATGCCTATGCTTATGGAAATGGAGGAAATACTGGTAATGGTAATGGTAATGGTAATGGTAATGGTAATGGTAATGTAGGTAGTCCATTTTGGAATACAGATGCATTAGAAGCATTTCAGAGTAAAAATTTAAATCATTACTTTACATCTAGTTCTAATGGTAGAAATATTTGTTTAGATTTTGACGCTGTTGAAACTACAGATGCGCAAAAGCAAACCATCTTTTATAGTCCATCAATTCCTTCAAATGAAGGTGGTATTTTAGCAGTAACAGAGCGTAATATTAACAACTGCTATCACGTAGCTTTGTATGGAACTCCAATGGGTGGAGGTCCTAATCAACTATTAGGACAAACTTTTGTGAGACCTAATAGCGGAGCCTTAAGTGGTCCACAATTTGGACCGCCAAATTCAAATACAGATTATTGGAAAACTGATAGAGTTGTAGAGAATAATGGTACTATTGGTATTGCTTTATTTTATCTAAGTGATATTGTTCCTGTAGGTTCTAAGATTTCTAGAATTGAATTTAATGCCTCCACAAGAGACCATGGTGATGGTAAATTCTTTTTACTTCAGAAATATGCAATTGATATGTATCAAACCAATTGTATAAATGAAAAATATTATGGCGATTTAGATTCAGGCAATAATGTCCCAGAAAATTCAACATATACATTAGTTTCTGGCCCTACACCTCCAGGGCAGTCATTTGAATTAACTCAAGATGGTATGTATAGCTATGTACCTGCTGAAGGCTTTACAGGTGATGTTACTTTTAACTACAGAGTTTGTTTACCTTCTCCAAATGATTCGGTTTGTGATCAGGCAACAGTAACAATGAATTTTGTAGACTTACCTGCTAATCCAGAAATTGATATTAGCTGTGACCCAAGTAGTGATAATTTCATTATCACAGTAACGAGTCCATTAGGAGCTGAATATGAATATAAATTAAATGATGGAGCATTTCAAAGTTCTCCAGAATTCTCTAGGCATGAAGGTTCTTATAATTTAACTGTAAAAAACGTTTATACCACTTGTGAAATTGAGTTTATTGAAAATCCATTTGTATTAACTAATTTGGAACTAACAGGTTGTATTACACATGTCGCTTGTAAGCCAGAAGATACTGGAGCTATAGATATTAATATTTCTGGAGGCACACCTCCTTATTCATTTCAATGGGACAATACTTCTATTTCAGAAGATTTATCGGATATTTTTGCAGGATCTTATTCGGTAACAGTAACTGATGCAAATGGATGTACTATTTCTGATAGTTTTACTGTTAATCAACCTACTGAAGAATTAACATCAACTATTTCAGCGAGTGATGTATTATGTTATGGAGATGCAACAGGCTCTATAGACTTTACAGTTACTGGAGGAATCGCACCATATATATACACTTGGAGCAACGGAGCAACTACAGAAAATTTGATCGATGTTTCTGCTGGCTTATATGAAGTGTCTGCTATTGATGCAAATGGTTGTAGAACGACCAATCAAATAGAAATTAAAGAACCTAACGAGGCTTTATCAGGAAATCTTATTTGGGTAAAACATGTAGATTGCTATGGTAATGCATCAGGTGATTTTAAGGTTCAAGGTTCTGGCGGAACACCTCCGTATACATATTCAATAGATGGTGGCACAACAACTCAGACAAGTAGATATTTTGGTAACTTAACTGCAGGTAATTATACGGTCACTGTAATCGACAGCAATCTTTGTACAACAACAGTTAATGCTACTGTCAATCAACCATATGATGCTCTTGAAATAACTATTAGTTCGGCATCTGATGTATTATGTAATGGAGAAGCTACAGGAGATATTAATATTAGTGTATCAGGTGGTACACAGCCATATTCGTATGCTTGGAGTAATTCTTCGACAAGTCAAGATTTAATAGATGTTGTGGCTGGTACGTACTCAGTTAAGGTGACCGATGCTAAAGGTTGTAAAACCACAGAAGAAATTACTATTGAAGAACCTGCTGAAAATTTATCGGCATCAATAACTTCAAAATCAAATATTCTTTGTGATGGTTTAGGTGAATTTACAGTAGAAGGTGCTGGTGGTACACCACCTTACTCATACTCAATCGATAATGGAACCAACTTTTTTACCAATGGAACATTCACTGATCTTGAAGATGGAAATTATACAATAATTGTGCAAGATGCGAATGGGTGTAAAATTACAATTACAACCGATATTCTAACAAATTGTACGTATGCCATTGATGATATCAATAATACATTTGTTAATCAACCTGTTTCTGGTAATGTATTAACAAATGACGAAGACTTTGAAGGCGATAACCAAACCGTTA
>Ga0209121_10005974_pt1 | contig 10833 bp, 9 predicted proteins | sample Cruoilmetagenom3_FD_187292 | JGI IMG/M metagenome (GOLD analysis project Ga0209121, IMG submission 187292) | Oil polluted marine microbial communities from Coal Oil Point, Santa Barbara, California, USA - Sample 3 (SPAdes) (version 2) | ecosystem: Environmental > Aquatic > Marine > Oil seeps ...
CTGATGAGAACTTGATGTCCAACTGGTAATAGATCGATATATAAGAATTTTTCTTAATGATGACAAAATGATCAAGAACCTTAGCCTTAAAAACAAGAGGAATGATTCAGATGTAAAGAGGTTACAACGACCTTTAAACAATTACCATCATCGTATATATATTTTCCAAGCTATTTTTTTCGTTCATCTTTGGTCTCATTGAAGGTTTGAAGGTTTTTTTACAACAATTCCAGCTTGGGGCGGTACTGCAGCGCCTCCGCCAGGTGCACCTGGGTAATGGCCTCCGACCCCGCCAGGTCGGCGATCGTTCGGCTCAACTTGAGCACCCGATGATATGCCCTTGCCGTCAGCTGCAGCTGGCGCATGGCCGTTTTCATCAGCGCCTGGCAGGCGTCATTTAACGCGCAGTACTTGCGGATTTGCCGGGGTCGCATGTCGGCGTTGCTGGCAATATCGGTCCCTTCAAAGCGCTGACGTTGGCGCTCCCGGGCAGTCTCCACCCGGGCGCGCACCGCCGCGGAGGTTTCCCCCGGCCGCATGTCGCGCAACTTCTGGTATTCCACGCGCGGTACCTGCATGTGGATATCGATCCGGTCCATCAAGGGACCCGAAATGCGCTTCTGGTAGCGTGTCACCGCGGACGATGAGCAGGTGCAGGGACGTGTGGGGTCGCCGTAGTAGCCGCACGGGCAAACGTGTGGTTCAATATAAAGGCAGATTATGTATTACTAAAAATGTGAAATTCAATTAGAAAGAATGAACTAATCCCCAAATCCTAAAAATACAATCTCAGTATCTGGATCAGTTTTTGCAGGTTAGATCAGCCAATCCGACGTCGGATTAAAGTGGAGGCTAGCAAGATTTTTAGATGTATAATGAGTTTATAGTGAGAAGTCATGATTAAACCCATTTTGTTGCAATACCTGCAACATATCTTCGTTATAATAACGAATAATGACACAATACAGGGATAAAATATGACCAGAGCAGAGACCAAGGTTCAAAGGCTTCTTCAAATTGAAGCCTTGCTTCTCAACCATCCGGAAGGTTTAACGCAATCAGAAATCGCTCGCAGGCTTGATGTAAATCGATCAACCGTTTATCGAAATCTCCCGGACCTGACATTGAATGCACCCATCTTCGAAGAGGATGGGCGTTTATTTATTGACAGGAAATCCTACCTTGTCAATCTCAAACTTAACTTGTATGAAGCGCTCTCTCTACATCTGGCTACACGTTTGTTGACGAACAGAATCGAACGTCATAATCCCCACACAGCGTCTCTGCTTCGGAAATTATCCCAAACGATTGAAAAGTTGACCCCCCAGATAAGCCAGCATTTATCGCTCTCAGCTGATGTGGCCGATGATCCTTCTCGGTTTCAGGATCCACATTATATCTCAGTCTTGGAGACTTTGGCTTTGGCATGGGCGGAGGGACGAGTGGTCGAGGTCTGGCACCGAAACAAAGACACCAACCAAGTCTACAAGTACAGTTATTCGGTTTATTTTATTGAGCCTTATGCGGTTGGATATGCCATTCATGTTATCGGTTTGAGGGAACCTCCAAGGGAGATACGAACTTTCAATCTCGCGAGAATTGAGCGTGTTGAAGTCACCGATGATTATTATCAGATACCTGAAGATTTTGATCCTACAATGCTTTTACAGCAAGCGTGGGGAATTTGGTACACTGACAAGAAGCCGGAAGAAGTTCAGCTGCGTTTTTCTCCCCGGGTTGCGGAAAGAGTACTTGAGACACGCTGGCATCCTACGCAGCAGACTCAAAAACAAGCCGATGGCAGCTTGATGTGGAGTGCCAAGATTGCTGAACCCAAAGAGATGGTTCCGTGGATTCGTGGGTGGGGGGTTGATTGTGAAGTTGTTGCACCTGTCAATTTAAGGAATAAGTTGATCAATGAAATAGCAGCCATGCAAAGGCTGTACATCCAATCTGATGGACCTTTATATATGGCGCTTTGGGCGAAATACAACCCTGGGGATGAATTGGACTGGCATCCTTTAATGTGGCATCTGTTAGATACAGCCGCAGTTACCAAGCTGCTTTGGCAGGGTTGCCTATCAGAAGAATATAAAAGGAATCTCGCCAAATCATTTAGCCTTTCTATTGATAACATGGGTCGTTTACTGATGTTTTGGGTTGGGGCCCATGACATTGGAAAGGCGGGACCGGAATTTCAGAAGAAGAATCCAGCACGCCAACAGGCTTTACAAAGGTTGGGTTTTGTCTTTCCCTCCTCTAGATTCAAAGTGGAAGGTTTTCATGCAACAGCCACAACTATGATATTGAAGCAACTATTTGCATCCAATGATTCAAACATGCCGCGTTCTTTTAGGATGGATTTAGCAAAAACACTAGGGGGGCATCACGGTGAATTTCCAGATGATCAGATCCTAAACAAAGCCCTGACCGAAAAGCTGCACGTCGGTGATGAAAGATGGCGTCAAGCACAAGAGCAGATATTTTTTAAGATGGCTGAATTTCTTCATGTCCCGGTACCACAGGATTACCCAAATGATATATCCGAGACAAATTCTATTTTAATGCTGATAGCAGGACTGGCCACAACAGCTGATTGGATTGCCTCGAATCAGGAATTTTTCCCCTTCTTGAATGCAGATCTCACTCTGAATGAATACTTCTCAATAGCGCAAAAACAAGCTAAAAATGCCTTGACTACTTTAGGCTGGTATGGCTGGAAATCCAGCGGTGATTTTGCTACATTTGGGGATCTCTTCCCTGAATTTAGCCCAAACCAAATCCAACAAGCAGTGATTGACAACCTGCCAAATTTCCAGTCCCCCTTCCTGGCAATTATTGAAGCACCGACGGGGTCAGGGAAAACTGAAGCAGCCCTGTATCTGGCAGACTCAGTTACCCAACGCGATGAAAAAGCAGGCATTTATATTGCCATGCCCACTCAGGCAACCAGCAACCAAATGTATAATCGCACAGCCAACTTTCTGGCGCATCGTTACTCAGAAGACCAGATCAACCTGCATCTTGTGCACGGAGCAGCCTTGCTAAATGAACGGGACAGGCAATTTGAACCCACCAGTGTCTGGGGTGAAGATCCTCCTGAATATTCCAATATTCATTCTCATGGCTGGTTTTTACCTCGAAAGAAAACGCTTTTAGCCCCATTTGGCGTTGGTACGGTCGATCAGACTTTTCTAAGTGTTCTGAAATCGCGCCATTTCTTTCTCAGGTTGTTCGGTCTCAGCCACAAAGTGCTAATTTTTGATGAGGTGCATGCATATGATGTCTATATGACCAGGATATTCAAAACGCTGCTTCACTGGCTGCATGCTGTAGGAACTTCAGTGATTATCTTGTCTGCAACTTTACCGCTGTCAACCCGGCTTGAATTATTGAAAGCTTACGGGGGAAATCCCATCGACATGAAGGTTGTTGAATATTCAAGAATATCAACAGTGTCGGAAGATGGCACACAGGTTATTCAGGCTGGGAAGATCCCACCTCGAAAAATTCAACTTGGTTGGATAGATAAAAAACCCGAATCGATTACCGCTGCACTTGAAGAACATTTAGTTAATGGGGGATGTGCCGCGGTCATTTGCAACCGGATCAACCGTGCCCAGGAAGTGTACGATGTCGTGAGGGATAGGTTTGACACTGAGTCAACAGAGATTATCCTTTTTCACAGTCGTTTTCCTTATGCCTGGCGGAAGCAAATCGAAGATAGGGTGCTTTCGATGTTTGGGAAGCATGCTCCCAATCGCCCTAAACGAGCCATCATCATTGCCACCCAGGTGATTGAACAGAGCCTGGATCTGGATTTTGATCTGTTGATTACAGATCTGGCACCTGTTGACTTGCTGATACAACGCATTGGTAGGCTGCACCGCCACGCTGATTCCCAACCATCTCCACCTAGACCGAAGGGGTTAAAAAAACCAATCTGCATCATCAGTGCTCCTGAGCCATCAACGAATAATGCGCCGATTGAGTTTGATTCAGATGCATTTATTTATGAACCTTATATTCTTTTACGAACACTCATGGTCCTTGGGAAATACCAAACTATTGAACTTCCCCAACTAACAGATACTCTGATCGAAAACGTATATTCCTTTGATAAGCCCCCCTCATTCTCAAATGCAATCTGGCAGCAACTTCAAAAATACCGGGAAATTCTGGTAAAACATCAGGCAGAAAGTGAAAATAATGCTGATAATTATCTGATCCCCTTTAGTAACATTTCTTTTCTTGGCAGTCTGAAATCATCACTCAGTGATGACATCCAAGGTCTTTCAAAGCGAGTTATCAAAGCACCGACCCGAGAGATATCACCCTCTGTACAAATCGTTTGTTTGACAAAGGAAAACGACGGTATTCACCCGCTGGGTGATCCCCACATCATTGATCTGGGTGGGCCTTTGACAAGGGAGCAGATCAGATCTTGCTTACGGGCTTCTGTAACACTAAATCACTATCGTGTATTGAATTTTTTCCTGAACAATTTAGATGAAGTGCCTGAATGCTTTAAAATGTACGCAGCTTTGCAATGGCATTTCCCTGTGGTTTTCGAAGATTTTGAGTTTAGAACGAATGATTTCATGCTGACTCTGGATAAAAACAGGGGAATCCAGGTGAAATCCATTTAATAGAGTCAAGGAAAGGAGGTCTATCTGATGCAAAAAACGCTGTTGGCAAATAATCCGAGGAGGTGTTATGGCAGATTCATTTAACTTGCTTGAAAGACCATGGTTGCCTTGCATTGATGATCAAAACAAGCTGGTCAATCTAAATTTGGTTGAAGCGATAATCCAAGCGCATCGCTTGACAGAAATTCGATCTGATCTTCCTGTGATTACTGGCTCACTTTATTTATTCCTGATTGCTTATGTGATGAATATCTTTAAGCCAGAAACTAATAATCAATGGGAAGCATTGTGGCAGCTTGGTAAATTTCCTTCAGATCAGTTAGATACCTATAATCAAGATTGGGGTGACCGTTTTGATTTATTTGATCCGAAGCATCCATTTTATCAGGATCCAAAATTTGGAACCCGGGAGAAGGATAAAAAGAACCTGAAAAAAGGAAAGCAGCCTGAACCCAAAGGATTTTCCGGTTTTTTGCTGCATTTGGCTTCAGGTAATAATGCAACGCTCTTCGATCATTCGTTAGACAGCTTGCCGGAAACTTACTCCGCAGCTGAAGCGGTACAACTATTGATCATGCTCCAGGCATACAGCTTGGGCGGCATGTCCAGCGCAAGTATTGCAAAAGATCGGTATTACAAGGATTCAGCCTTTGGCCGAGGAATTTTGTTCCTTAACAAAGGTCAAAATTTGTTCGAAACTTTAATGCTCAACATTCTCTCAAAAACCTTTGACTCTTTTTCAAATGAAGAGGATATGCCGTGCTGGGAAAAGGATGATCTCCATGGGTTTGAACGTTATTCGCCAGAAGGGATTTTAGATCTGCTAACATGGCAAAGCCGGAGGATCTTACTGCTTCCCAAACCTAATCCAGATGAAATTGCGGTACAGCTGATGCTCTCTGCCCCTGGACAAAGCTTCGTTGAAACCTTTAGCAATCCCTTTTTTCACAACCGCATAACAACATCCGGGAAAAAACAATCAATTAAGCCCCTTCGGTTTCAAATTGGCCGATCGCTTTGGCGCGATAGTACCGCAATCCTGAATGTCAATACACCTGACACAGAGAACCCTTTACCTGTCAAATGGACAGCGCATTTACAATCTGCCGACATTCTTGAAAAACAAATCGTCCAGCTTGATCTTTACGGCATGTGCACACAGCCAGGGCAAAAGAAAGCATATTTCTATGATAACGAAACATTTACTGCACCTGCAGCCTACCTCGAGGATCGCGAATTGTTGGAACAGCTGGAAAATGGATTGACATGGGCAGAACAAGTACGATCTGACCTTTATATTGCTGTCCGGGAACTGGCAAGGTTTATTGTTGTGCCCATGCATGATCTTGAGGGCATCCGAACCCCAGGAAGAGACGACACGGATCCGTTGATGCAACATTGGAATGCAGAACATCATTACTGGCATGCTCTTGAACCTGCTTTCTATGAGTATCTGCTTTCGCTTCCGGAGAGTGAGTCGGCACATGATGCTTGGGAAAATGCCATCCGTCAGTCTGCATGGGATGCCTTAAATTTCGCTGCAAATCAGGTAGGGACAGATCCGGTATGTCTGAAAGCAAAAGCAAAAGCGGAAAGATCACTCGGTTTTTTGTTGTATCGAACATTTAACCCTGAAGGAAAGGAGTAATTCATGTCCGATGATAGTCAAAACCATCCGTATATCAACTATCTTTATTCGCTGGCGTCTGACCAGCGACGCGGCGCCCTGGCAGATCTCAGGCGAGGGCTCTCAGAACCACCTGCGACGGCTCCTGTGATGTTCCCCTATGTTGCGCGATGGGTCCCGGAAGACTCACGTTATACCTGGCGGGAAAAAGTTTATTATCTTGTCGCTGCGCTGTTTGCCTATTATCAATCCGGCAGCGGGGAGACAAGTAAGAGAAGAATAACACGCGGCAACATGGGAGACCACTGTCTGATTGCAAAATTGAATAAAGTAAAATCAGGCTCCTTTGAGATGCGCTTCGCCGACCTGTTGAAATCCAATCCAGATGATTTACCAGTTATTCTCCGGCAGATGGTCAGCCTGTTGAAATCCGCAGACGTGCCGATCAATTGGAACCAGCTGTTCTATGACCTGTGCCGCTGGAATAGCGATTCGAAATATATCCAGCGTCAATGGGCAAACAGCTTCTGGGGATCCGATGTAGATAAAAATAAAGAAAACAAACCATAATTTCGATACTTTACCAAGGAGGTAACGATGTTCATTGAATTACATATGCTGCAAAATTTTGCCCCATCAAATCTGAATAGAGATGACACCAATAATCCCAAGGATTGTATCTTTGGGGGCGTACGACGGGCCCGGATATCAAGTCAATGCATTAAGCGCGCCATTCGACTGCATCCCCTATTTGAAAAGACAACGGAGGTTCCCACAGCGGAAAGGACCAGATTCCTTGCTCGAGCTCTGGCACGAAATCTTGAAGAAGCTGGAAAGCTGAAAGAGGATGACAAAAAAGCAGCATCAACCTTCGTCGGTGCCATTCTTGGGGGGATGGATGCCAAAAATGACATCCGAAGTAAAGTGCTCTTCTTTGTCAGTAAAGAAGAAAAGGATACGCTCACCGAACTCATTCTGGAAAACTGGGAGGATGCCCTGGAAGAAAAGGTCAACGAAAAATCTGACCCCATCAAAGAATTTAAGAAGAAGTTTGCTGATCGCACCTCTGCTCCTGGGGTGGCAATGTTTGGCCGTATGCTGGCAGAAGACCCCAAGTTAAATATGGATGCAGCCTGCCAGGTTGCCCATGCCCTTTCAACCCACCAGGTCAGCATGGAGTTTGACTTCTTCACCGCAGTTGATGATCTTCAGGACCGGGAGGAAACCGGTGCCGGGATGATGGGCATCATTGGTTTCAATGCTGCTACTTATTATCGTTACGCCCGTATTGATTTTGATCAGCTTGTAGAAAATCTGGGCGGGGAGGTTCCTTTGGCTAGAAAATCGGTTGAAGGATTTTTACGGGCTGCTGCGCATGCGGTTCCTACAGGAAAACAAACCAGCTTTGCAGCTCAAAACCCTCCCTCGTTCTTGATGGCTGTCACCAGGGAGGATGGTATGTCCTGGTCACTTGCAAACGCCTTTGAGAAACCTGTTTATGCAAAACGGGATCAAAGCCCATTGGAAGCATCCATCAAGGCACTTGACGCATATTGGGGGGGGCTTGTTCAATTCTTTGGTGAAGGCCCCCAGCCTGTTGTCGGCTGCGTTGGCGTTTCACTGGATTTGGGAAATCTCAGTTCCTTCATGGCAAAAGATTTCGAGTCGTGGATCCAGCAAATCCTCACAGCACTCCCAGAGGAGTGAAACATGTCAACCTTGTTGATAAGACTGCAAGCCCCCATGCAATCCTGGGGTATCTCCAGCCATTTTACCAACCGGGATACGGGTCGTGAACCGTCTAAAAGCGGCGTGATTGGTTTGGTTTGTGCTGCTTTAGGACGACCACGTGATGCGGATATCAGTGATCTTAACAGTCTGAAAATGGGCGTTCGGGTTGATCGGGAAGGCAATCAACAGAAGGATTTCCATATTGCCCAGGATATCTTGAAGGCTTCAGGTAAGGACACGAAGAATAGTGAAGTATCCGATCGCTATTACCTGGCTGATGCTGCTTTTCTGGTCGGTCTTGAGGGATCCCCCGAGTTGCTGGCAAAAATCTATGATGCCTTGAAATCACCTCATTGGGTGCTGTACCTGGGAAGGAAAGCTTTCCCCCCAGGACGGCCGGTCTGGTTGAAAGATGGATTGAGAGATGAGCTGCTGGAGGAGGCATTGCGACATTTCCCCTCTCTTGTACCTGATGAAGCTGAAACTGTTAGGGTGGTTCTTGAGTCCGAAGAAGGCGAATTTGTCCGAACAGATGTGCCAATCAGTTTTGAGAATAGACGTTTCTCAAGCAGGCGAGTACACCTAACACAAATTGATCGCCCACCTTACATGGAGGTATGATCATGTACCTTTCGAAATTCTTTCTCGATCCGGCTAACCGCCAGGTTCAGAGTGAACTTGCCAATCGATATGAGCTGCACCGTACATTGACAGCCCAATTTCCAAACAAGAATCGTAAGGAGGTTGGCTTGCTCTATCGCATTGAAATCCCTGAACGACATTTTTATCAGCCCATCACCCTCTTGATCCAGACGCAGATTAAACCGGATTGGAGTCGGTTCTCACAAACAGGCATGTTAGTTGAACTGCCGCAAGTAAAAGAATTTACGCCGATATTTTCTGAAGGTGAAACATATCGCTTTCGGCTTTTAGCTAACCCCACAGTTCGTAGAAAACAAGAGGATGGCAAGCGTAAGCGGGTGGGGCTTTATACAGCCAAAGAACAGCAGGATTGGATCCAGCGGAAAGCAAACCTTGGTGGATTTACCATCAAGGCTGTAAAGCTGATGGATTTGGGTATGATCGAGAGCATTAAACGTCAAAAAAACCACACTTATCACATCAAACATCTTGGTATTCAATTTGACGGTATCCTGCAGGTTTCAAATGGTGAGGGATTTAAGAAGAGTCTAGTAATCGGAATTGGTAGTGCTAAGGCTTTTGGTTTTGGCCTACTTTCCTTAGCCTGAAATTCTGGATGGGGTGGATACCGGCCTGATTAAATGACTTTCCGATTCGTTTCTCAAGGAGTTCCCCATGCCACTCAATTTGCATGAATTACCTCGTTTTCGAGATAGCCTATCCTATCATTATATTGAACATGCAATTGTAGATCGCAAACAAAATGCGATCGAGTATATCCAGGAAAGTGGAAGGACATTGGTGCCGATTGCTTCAATCAGTTTGATCATGCTTGGGCCAGGCACCAGCCTTTCCCACGCTGCAATGAAAGTCTTGATGGAAAATGGTTGCAGTATTCTTTGGGTTGGGGAGGATGGGATCCGTTGTTATGGTCAGGGTTTAGGCGAAACCCGTCGGGCTTATCATCTTATCCGTCAGGCAGAATTGGTGTGCAATCCTGTAACGCGTGAACAAGTCGTTCGCAGAATGTACCAAATGCGGCTTGACGAAAACCTCGATGCGGGTTTGAGCCTTAACCAGATACGGGGGAAAGAAGGCGTGCGTGTACGCAAGGCATATGCCCAAGCAAGTAAAGGATTTGGCGTTCCATGGCATGGGCGACGTTATGATCGAACAAACTGGAGTTATGGAGATAAGATTAACCAGACCCTTTCAGCTGCAAATGCTCTGTTGAATGGCATCTGTCATGCGGCGATCATCGCTGGGGGATATTCTCCAGCTTTGGGATTTGTTCATACGGGTCGAATGCTGTCTTTTGTATACGATATTGCCGATCTCTATAAAACGGATTTGACTATTCCAGCTGCTTTTAAGACGATTTCCGAATCAGAAGAGAAACCTTTATCCCGAGTGAGAGCACTCTGTCGAGAACGTTTTCGGGAAACACACCTGTTGCAGCGTATCCTGCCAGATATTGATCACTTACTTAATATTCCCAAAGATGTAGAAGCAAGTTTTACCTTGGACCCGCCTTCAGAACTGTGGAAGGAGTTGTTCACACATGATCGTCATGATTCTTGAAAAGGTGACCACGGGATTGCGAGGTGAATTGACACGCTGGTTAATTGAACCCAAGACGGGAGTATTTGTTGGGCATGTTTCATCCCGAGTGCGGGACCATCTATGGAAGAAATGTGTTGAACGTAAAAAGAAGGGCGGCGTGGTTCAAATTTGGTCATCCAACACAGAACAACATTTCAAGATGCGAATGACGGGTGAAACCAGCCGTGCAATAATCGAGGCCGAAGGTCTTCAATTAGTAAAAATACCGGGATTTTTTCAAAAGGCAAATAGATTACCTTCTCTTCTTGAAAAACCAGAAGAAGAATCCACTTAGATTAGTTAAGAGAGGATTTTGAATATTATAAGAAAATATGAACAATAAAGGGTTTTCCCCACATACGTGGGGGTGTACCTAAGTACCACCATTCAAGTTGTCACTCGTCCCCAGTTTTCCCCACATACGTGGGGGTGTACCGTTTGCACGCACACCACTCCCCTTATTATTTATCCGTTTTCCCCACATACGTGGGGGTGTACCTATATCGGTGCCCCATCCCCAGCCCATGTGTGAGTTTTCCCCACATACGTGGGGGTGTACCTCTACCTGGACAATCACGGGGA
>Ga0209121_10005976_pt1 | contig 10833 bp, 9 predicted proteins | sample Cruoilmetagenom3_FD_187292 | JGI IMG/M metagenome (GOLD analysis project Ga0209121, IMG submission 187292) | Oil polluted marine microbial communities from Coal Oil Point, Santa Barbara, California, USA - Sample 3 (SPAdes) (version 2) | ecosystem: Environmental > Aquatic > Marine > Oil seeps ...
ATTTCACCTTTACCAAAACATCCTGATGAAATAGATGTCAATTCACAAACTTGCTCTAATTGTTTAAACACAAAGCATAAAGACAAAGCCAAATATTGTGATCAATGTGGTTACAAATTATAAATAGAATAATAGATTCCTAAAACCAAACGCTATTACCACTACAAACAACAACAAGTATTTACTTTCTATTGTTGGTCCTACAGCCATAGGAAAAACATCATTAAGCATTAAACTTGCCAATTATTTTAATACCGAAATAATTTCGGCAGATTCTAGACAGTTCTTTAAAGAAATGCAAATTGGTACTGCTGCTCCTACTCCATCAGAATTGGCTGCAGCACCTCATCATTTTATTCATCATAAATCTATTGAAGAAACGTATAATGTTGGTGCTTTTGAAAAAGATGCTCTAAAAAAACTAGATACGCTATTTAAAACACATGACGTTGTTATTATGGTTGGTGGCTCTGGCTTGTATGTAGATGCGGTTACAAAGGGATTAGATCACTTTCCTGATGTAGATAAAAGCATTAGAGAAAAACTAAATACTCAACTAGAAAACGAAGGCCTAGAGGTGCTTCAAAACAAACTAAAAATATTAGACGAAGAAACCTATAATACTATAGCTTTAAAAAATCCGCAACGTGTTATTCGCGCATTAGAAATTTGTATTGGTACCCAAAAGCCATATTCTTCGTTTTTAAATAAAAACAAAAACAACAGACCGTTTACAACCATTACTATAGGCTTAACTGCAGAGCGTGAAATTATTTATAACAGAATAAATAAGCGTGTAGATATCATGATGCAAGAAGGTTTGCTAGACGAAGTACAAAAACTACTTCCTTATAAAAATTTAAACGCTTTAAATACAGTTGGTTATAAAGAAATATTTAATTATTTTAGTAAAGAATGGACTTTAGATTTTGCTATTAGCGAAATAAAAAAGAATTCTAGAAGATTTGCTAAACGACAGCTTACTTGGTTTAAAAGAAATGAAAACACCTTGTGGTTTGATTATTTAACAGATTTAGAAACTATAGTAAAACAGATAAACCATGAAATTAATAAAGAGTAATGCATACCTACTTTTAGTTTTTATTTCTTTTATCTTTTTTTCTTGCACTAAAAAAGACACAAAAAACCCTCTTATTAATTACGAAGCACAAAACGAGCTGCTTTTTATTGAAACCATGCAAACACACTTAGATGCTGTTAGCAATAAAGATTTAACCACATTAAAAAGCACATTGTCTCCTAACGGAAACATGCATCTCATTCTACCAAAAACCGAAATTACCAATACTGTTGACGAATTTATAAAATATCATAAAAATTGGTTTGCTATAGAAACTCCTTGGACTTTTGATACCAAAATATTAGATACTAAAATTGGAAAAGAATTTGGAATTGCAATAACCGAAATAACTTACAAAGAGCCAGATCGTGATGGCAAACCTTACTTTAATAGAATGTATGTAAGTTATGCTCTTCAAAAAATAGATAATACATGGTATGTAATTAAAGATCATGCAAGTTCTATAGAAAAATCTACAGACAAACCATAAAAAAGCGCAAGTTCTACTAACACTAACATTGGTTAATTAAAGTAAATCTATAGGTAAAAACACGTCTTAAAACGAAAAAAAAGCTTGACTTTATACAAAATAAAACTACAGAAGATTTATAATAATTAATTTACTATAATGTAAAACAATATTCAAGAAAACAAACAAAATGACGCAATCTGAACTCATAATTTTAAACTTTACAGAGATTAGGAGAAGAAGTATAAAACTCTGGAATGGACTCCCTGAGCAATATTACAATTGGAAACCTGACGAAAAAGCAATGTCTGCCATAGAAATGATTAGACATGTTTTGGAAGCCGATTATGGATGGAATATAATAATCAATAAAGGGAAAATGACCAATTATCAAACACCATGGCAAAACAGGCCATTTATTAGTGTTTCTGACGAACTTGAATTTGCTAAACCTTATAGGAATACTTTTTTAGAAAGCGTTCGTCAATTTTCGGATAGAGAATTAAACGAAATAGAAATCATTCACCCAGGAAATGGAGAGAAAAAAAATCTCAGAAAATATTTATTACGAATTGGTTATCATGAATCTGTGCACGCTGGACACTTCCTTTCCTATTTAAGAGCAATGAAGATTGATCGTCCAGAGATATGGGATTAGAGAATAAAAAAAACACCCAACAATAGATATATACTAAAAAGGAATTGTTTTTAAACATAAAAATTCCAGATGCATTGGTTACACCAAATACAACTGGAATTTTATCAACACTAACTATTACTATTAAGCTTCTGTATTAACAACTAATCTAAAGCCTTCACCATGAATATTAAGTATTTCTACTTTATCGTCTAGCTTTAAATATTTACGTAGTTTAGCAATATACACATCCATACTTCTAGAGGTGAAATAATTATCATCTCTCCATATTTTTGTTAATGCTAATTCTCTAGGCATTAAATCATTTTCATGTAATGCCAATAAACGTAAAAGTTCATTTTCTTTAGGCGATAATTTTACCTGATTTCCATCTTTATACGTTAAAAAACGCAGTTTAGAGTTTAAATCAAATCCGCCAATTTTAAATTCAAATTGCTTGCTATCTGCAACAGAATCTGATGCTTTACGTTGTATAATAGCTTTAATTTTCATTAATAGCACTTCGCTATCAAATGGTTTATTTAAATAATCATCTGCACCTACTTTATACCCTTTAAGCACATCTTCTTTCATTGCTTTGGCAGTTAAGAAAATAATAGGCACTTCTGCATTTTTTTCGCGTATTTCTTTTGCTAATGTAAAGCCATCTTTATAAGGCATCATTACGTCTAAGATACATAAATCAAAATCGTCTTTTTTAAATTTTTCAAAGCCTTCCATACCATTTTTGGCATGTGTAACTTCGTAATCATTCATCATTAAATAATCTTTTAAAACGGTTCCAAAATTTGGGTCGTCTTCTACTAATAATATCCTTTTTTGTTGTTCATTCATAGCTTTATGATATTAGTGGAAGTCTTATTGTAAAAGTACTTCCTTTTTCTTTTTCACTTTCTACAGATATATAACCTTGATGGTCTTCTACCATTCTTTTTACATAAGCAAGTCCTAAACCATGGCCTTTTACGTTATGTATATTTCCTGTGTGTTCTCTATAAAATTTTTCAAAAACACGTTTTTGAGCTACTTTGCTCATACCACTTCCGTGGTCTTTTATTTTTAATAAAATATTTTCTCCTACATTTTCTGTAGATACTTCTATTTCTGGTGCTCCTGGAGAATACTTAATGGCATTATCCAGAATATTTACTATAACATTAGTAAAGTGAGTATCATTTGCTAAGACCGAAGTTTTCTCTGCACTTAAATTTGTTTTTAAGTATCCCTTCTTATCTTCAATAATTAACTCTACATGTGTCATCGCATCCTCTATTAGGTCGTGCAAGTCTACATTTTCCTTACTAATATTTAATTCATTTTTTTCAAGTTTAGATATTCTAAGCACATTTTCTACCTGTGCATGCATACGTTTGTTCTCTTCTTTTATCATATTAAGATAACGCAACACCTTGGTTTTATCTTCTATAATTTTAGGGTTTCTAATAGCGTCTAAAGCCAGGTTAATAGTAGCAATAGGAGTTTTAAACTCATGCGTCATATTGTTTATAAAATCTGTTTTAATTTCAGAGATTTTACGTTGCTTAAAAAGCTGTAATAAAGCACTTGCATATGCTAAAATAATAATGGAAGTAAATACCACAGATAATAGCATCATGGTAATTATAGACGACCAAATAAATTTATTGTGTTCTGGAAAATTGACAAGTAACCTATAATTATTAGCGTTTAATTCGTTTTCAAAAATAGGAACACTAAAGGTAGATGCATTTTGTAACTCAAAAGATTCACTTTGCACTTTTGTTGCTAGATCATTATCATAAATTGCAAATTGAAAATCGATATTAATATTATCTTCATTTAGCTGTTTTTTTAATAATCTATTAATTTCTTTACTTAAAACTCTTTGATGAATAGGCAATCTACTTGCCATGATTCTAAACGATTTTTCGAAATTAATTTTTTCTGCTTCTGTAAGTCTTCCGGAGTTAGAAATACTTAAAACAGGATTCATATTTAACTCTTTAGAACCTGTTGAATTGGTGTATATCTTTGTTTCAGAATTGCTTAATATTTTCTGAATATTTATGCTGTCTCTATCTAAACCTATATCAAAGAACGCTGAAGACAAGGTGTAATTTTCTTCAAAAATGCCACTTTTATACACTATTGTCTCATTAGTGTTTTGATTTTGCTGCACTATAAATAAGTTTTTTATGGCAACCGTATCTGCTTGCTTTTGCTGTTCTGCAAGCTGTTGATACATGGTATAATACTTATCTAGCTCTTTATTTTCTATTGCTGCAGTAGTATAAGTTAATGCTTTTTTTACATTAAAGTTAAACTGCTCTTTTTTATTATCTACAGAGTTTTTTATGTAATATGCTTGTACAGAAATAATTCCTATAAGCGATAAACTCATTAAAATAATTAGTAAGACGAATAGTTTTTTGCTCATCTGGTCAAAATTAACATTTTAACATTTAGCTATTATAGCTTTTAACCTTACATTAACAAAAATGTTAAAATTATAGACTTGCTATATTCTCAAGTATACTATTATGCGTTTTCTGCACCTGAACTATGGTGTCTTCTAGAATATCATTATAAATAACAAATTGCGAGCGTTCTATTTTTTTTTGGTCTGGCCATTGGTTATTCATAATTGCTTCAATTTTAGCAACTGTAGTAACATCTCTTTTTAATAAACGTTCTTTTCTGGTTTCTATTGCTGCGGTTACTGTTATAACATAATCGCATTGCTTGTAGCTTCCGTTTTCAAACAAGATGGCTACTTCTTTAATAATATATGGTGCGTCTTGTTTTTTTAACCAGTTTTTAAAATGATCTGCTACTTTAGGATGCACAATAGCATTCATTTTTTGCAAAAGCGCTTCGTTATTAAAAATAAGTTTTGCTAAGTATGGCCTGTTTAATTTTTGGTCTTTATACGCTTCTTCACCAAAAAGTGCTACCAATTCTCTTTGAATAGTTTTAGAGCTATTCATGAGTTTTTTAGCTTCGTCATCTGCTATATAAATAGGTACACCAAGTTTACTAAACTCTTTTGCTACTGTAGTTTTTCCACTTCCTATTCCTCCTGTAAGACCTACTATTTTCATATGCTATTATTTAAATACGTTGGTATAATATAAGAAACGTATCTCTTTTTTTCTAGTCTTATTATGGTTTATTCTGTGATAATAAACTCTACAAACTCTTGTTTAATTTTGAAGTATTTTGCTGTTTCTGGCATTTTTTCAAGCTCAGGAACTAATCTTGTTTGCCCTTTAACTAGTTTACTATAATCACAAACCACTTTAAAATCTTTTGGTTTAATGCTATTAAAGTTAGCCAAACTGGTATAATAAGAAACGTTTACTTTTTTAGGAAAGTATTTTAAATGCACACCTATTGGTACATTTATAATATGCACAGTAATAGGTAAGGTCCCTTCTGTATATTTTTCTACTTGGACTTTAAAACCAACTTTTTTAACAGAGAACTTTAAATCTTTTTGAAATTTTTGAATTTTTAAATTTGCGGTTTTAGATATGTTTTGCTTTACGTTGTTTAAAACAACAGTATCGGTTTCTATTTCATCAATAGTATCTAAAATAGCTTTAGCTCCTATAATTTTAACCGAATCTGGTTCTACCTTAATAGCTCCTGTTACATTATATCCTGGACTATAACTAATTTTAGAGAGCAGCTTTACAGGAACTTTTTTAACCGCATTTACATCATAAGCAAACCACAAACTATCTGGTACAATATTTACTAATTCTATGTTTTTACTAAACTGGCTATGTAAATTAGCAAAGGCTTTATTTTTATTCCACACATAAGCCGAATCTGTTTTATCAATATTTTTAGCAAAATCTATATTTATTTCTGGCTTTGCAAAATGGTACTGTAATAAATTAAAACCAAAGGTTTTTAAGGTAATTTCTAATACTTGACTAGTATCATTTAATATCACCTCTTCTTCAGGCACATGTATTTTATTAATAGTAAAAACAAAGGTATTGGTATAACTTTTAGATAGTTTGGTAAGTAATAAAATGATAAATGCTAGCGCTAAAAACAATAAAAATATATTTATTTTTTTTGTTTTTACAAACGATAAGATTTCAGATTTAATTTTATTTATCATTAATTTTTAAAAAATAATTCTGGAAATTGTGCTTCTGGATTTTTATTTAAAAACCCTACTACTATTGTTGCTTTTAAAAAACCATAACCATACCCAAAAAACTGAATACAAATTGCAAACATAGCCTGTATTGCTATACCTATATTTTTTGTTTTTAATATAGCTAAAACAAATGCTAAAACAAAGTACAAAGCATATACATATAATAGTATTTTAAAATTAAACAAAGTTAAAAGTATAGCTAAAATAAGTCCTAAACTAAAAAGACTAGGAAACCAATAGGTTATTTTTTTTGTTTGTGGATGCCAAGAATTAAGTATAGGTCTTACCATACCAAATTTAAAAACTTGTTTGTAAAATTTTGACCAAGAAATTCTTCTTTTATGATATACAAATGCTTTAGGTATAAGCTTTGTTTTATAGCCTAGGTTCCATAATCGAATAGATAAATCTGGATCTTCACCAGGATGTATACTACCAAAACCTTTTGTTTTTAAAAATGCTTCTTTAGAAATACCCATATTAAAGCTTCTTGGCTGAAAGGTATTTACGCTATTTTTATTTCCTCTAATACCTCCTGTAGTTATAAAAGAAGTCATAGCAAAATTTATAGCTTTTTGAAGGTTTGTAAAAGATTTATCTGCAGCATCAGGACCACCAAAACAATCTACATATTCCTTTTCTAAACTACTAACAACTTCTTCTAAATAATTAGCAGGTAAAATGCAATCGCTATCTAGAATAATAAAGTAGTTTCCGGTTGCTTGTTGCATACCAAAGTTTCTAGAGTCACCAGGTCCTGAATTTGGTTTATAGTAATATGCAATATTAAGTTGGTCTTTATACGCACTTACAACCTCTTTTGCGCTTATAGTAGAGCCATCTTCAACAATAACAATTTGATACTTTAACGTTGTATTTAGCCCTGTAAAGCTATGTAGTAACTCTTCTATTTCTTGAGGTCTGTTATATACTGGTATGATGAATGAAAATTCTAATTGCATAACACAAATGTAGGTGTTACACATAAAAAAAGCCACCTAAAAGGTGGCTTTTTACAATTATTAAAAGAGTGATTATTTCTTAATTACTTTTACTGTTTCTGTTGCGTCACCAATAGTTACTTTAACAAAGTAAGCACCAGCTTGTAAAGCAGACATATTAACCTCTGTATTTACTGCATTAGGCGCAGTACGTAATACTTCTTGCCCTAACATATTGTAAACAGCTATGTTTTCTATATCTTTTTGTGCTTTTAAAGTTAAGTTATCATTTACTGGGTTTGGATAGTAATTGAATGACTCAAAAGTATTATCAGCTACACTAAGAGATGTTGGTGACCATGCACAAATGTTAAATTCGTCTTCATCATAACCATATTCCCAAACTCTTACATATATAACATCTCCTTCAGTTAAACCTACTAACTCAATCATTGAGTAAAGTCCATCACCACCATCATCATCACATTCAATTTCCACTAAGGCACCTACTGTACCTGAATAAACAGCCATAACAGAATCGCCAAAAACAGAACCGTCTACAGAAGATATTTCAATATTTACCTCTCCCGTTACAGGAACTACTACACTAAACCATACATCTGTACCAGGAGTAGAACCACAATCAGCATCTGCTTCAATAGAAGTTGTAGCTCCTGCAGTAGAAGCAGTAACTTGTGTTTCGCAAAGTGTATCTCCTACAGAAAGAGCAATAGCTCCTGAAGCATCATCATTTGCAGGAGCAGGTGTCATAGTTGTAAAAGAATAAGGTCCTGTCCAATCACTAGCTTCTCCACCACAATCAGCTTGCACATAGTACTCATATGTTGTAGAAGGTGTTAGTGCTGATAAAGATAAAGGATTACTTGTAGCACCTGTAATCATTGTACCTGTACCTTGCGTTAATGGAGCTACTCCCCATTCAATATTCCACATAGTAGCAGTTCCATTTTCAACCCAACTAAGGTCTGCTGTTGTTTCGCCAACATTTGTAGCAGTTAAACCTGTAGGAAATGGGCATGTTGGTAATTCTGTAAATGCTACATTATCAATAGCTAAATCTCCTTGATAAGTTCCTGCACTAGTAGCTCTAAATGTAATGCTAATAGTTTGCCCTGCATACGAAGACAAATCAATTACAGCTAAATCCCATGGAGTTACTGCATCTGCTTGTTGCTCTCCACTTAAAGACCATACATTAGTAGTACCATTTACAAGTACATCTAATGTTCCTATAGCACTACCATACATATGGTAATTAAACATTAATGTTGGCGTTGCAAGAGCTGCTAAATCTACTAAAGGAGATACTAAGTCTGTAACATCTCCAGCACTTCCACCCGTTGCTTCTACATAGAAATAATTCCCTGTAGTAATGGATGGATCTGGACCCGTTGAACCTGAACCTGTATCTGTCCCTGGAGCAGATTCCCAGTAGTATGATCCACCCGTTGCAGACCAGCAGTTTTCCTCTACGAAAGCAGAAGTTTGCGTTGTAAAAGTTTCAAAATCTTCAATATACTCTGCAGTAATTGCATCACATTCTGTAGTAAAAGTAAAAGGACCAACCCATTCTGAAGTACCATCAACACCACAATCTGCTCTTACATAAAAATCATATGCCGTTACAGCTGTTAGTGACATTGCTGTATACGGGTTTGTAACTCCATTTGCAGTTGGGTTTCCTGTAGCTGTTGCACCACTATCCACTATTTCAATATCCCATGCAGTAGCAGTTCCATTTTCTGTCCAACTTAAATCTGCTGTTGTATCTGTTATATTACCAGCAGTTAACATACTAGGGTCTAAACACGCTGGTGGAGTTTGAGATGCAATTGTAGGAGAACCTAAACACCATCCATATTTCCAACCATCATCATCGTCATACGATAAGCGATATTGAAAGCCTGATAATTGTGTTGCTGTATATCCTGAAATATCAAAAATAGCACTTGTATACGCTTCTACATTTGCACAAGTTTGAAAATCTGTGTTTGTAGAGTTTCCAGTAAACGTTTCTAATACAGACCAAGTCATTGCATCTGCATCATACACCTCGATTGCCAAAACTTCTCCAGATAATGCTCTATAAACAATATCTCCACTAACAGTAATCCATGTTTCTCCTGCATCACGTGCATCAGTTAAATCAATAATTGGTGATGTAAGCTGAAGATCATCATTAGACGATGAGCCTGCGGCATCATCATTAAAACCAAATGTTGCATCTCCTGTTGTAGGGTCTGATAATAATGCACTAACATTATAGGTTCCTGTAAGTGTCCAATCTGAATTAGGCCAAGAAGCACCTTGGTTCAGTGTTTGCGCATAAGAACTCAAAGCTGAAGCTAAAATGCTGAAAATTAAAAATAGGGTAGTTTTTTTCATGTTTAATCAATTTTTATTAGGGAATTATTAATATAAACGCTAAAACTAATAATAATAATTAAAGTAAAATGTTAAAATTACATATTATAGATAAAAAAATGTAAAATACCGATAAAGCGTTATATTTAGCATAATACCACGTTTTATCAAAAGAAAAACATAAAGCAATGACAAACAACTCGTTAGCTTTACTAAAGTCAGTTTAAGATTACATTTTTAGTAAAAGGTTTAAATAATTACAAAATATTAGGTGTAAAAAAAAAGCCACCTAAAAGGTGGCTTTTTACTATTATGAATAAGAGTTATTATTTCTTAATTACTTTTACTGTTTCTGTTGCGTTACCAATAGTTACTTTAACAAAGTAAGCACCTGCTTGTAAAGCAGACATATTAACCTCTGTATTTACCGCATTAGGAGCAGTACGTAATACTTCTTGCCCTAACATATTATACACAGCTATATTTTCAATATCTTTTTGAGCAGTTAACGTTAAGTTATTATTTACCGGATTTGGAAAATAACTAAACAAATCATTGAAAGCTATATCTTGCACAGATAATGGCTCACAACCAATCATAGCTTCCCATCCAGCCAATTGAGTTGTACCATCAGAAGTAAAAGTAAAGGTTAAACAACCTGAAGCATCAGAAGATGTTATTACTTCTCCTGTTAAATCTGCTGTACCATCATTAACTCCTTGCCAACAAAAACCTTCAGTTCCAGCACCTAAACCTAAACTTGCTGGAGTAATTGGTGTAGCTGTTTCATCTGCACCATCATAAATAAATAAACTATCCCAACAGGTATCCTCAGCACGACCTTCTACTAGAAAACTTGTAAAAGCGACACTTACTGCATCACCAGAAGCATCAGGACAAATAGTTATTGTATAATTTTCATTATTAGAATAGCTTGAAGCTGATCCACCAGTATCGTAGAAGTTACCTCCACACTCTGGTGGTGCCGTAGTTGTAGTAAAACTAAAAGGACCAGCCCAAGCACTTGTATCTCCACCACCACAGTCTGCTTGCACATAATATTCATATTCTGTATCAGCTGTTAAACCGGTTAAAGCATGAGGATTGGTAGTAGTACCCATTACCATGGTACCTGCTCCTTGA
>Ga0209121_10005977_pt1 | contig 10832 bp, 8 predicted proteins | sample Cruoilmetagenom3_FD_187292 | JGI IMG/M metagenome (GOLD analysis project Ga0209121, IMG submission 187292) | Oil polluted marine microbial communities from Coal Oil Point, Santa Barbara, California, USA - Sample 3 (SPAdes) (version 2) | ecosystem: Environmental > Aquatic > Marine > Oil seeps ...
TTAAAACAGCTTCCTTACGCGGATACGGTTGAGAAAATGGAAGCATTACTGCCGTGGAATATGAACATTGAGCAAGCACCCTGATTAATAGGCGCTTACATTAAATAATAGTTATTTGAAAGTTTTTGCAGTTCTTTTACGGTTAAATTTTCTCCTACTGCGCCAGCTATTATCGTATAAAGACCATCAACTACTTCTTTCGTGAAATCCAGTTTTTTATAGGATTTCATACATCTCGATGAGATAACACTTTCGTAATTCTTTTCTAGGCTAGATTTTTTGTTGGCCCCCTGTGTCAGCATAGTTGTCGCGTCATCTGATTTACCCTTAATTGCAAACAGTGGGCGATTGGAATGATCAATGAAGCGTTACTCAGAGGAAAGAAAGCAGGCAACCATTAAGAGGATGATACCCCCAGGCAATACACCCGTTTCACAGCTCGTCGAGGAAACAGGAATTCAGATTACACTCTGTATACTTGGCGTAAAGAAGCCAGAATAAAGGGGTTAGTCGTGCCAGGTGATGGAAAAAATACGGAGGATTGGTCCTCCGAAGACAAGTTTGCAGTGATTCTGGAAACAGCCACAATGAATGAGGCAGAAAAGGCTGAGTACTGCCGTAAGAAAGGGCTGTATGTCGATCAGATTTCCGATTGGACACAAGCTTGCATGCAGGCCTATGCCGCAACAAAAGAACTGGAAAAAGAATCTAGAGCCAGCAGTTTCAAGGATAAAAGAGAACTTCAATCACTGAAGAAACAGTTGCGCCGTAAAGATAGGGCCTTAGCTGAAACTGCAGCGTTATTGGTATTAAGAAAAAAAGCCGATGCGATCTGGGGGGAAGAAGAGGACGATTAATCAGCGTCTCAGATCGCAGAAAAGCTGTAGAGTTGATTAATGAAGCAGTAAGCAATGGTGCGCGGAAATACAAAGCTTGTGAAGGGCTGGGCATTAGCGTTCGCACCTGTCAGCGCTGGATGCAACACGTTCAAAGCCCCACAACCAGCTATCCTCGAAGGAAAAGGCCAGGGTTTTAAGCATCATTAACAGCGAAGACTACAAGGATTTACCTCCGAGCCAGATAGTACCGGCCTTGGCCGATAAGGGTGAGTATATTGTCTTGGAATCGAGCTTCTATCGGATTATGCATGAAAATAAGCAGCAAAATCATCGGGGGCGTAGCAAGGCGCCAGAGAGTAGGCCTATTAGTACTCATGTGGCAACGGCACCGAACCAAGTTTGGTGCTGGGATATTACATGGCTGCCTGGACCCGTCAGAGGAGTGCATTACTATCTTTATCTGATTTTGGATATATGCAGTCGTAAAGTTGTGGGCTGGGAAGTCCATGAGGAAGAGTCCAGTGATAATGCATCACGGCTGGTATCGAAAGCGCATTTGCGTGAGAGTGTTGGCGACAAACCCTTGGTATTGCATTCAGATAATGGCAGCCCAATGAAAGGTGCCTCGTTACTGACAACGCTGTATAAGTTAAATGTTGCCAGTTCGTATAGTCGCCCTCGGGTAAGTAATGATAATGCCTATGCGGAATCAATCTTCCGCACGTGCACGTATCGCCCTGATTACCCTCACAAAGGATTTGCAAGCATCACAAAAGCAAGGCAATGGGTATTACAGTTTGTGCACTGCTATAATCATGTACACAAACATAGCGGCATAAAGTTTGTGTCTCCAGCTCAACGCCATGTGGGAATGGGCGATGAAATTATGCATCAACGGAAAACGGTTTATGCTGCTGCCAAAGCAAAGTATCCAGAGAGATGGAGCGGAGGCATTCGTAATTGGGAATTGCCGAGTGCGGTATACCTGAACCCGGAAAAAGAACAAAAGCTATTAACAGAAACTGGGTAGATGAACGCGACAACTAGCTTGAAAATTACAGATACTTAAACACATAGATATCGATTTAAGTATCTGGCTAAAAAACAGTACAGAATTCGAATCCGTCTACCATGCAAAATTCGGCAGCCATTAGCCCAAACCGGTTAAGCATTCATTAAAAATATTATTTTAAAAAGGCAACGCACAAGCCTTTGGCTTTCTCGTGCTTGCTGTTTAATAATAGGTTGCTATTTATACCTTTTTAACTGAATAATTCTGTTTTTTTGAATTTTATTGCAAAATTAAAACACTGCTTAAGCTCTGCTTCATTGAACATGGCCATCCCATAGTTCTTTTTATAGAGTGACTGTCCTATTTTTTGACCAAGTAAATATTGGGATTATATGAATTGCCCTTTAGAGCTAACTTGAGTTGTAGCAATATTTGTTTACATAATGTATATAGGTTTATTCAAGGAAGGGTATGTATATAGGCTGCCCGAAATTTGTACTATTAGATTGGTAATATCTATTTAGTTAGTACTTAGTTATTCACTTATGTTTGGACTGGTTGCGTGCGTAAGGTGCTCAGCGAGATGATGTTGATTATGATTGAGCCTTATTTGATTCCATAATCTCATTTACAAACCAACTAGGGAGGGGCGGGTTATGTTTAACAGAGAAATGAAGAAATTGACACTTGCACTGATATGTATTGGAGTCATGTCAGGATGTGGTTCAAAAAAAGAGGAGGAAAAAAGCAGGGTCAAGGATCTGACAATGGCATTTAGTGAGGATCGAGTGCCGTCCAAGGTAGAGAGCTCGGTATATGTGGAGCCGATTACTCTTACAGAAATACAAGAAGCAAGTAATTTCGACCTGAATATTGGATTAATTGTTGCCAATGAAGATATTGCAAAAGGTGCGCAAAAAGCAGCTGATGTGTATGGATTGAAACTAGATTTATTCATTTCCAAGAACTTAAACGAACGAGAAAAACTTGCTAAACGGCTAATCCTGCAAAATGAAAGCTTCATAGCAGTAGACACTATGCCGAGTGAAGATTTGTCGCCATTAGTGACCTTAAGCGAAAGCCATACCACGCCGATGCGTATTGTCGGAGAATCGACCGGTAATTCCGAGAAAGATTATGACCTGGGATTCTCCTTGGTAAGAGGAGCCAGGGCAAATCTCTTGGACGATATTCCAAAGTATGATCAGCTCTTGCCACTAGCCTTTCCGGTAACCCCACTTCCGGATAATTTTTTCCAGCCATCAAAATTTCCTTACCCAAATCCGTTGGTTCGTGCGGCTAGAACTAATGAATCTGTAAGTGCGTCTGTTCACGCTCATACATCTTGCAATATGGTCGCGCAAACGGGGAATATGCTTCACCGAACAAGTTCAATTGATCCAAACCGGTTGTTAATGGGTATGGAAGGGGGAAATCTTTCCTTACAAGCGATCGATGATGCTATTTCAACTGAAAAGCTTTCTGCTGTTATGACTTCTTGGGTGCTGAGTTTGGGAGGGGGAAATGGAGATCAGCGGAAAATTTTAGTTGAAAATAACGGTGTGGATTCATCCTTATTTACTCCTGCAATTCATGCACCTGAAGAACTCGATTTGGCTTTACGTGAATGGAAATCAAAAGGAAAGATTGGTGCGTTTGAATTCCTAGATCACGAGCATTTACGAATTATTGATTTTGAAGGTCAAGACAGGACATTTAGAGCGGGCCTCTTTCTAGTTGCGAATGATCGCAACATAGATGATCCGTCTATAATTGCAGGGAATGATGCGTATGGCGCCAAAACTTTGGACTTTTATAGCACGCAAGAGTTTGTTCAGCAGTTAGTAGAGATAGGTGGTCAAGATTTTTCGGCGAAACCATCTCATATTCCTAGTGGTGGTATTCTTACGAGGGGGGGCACAACAACATCATCATTGTTTGGTAAGCCGCTTTCTGACTGGCTTCGCGAAGTACCTCAAACCTCTTCTCCGGTTCAACCGTATGTAATGTACATTGAGGGCGGGTACTTTATAGTTACGCCGAAAACTCCTTTGGATAGATCTGACTTACTGTCCCAAGTTTCCTCAGTATATATAGATCTGCGTGGCCCCCTTACTTCAGATCAAACGATTACTTTTATAACAAGCAAACGTAAAGAAATTGTTTTTAGGCGCACTGCTCTAAACTTTGATCAAACGGCTAGAGCGTTAAAAGATTTGAAATCAATGGGTTTAATATCCGGTTGGGACTTTGATGGCGCTAGGGGACGGGGGATATTTGCAAATATAATATTGTACGATTTCATGGGTAAGAATCGAAAATTCATGTCATCTCTAGCGGTATGGCCCACAGACGAAAAACCTGAACGCCCTATAACCAGATTCTATGTAGATGGCATGCAGAGACTAAATTTTACCTCAATGACGATCGACGGTTGGCGCCAGGAATTTGTCGAAGTTCCAATGCGTATTCCACCAGTACCGCGCGATATCGCACTCTACTCTGGTCAAAGTGAGCTAGAAAAGTACTACGACTGAAATTCGTGAACATAAATCCCAGGGAAGAGAGATGAAAAAGTCGATAACTTCTCTACTAGCACTTATTGTAGCCGGTGGTTTGTATTTTAATTATTTCTATACAAATAGCCCTTCCGAAGTTCAGGGGCTCGGGTTTCGCTGGTTTCCCGCTTCTGAGCGACAGGTTCAAGGTCATATAGCTCAGAAGGACATTGAATCTGGGCTTTGGACGCTCGAGCAATTGCGTATCGCTGGTTGGCGGCTCTTTTCAGCTCAGTTCACATACAATGAGGGGGCTGGACGCCCTGGCGCAACCGGTAATCAAGAGCCTACCAGGCGTCCTCTAGGTACCGGTGAGAGCTTTGTGCGCACTGCGGGACCTGATTCTAACTCCTGTGCTAGTTGTCATAACCGCCCAACTATTGGTGGTGCTGGAGACTTTGCCACGAACGTATTCGTCGGGCTTGGTTCTAGGCACCCAACTTTTAAGTCGATTGACCCAGAGTTCGCTGCAGAGAGAGACACTCCCGATATGCATGGGGCGGGAGTAATAGAATTGTTAGCGAGAGAGATGACTCATGATCTGCATGAAGTTCGAAAGAACGCAATCATGGATGCTAGGCGGTCTAACGCCCCTCGAACTGTGGACCTGATAACTAAGTCTGTAAATTTCGGAAAAATCACTGCCCTACCTAATGGTGAAGTTAATTTGAGGCATATTAAAGGGGTAGATAGAGACTTAGTGGTTAGGCCATGGGGACAAAAAGGGGCTGTGACTTCTTTGCGGACATTCACCGTGTCTGCAGCGAATCTCCATCATGGAATTCAAGCGAATGAAAGGTTTGGGCTGGCTTTAACTGGGTCGAGAGATTTTGATCGTGACGGGTATACAAAGGAACTTACTGAGGGTGATATAACAGCTCTTACATTATTTCAGGCGACGCTTAATATTCCAGGACAATATCTTCCTGCGAGCGTACCAGCACAAGAAGTTGTTAAAAGAGGTAAAGAGCACTTCGAGGCATCAGAGTGCGATAGCTGCCATAGGTCAGAAATGATCCTGGAAGATCCCACATACTGTGAGCCCGGCCCTTACAATCTAGAAGGTACCCTTCGTTCAATTGAAATAGTTGAACCCTATTGTGTAAACCTTGCTACCCAAATACCTGGTCCGGCTTTAGAGAAAAAAAGTGATGGAAAATATATCGTTAGGTTATTTTCAGATTTAAGAAGGCATGTTATTTCTGATTCTGTACGGCCGCATTTTGCCAACGAAGTTTTGGTAGAAGGGTTGATACCCACCGATGAATTTATAACTAAGAGGTTATGGGCGGTTGGTAGTACGTCTCCCTACGGGCATCGAGGGGATTTGACATTAATATCTGAAGCAATTGAGAATCATGGAGGAGGAGCAAATTCCTCTAGAGAAAAATTTGATAGTCTAAAACCTAATGAAAAAAAAGCTCTCCTAAAATACTTGTATTCACTTCAAATATTACCGGAAGGATCTAGTAGAGTGTCAATAAGACCTAACGTCGCGAGGTTGCCTTATTCTCATGATTAATTTCCAGCACTTTATATTAACCCTACTTATTTCGATTACTACCGCATTTATGTTTGCTTCAGATTCTCTTTCGGCGCAAAGTGGTTTGACGAGCGATGAACAAAAACGTAGAGATCGCATCTCTAAAAGAATTAGTACTGCCGTAGGAAGAGCCGATATAAGTCTTGCTAGGATAGAACGTGAAGCGGCAAATCAAGATAAGGTAATCTCGTTTATTTCAGATTTAAAGCAGGATTATGAGTTCGGGTCAGAGTCCATAGAAAGTGATATCCACAGCATTATGCGATTGTTGAAGAAAGTGAGAGCTTTTCGGCAATCGGCGGAAAGATTCAAGCATAAGGCCTGTCCGCAATTAAGATCAGAAGAACTTGTTACAGGTGTTCCTGAATGGTCAGATGAGGTTTATTTCGATTTAATTTCAGGAGGGCCTACTAATCCGACGATTGCGAATAAGCTGGCGCACTTTGAAATTATTACTTTTATGCTTGAGCAAGAAACGCAAAAACTCGAGGTAATTGAAGATCAGTTTATTACTCTTTCCACTTATGATTGTAGGATTGATAAGCAAAAAACAACTGAAGCCAAATCTAAATTGGAGTTCTCAGAAGCAACTTCCCTTGGCCCAAATTTAATCATAAATGGTGAAGGGCACAATAAAGCACCGATACCAGTAAGTGGAAGAGTTCCATCTTTGGCAATAGATAAATCATCGCCAGAAAATATCTTTGTCGGATCTGCATTTGGTGGTATTTGGAGATCTAAGAATCGTGGCGAAACCTGGCTACCTTTGCTAGATCATAGTCAAATTTCACCTATTGGCTCTTTGTCAGTATCCCAGCATAGTTTGCCCGTTATATTAGCAGGTACGGGCGAGGCGAATGTGGCTTTTAGAGATCTTGTTGTTAAAAATGATAGGTTGCTTGCTGGAGGCGTCGGTCGCGGTATTCTGAGGTCTACTGACTATGGTGAATCTTGGAATATAGTTGGAAAAGAATTTACTAACCAAAGCTTCGCTGAAATAAAGTTTGGTGAGAAAAACCCTGATATAGCGGTTGCAGTAGGAACAATGGGTGTTTCTCTTTCTACTGATGCAGGGCTAACTTGGAAGAATGTTACACCTGAGATTGAAATACAGCTTCCGGTGGTTGCTGGGACGAGCGTAGCTTTGTCTCCAGAAAATGCAGATGAAGCCTGGGTTGCAATGTGGGGGGCGGGAATTTTTTATACTAGTAATCTCCTGTCTTCTGATCGACCAGATTGGAAATGGCTTCGAAACGGACTTCCGCTGTCAAACCTAGCACGAATTGAAATTGATATTTCTCGTTCAAATCCAAATAGTATTGCTGCACTTATTTCTAACGCAGATCATCGATTACGCGGGATATACGTAAGTCGAGATGCAGGAGCTTCTTGGTCGAAGATAGACAGTGCTCCGGACCTGCTTCAAGGACAAGGGTTTTATAATATGTTACTGGCATTTTCGCCATTTACCGATAAATCCTTATATTATGGTGGGGTTGGACCCAGACCTGAAGGTGCTTCTAGTTTATTTTTTGCCTCAGAAAACAATACTTGGAATTTTACCCCAATAGGTTCAGAACTCCATGTTGATTTTCACGATATCGGATTTGACCCAGAATTACCCGGAACAATGTATGTTTCAAATGATGGTGGAATCTGGCGTTCTTTTGATTCGGGTGCTAATTGGGAGTCTATCAATCGAGGATTGCAGATCACTCAAGTAATGTCTGTAAGTCGTTCACCAGACGGCGAGAGATTGATATATGCCGGTACACAAGATAACGGTACTATTCGATACTCAAGTGTTGGCGATTGGCTACATGTTGAAGATGGTGATGGGGGCGCAGTGGAAGTAGATCTGTTCGATTCAAATATTGTTTACACGATTTTCTTTCAGCATAAATTAACTAGATCTACACAAAAAGGAGATGAAGGAACTTTTATTCCCCGGCACCCGAATCTCGAGCAACATGGAGATATGGGGTTGCTAGCCCCATTTGCTTTGAATCCATTTAAACCTGGTGAGTTGGTATTGGGCGCAGACAATGTCTATGTTTCTAGTGATCGAGGAGATACTTGGAAAAAGATTGATTTTAATCCTAGTGCGCCCTCCAGTCGGGTAAGAAAATCTGTAATTTCATCTATTACTTACAAAACTGTTAATGCGTTTTTTGTTGGCACTTCTAATGGTGAGGTTTGGCAAATAGAAAGACAGTCTTCAGGGTGGAAGCAGCGTCTAATTTTGCGAACTTCAGAAGCACTTGGCTTTGATGGTTACATATCGTCTATAAAATTTAGTGAGAATATTGGTTCTATCTTGCTTTCAATTCAGGATGATATTCATGGTGGTCTGATCTATATAGAGAATATTGATGTCCCAGTTTTAGAGTATTTTGCAACATATATGCCGGTATATGATGTTGAGAAGGTTTCAGAAAATGTTTATGTTGCTGGCACCCTTAATGGACTTGTTCAGTATGACAAGCGAAGTAATCGAGTATTTGAACTGACAACCGACCTACCTAGGGTTGCTGCTTTTGATATTGATTATGATCAGGCCAGAAGTGAGCTTTTAGTTGGTACATTTGGACGAGGTGTTTGGTCTGTTCGAGTATTAGATTAAAGAAACAAACTTACGTTAAACTATTTGAAGGGAGCAAACAGTGGATAATGCTATCAAGTTCTTACTAGGAATCTCGATCTTTTGCGTTAATTCTTTTGTGTTTGCTCAGTCCATAGAGGGCTCCTCGCTGAACGGGCATTGGATAGTAGAGAAGTTAGTTGAAGGTGAAAATAATATTCCAATCAAAAACGGAGGGGTCCAAGTTTTTATATCTGGGTCACGGTATGTTGTTTTAAGCCAAGGTACAGGGATAGCAGTTACTGCAAAAATTTTACCGCAAACAGATGCTACAGGCACAATAACTCTTGTGCCACAAGCTGGGGGTAATATCGGAAAACAATATTCAGGCTACTATGAGGTTAAAGAGGATAGACTATCCATAATTTATTTGTATGCAAGTGAGAAATTAGTCCCAAGAGATGCTTTGGATGATGAAAAAATTGCAAGACAGCTGTTCATGCGCAGAAGTACCACCACTTCAAGCTTGGTAAATACTCCTTATTACGAAAACTCTTTAGGAATGAAGTTTAATCTCGTTTTACCATCCACCTTCGCGATGGGAGCAAAAATTGGGGAGCCATCACGGTTAGACGAGACCGCTCGGCGAGTGACCATCAGTCAACCTTATTTCTTGGGAATACATGAAGTAACCGTTGGAGAATTCAAAAAATATTTAGAATCTGCTGGAGATCGTACGCTAGCGGAAAATGAGGAATTACCAGGGGGATTCTCGACAGTTCTAGATGGTAGTAACCGTTGGATAACAAATGCTAATTTGCGTAATCCGGGCTTCCCTCAGGACGAAAGTCATCCCGCAGTATTTATAAGTTGGATTGATGCTAAGGCTTTTTGTGAATGGCTTAGCAAGAAAGAGGGTATGAAGTATCGACTTCCTACAGAGGCAGAGTGGGAGCTTGCTGCCAGAGCTGAAGGAGCTTCAAGCTATTCATGGGGGATGGACCCCTCTGGCATCTATGGTAACGCTAATTTTTCAGATAAATCTTATTCTAAAGCTTATCCAAATAGATCTTCCAATTTTGACTACGACGATGGTTACGTGCACACGGCACCTGTAGGATCCTTTCAGCCTAATAGACTAGGTTTTTATGATATGCATGGAAACGTTTTTGAATGGACCGAAGATTACTGGTCAGTACCAACAAGTAAGGTTTTAGTTGATCCTAAAGGACCAGCTGAAGGGGATCAAAAGATCGCTAAGGGTGGTGCTTTTGGTAGTCGAGTAGATGAGATGAGAGTAGGTTTTCGCTTTAGAGATGATCCTCGTGCTAGATTCGCGGGTGTTGGATTTAGAATAGTGCTGGATCCAAACCAATGATAGCCGAGACTGGTCAGATCAACGTTTGCCCCATCGGCGAAAGCAACGTACACGATTTTAGAGGTTTGTTAGCGCGACCACCTGAAGGCTGGTGTTGGTGTGTAGCTTGGGAGGTTGAGTCGTGGGATGAATGGGGTTCTAGATCTAGTGAGCAAAATCGGGCTTTGCGCGAAGATCTTTGGTCTAAGGGGAGATTTGAAGGGTATTTAATCTATAAAAAAGATGAGCCGATTGGTTGGGTCCGCTGTGGACCTAGTAGTCTCTGGCCTAAACTTGGTGAAAGTAGGGGGGTAAAATTGTCGAATAAATCCTGGACATTCACCTGTTTTGGAATGAGGCCTGAGTATCGTCGATTGGGCTACGTTAAAATTGCTTCACAAAAACTTATTGAAGATTTAGCTGAAACCGGGGCTCGTCATTTTGTGGCTATACCGAAAAAGAGCTGTGGTTTTAAACTTGATGATTCTGAAGCTTGGAATGGCCCTGAAAAGATGTTTATTGATTTAGGTTTTCAACTGCTTAATAGTTTTGAATGCCACTCAGTATACGAATTACGGTTGCCTTTACATAACTGACGTTTTTTCTTGCTTCTAAATACCTTTGCCAGCATTCTGGATGCGTTTAAAGAGCTGAAAGTCGCACATCACTTGCCCACAAAATTTTCTGTATTTTACAGGCGTGAACACAGAATCTAGGAAAAATGGTTGCATAAGCTGTAGTAGCTCAGACTTGATCTGACAGTTACCCGTTTTTCCGGTGTCTGTCAGCTTAGATTTGAGCTAAATTCTTTTCTTTATGTAATTAAATTAAACCAACTTCAACGCTAAATCTTCAGCCTTCAAATGCGTATACCGCTTCAACATACTCAAATCCTTATGCCCTGTAATAGCCGATACCTCCATAATAGAAAGTCCCATCTCA